>Ga0315277_10003089_pt1 | contig 22772 bp, 23 predicted proteins | sample YL17G05_15_MG_FD_203695 | JGI IMG/M metagenome (GOLD analysis project Ga0315277, IMG submission 203695) | Sediment microbial communities from Yellowstone Lake, YNP, Wyoming, USA - YL17G05_15 | ecosystem: Environmental > Aquatic > Freshwater > Lake > Sediment | place: USA: Wyoming | collected...
GTCACACGCCGCGCCGCCAGGTCGAGCGCCAGGTCGCCCGACTCGAGCCGGTCGGTGCGCGCCATCTCGGACGGCGCTCGGCGCAACACGGCTCGCACGCGCGCCAGGAACTCGCCCAGGCTGAACGGCTTGACGATGTAATCGTCCGCGCCGCTTTCCAGCCCCATGATGCGATCCACTTCGCCGCCGCGCGCAGTCAGCATGATGACACTTGCACCTGCGCTGCGCGCCGGCGCAAGTGCAGGTGTGGGCGTGGACTGCTCCTTGCGCAAGATGCGGCAAAACGAGAGTCCATCCAGGTTGGGCAACAGGATGTCCAGCACGATCAGGTCGAATTTTTCGGCGCGCGCCATCTCGAGCGCCTCGGCCCCGTCGCCCGATTTCTCGACCTGGTAGCCTTCGTTAGTGAGATTATACGCCAGCGTCTCACGCAGCGTGGCCTCGTCTTCGACAATGAGGATTCGAGTCGGCATGTGGCAAGTCTACCCGTGTTATGCCGCTGTGTCAACCCACCCAGCCAGGGTTGTTCAGTTCTGTCACCCTGAGCGTAGCGAAGGGTCTCTTTCACGCAGGAAAGAGATGCTTCGCTGCGCTCAGCATGACACATACGCAGAGAACTGAACAGCCCTGCCCACCCAGTGGCGTTTGACCTTTCGGCGCACTCGGGGTACACTCAAAACCCAGTCCTGGTCAAAAAACAGACGAACGACGGATGACCTGTTGAGACAAGGCCTTTTCGTTCCCAGGCAACTCGCTACAAAAAGGAGCCAAGATGAGCAACGAGAAACTGCGCGTCGGGGTGATCGGCACTAGCTGGTGGGCCGACCTGGAGCACTTGCCCGGCCTGCACGCAAGGCCCGACGTGGACCTGGTCGCGCTGTGCGGACGCAATACCGAGCGGCTCGAAGCGATGGCGGCCAAGTACAACGTGCGGCAAACCTTTACCGATTGGCAGAGGATGGTGGCGCGCGCCGGACTCGACGTGCTGGTGATTGCGACGCCCAACGTTCTACACTACCCGCAGGCGATGGCGGCTATTGAATCCGGCATGCACGTCATCTGCGAAAAGCCGCTGGCGATGAATGTGCGCCAGGCGCGCGAGATGGCCGCCCGCGCCGACGCCGCCGGCGTCAAGACGCTGACGTTCTTTACGCATCGCGCCCTCGCCGCTGCCGCGCACGTCAAGCGCCTCGTCGGCGAAGGATTTCTGGGCCAGCCCTATCAAGTCAATGCGATGTACTTTTCCGACTCTCACCTCGACCCGCTCAAGCCGCTGGCCTGGCGGATGGTGCGCGCCCAAGCCGGCTATGGCATATTGGGCGACATTGGCTCGCACGTCATTGACCTGGCGCGTTGGTGGCTGGGCGGTTTTTCGCGCGTGGCGGCGCAATGGCAGACCGCCGTCCGCGAGCGGCCCGGCGGCGTGGCCGACGCCGACGACGCGTGCTCGTTCCTGGCGCAACTGGCATGCGGCGCGCAGGGTGTGTTCCAGGCCAGCAAGCTGATCGCCGGGCGCGGCAACTATCAGCGCGTCGAATTGTACGGGAGCAAAGGTTCATTGATTTACGAGGCCGAGCCGGGCTATGACGAGACCTGGGAAGGCCGCGTGTACGCCGGACGCGCCGACGCGCACGGCCTCAAGCCCATGCGCCTGCCCAAAGAACTGGTAGCCGGCCTCAACACGCCCGATAATCAGGCCGGTCGCAACGAGGCCCATCGCCGCCTGACCGACCCATTCTTTGCGGCCATTCGCACAGGCGGCGCCGTCTCGCCGGATTTCCACGACGGCGCGGCGGTGCAGGCTGTATTGGACGCGGTGGCCGAATCGGCGGAAGGCGGCAAGTGGGTATCCGTGCTATAATCTCAATACCTTGCCGAGAAGGAGTGGTGTATGGCGACAGATCGTATTGAGATCAACCCTGCTGTCATGCTTGGCAAGCCCGTGATCCGCGGGACTCGCATTCCGGTAGAGCTTGTTATCCGCAAGCTCAGCGAAGGAGCGACAGAGGCTGAATTGCTGGACGCCTATCCGCGCCTGTCGAGAGCGGATATTCGAGCCGCACTCGCGTACGCTGCCGATTCTCTATCCCACGAAACCATCCTGCTGCAACCGGCCTGATGGATTCTCCTATTGTTGGCGCTTTTGTCGTCACACAGCCTGGTCACATCCGTATCAGCCACAAATAGCGAGGTTAACCACATGGTAATCATTCGCTACTCATCCAAGACTGGCCCAACGTATGGCCTGGTCGAAAACCGCATCGTCTATTCGCTCGAGGGCGACATGTTTGGACAATTCCGGCAAGGCCCAGAGATCGGCGCGTTGGAGGGCATGAAATTGCTCGCGCCGCTCACACCCGGCAAAATCGTGGCGTTGGGCCGCAACTATGCCGAGCACGCGCGGGAGCACGGCGCCGACGTGCCCACACAGCCCTTGCTGTTCCTCAAAGCGCCCAGCGCCGTCATCGGCCCGGACGAGCCTATCGTGTTGACGCCGCTCTCTCAGCGGGTCGAGCACGAATGCGAGCTGGTCTTGGTCATCGGCAAGCGCGCCAGGAACGTCCCGGAGGAAAAAGCCTGGGAGTACGTCCTGGGCGTGACGTGCGGCAACGACGTGACCGCGCGCGACTTGCAACAAAGTGACGGCCAATGGGCGCGCGCCAAGAGCTTTGACACGTTCTGCCCGCTGGGACCGTGGATCGTCACGCACCTGCGGCAAGAAGACATTGGCGACTTGGGCATCACGTGTCGCGTCAACGGTGCGACGAGGCAACAGGCCTCCACGCGTGAGATGCTCTTTCCCCCCGCCCAGCTCATCGCCTATATCACCGCCGCGATGACGCTCTTGCCCGGCGATATGATCATGACCGGCACGCCCGCCGGCGTCGGCCCACTGCTGGCAGGCGACGTGGTCGAGGTCGAGGTAAAAGGTATCGGCGTGCTGCGAAATCCAGTGATTGCGCCTTGATCGCCCTATCTGCCGTCAAAAGCGACAACATCGCCGACCTCGTGACACTGCTCCGCGCCATTGCGAGCGACGAGTCGCCCGACGATCCACTCGCCGCTGATAGAGCCGAAGCAAGGCTGGCTGCCTCCCGCGCTGCCTTTGATTGGACTCGCTCCGATTCGTCCTGGATACTGCTGGCGTATGTAGAGGGCGAGCCGGCGGGTTACGCCGTCATTTGCCGCATCCCCAAAGCCGACGAGCGCGCGGGATTCCTGTTCGTGGACGAGCTGCACGTCCTGCACGCGTATCGCCGGCGCGGCGTGGCGCGGGCGTTGCTGCTACGCGTGGACGAGTTGGCGTGTGAGCTAGGGCTGCACGGCGTCCGCTTGCTCGTGCGGCCCAACAACGAGCCTGCTCGCAGCCTGTATCGCCAGGCCGCGTTCGAGGAATACGAGACGATCTTGTGCCACAAGAGACTGCAATGAAATCCTACACCCATTACCTCACCTTCAACACGCGCCAGCGACGCGAGCGGGTGCGCATGACGGACGAGGTGCAGCAAGCTGTAGCCGGCGGCGTGCGGGAGGGGCCGCGCTTGGTGAGCGCGATGCACATCATGGCGGCCATCATCGTCAACGACGACAAAAGTGGCCTGCCGCCGACATTGCCGAGAGGGCCGAAAAAGCTCGCACCCGCGAATCCCGCGTATCGCCACCACCGGATAGGCGACGCTTCGCTGCATCACGAGGTTACGCTGCCCATCGCGGCTGGCCGCCTCGACCTGGGGCCGTGGCAGCCAGTCTTTTACGCCGAGTTTGACGGCCAGCGGCGCAAGCCGGTGATCGTCAAGATCATTGGAGAATAGGCCTACAACTGATCGGACAAGCTGGCAAATGAGTATCACGCAGCGTTGGTGGTTATTGGCAGGCTTGCTCCTGGCGGTAATGCTGGTGCCCATTTGGATCGGGCCATACGCGCCGCTCTACGACTATGCCAATCATCTGCTCGAGGCCCAGGTGGCGGCCCACTATACCGATTCGCAACTCGGCTACGCAGATAGCTATGAGATAAACCCCAATTGGTATTTGCACTCGAACGCGTTGAGCACACTACTCATGATCGGGTTTGGTCGTGTGATGCCGATGACGCTCGCGGGCCATCTGGTGTTGAGCCTCTACCTTGCGCTGTTCGTGGGCGGACTGGCACTGCTCCTGAGGCAGGCAGGAGCCTTGTGGCCCCTGCTATTGCTGGCCCCACCACTGGCCTACAATTTTGCCTTCACCTCAGGTTGGATCAACTTTTGTTACGGCGCGGCGCTGGGACTGTATGCACTGGCTGTCTATCTGCGCTGGCAGGAACAAGAGCGTCACCGTGACCTCCTGGGGTTGGCGCTTTTGCTGTTGCTGATTTACACAACCCATCTGATGGCCTGGATGCTTCTGGTGGTAGTGTTTTCCACCATGATGGCGGTTGAGACGTATCAAACGCGGCGCCATGGCGCGTTAATGTTGGCGATGAACAGCGCCCTGCCACTGCTGCTGGTCACCCGGCCAATACTGACGGCGACAGCGTTCATTGGCCCAATCATCTGGTGCGGCGCTGCGCTCTCGCGCTGGCTGCGACTCAGCGCAAGGGCCATGATCTTTGGCACAATGGCAACAGTGGGCCTGGCCTTGGCGCTGACCAAGCTATTGGAGCCATTTGGTCACATGCTCTCTCCCGAACTTGACTATAGCCAGTTCGACAAGATAGTTTTCCCCCTGCTCCTGCTCACGCTGCCGCACCAGTTTTTCCCGCCGGACCCAGTGCTCATAACATACAACCTGGTGCTATTGTTGCTCGTCCTTGTGCTTACTGGCCTGCTTGCCTGGAGTACACTTGGTCAGCCCGATCCGAACAGGAGCCGTTGGCTCGCGGCCGCCGGACTGCTCGGCCTCTTTTACGTGATCGTCCCCAGCCGCACTCCAGACATCTGGATCACCGAGCCTCGTGTGCTGTTGTTTGCCACGTTCATCGCCCTCGCCAGCGTGCGGATGCCAGTTGTCGGCAACCATCTGCGACGCGCCGTGACCACCTGCGCTGTGAGTCTATGCCTGCTGAGTCTTGGCGGGACAGTACACTACGCCCAGGTCTATGACCTTCAGGCTCGTGCGTGGAGTACTCAGATGGCCTCGCTGGCACCAGCGCGAAACGTACTGATGCTGAGAGAAAAGATGAGCATATACATCAGTCGGCCGACCGTGCTGGGCATCTTTAACCGGTTTTATACTGGGGAGTACTATAGCGCTACCTACGCTCTTGAACACGGCGGTTTCGCGTCAAAACTTTTTAACAATGGCCCGGTGCGCCCCCGAAAGACAATCCCTATACCAGCTTATGATTGGCCAGGATTCGACGACACCCACTACGTTGCGGAACAGTGCCCCGCCTTACGCAATGCCTATGACGCCGTGCTCTTTTGGGGCAAGCCCGATGCCATAGTTGCAGCGCAACTGGACGACTGCTTCACCCCAGGCCCACGCTGGCATGACATGGCTATATGGCGGCGTCGAACAGAACCATAAGCAAGGTCATCGCCTGGTCAGTTGAACAGGTCAGAAAAGCGAGTTTTCGTGTATACTTGACTATCATCAGACCGGAGGGTATTTTGGAATGAGACTTTTGAAACTGGTCATCTGGGATTTGGACGAAACCATACTGACCGGGATCCTGGAAGAAGGCGATCAGGACATTGACCCTGCGGCACGCACGGCGATGAAGCAACTGGATGACCGGGGAATCCTCCAAGCGCTTGCCACTCAGAACCGCCCTGAACTCATCCCCGACGCTATCCAACAGTTTGGCTGGTCGGGCCTGTTTGTCCAAGTCAAAGTTGACCTGGGGCCAAAGGCCAGAAAAGTCAAGGGCATCTTGGACACGCTGAGTGTCAATCCATTGGACGCTGCGTTTGTGGACAACGATCCATTTGAACGGGCTTCCATCTCTGCTCAAATACCAGGGATTACGGGCTGGTCAGTTACAGACCTGGTAGCGCATTTGGCTGCTACAAGCGATTCTGCCACGACTGAAGAGGCACGTCATCGGCCGCAGACGTACCGGGAGCAGCAAGCGCGCACTCGGGATGAGGAGACTGCTGGCGACTATACAGACTTTTTGCGTTCGTGCAATATCAAGATCAACATACGCCCCTATGTGCCAGAAGATGCTATGCGCGCACAAGAGTTGCTGACTCGCACGCATCAGATGAATTTGGGCGTGCTACCAGTTGACGAAGCCATTGCCCGCCTCAATCGGCCCAATGAACATCATGTCATCGTTGCCGAGATGAAAGATGTTTACGGTGACATGGGGCGTTGTGGCATTCTCCATCTGACACCAGCCCCAGAAGATGAGGCCATTATCGAGAGTCTGGCCATTTCGTGCAGAACGCGGGCCAGGGGGCTGTCTTTGGCCATGCTGGTAGGCTTGTTGCGTCACCCCAGCGCCAATTTCCAGCAATACCGTTGCCGATACATTTCTAACGGCTCCAATCTCCCCCTGCGGATGCTGTTGATGAGCGCCGGCTTCAAGCCCAAGCCAGATACGGATGAACTGGTATTGGGCGCTGATCACCTGACCAAGGTAGAACTACCCGATTGGGTTCACATCGGCTACCGCCCGGCTCTATAGAGAGAGTACGATAAGGCATATTGCAAGATGACATCGAGCCAAGTAAACTTGCCCGCAAATCAAGACCTGGAAGAGACTGTCCTCAAGTTGGTAGCCGTCACGCTGGACAAAAAGCTAGACAAAATCAAGCCAGATGCCCCCCTGTTTTCAAGTCAAGAGGGCTTTAATTCTTTTGCCCTCATGGAGTTTGTGCTTCGCCTTGAGGATACCTTTGGTCTCAGCATCCCCGATGAGGATTTGGACCCTGACATTTTCTATTCTGTCCAGACTATCGCCTCTTACTTGCGCGTGCGATTGGAGCAAAGGGGTTGAGCCATGCGCCACCTGACCGCCAGCCTATTGAATATCAATGAAGCGCAATTGACGATAAACGTCCTCGACAAACTAGCCCGCCTGTCCGCTCAAGGTTGGGCCGTTCAAATGATTTTGGTGGACAATGGCTCTGAGCGCGACCAGCTTGGAGAGTTGTTAGACTGGTTTTCTGCCCATAAAGAACAATTCGCAGAGATGTTGTTTGTCACCGCCTCGCGAAATCTGGGAGCGAACGGTGGGCGCAACCTGGCCTTCAAGTTGGCCTCTAGCAGCTATATTCTGATCCTGGATAATGACGTCATCTTGCCGGATGACCCGGGCTGGCTGGATACCCTATGGCGGAGACTGGAGGACGATTCCCAAATTGGTATCGTGGGGCCGATGCTGGTCTTTGCCGATTATCCCAACATTGTACAAAGCACGGGCGTTGGCCTGACGGATCGAGGGCGAGTCGGCTATCTCAACCGGGGTGAGCCGGTGGATCGTGTGTCGCCCATCCTGATGCAAGTAGTCGCCTCGCCATCGGCATGCTGGCTGGTACGCCGAGAAGCTCAGCAGGCAGTGGGCCTGCTTTCCAATGAATACTATCCAGTGCAATATGAGGACATTGACTTTTGTTTGAGGCTAGGACTGGCCGGTTGGAAGATGGCTTGCGATTGTAGTGTTAGCGTAAGACACATCGAAAACGTGACCACTCGCAACTTGAAGGATCACCCATTTGCACGATTGACGGTACGACAGGGGATGATCTTTCGGGAAAAATGGGCTCATCTCTTGCCCCAGATTGCCACGATTTCTGAACAAGACATCTACTGGGGACCTATTCCCCGTGTCAAAGAGGCCGTTTAGAAAGCGCCGCACCGCTGCGCAGGGCGGTCGGTATGGGATACCGCTCTACTTTTTGAACAGGCTCGAAAATTGATCTGGAAAGGCAAGACTCTAGATGGATCTTCAACAGGTCACGGCCAGTCTGGCTCGGATAGAAGACACCGACGCGATATTGGAGCTAAACGTACTAGAGTATGGGCCAGGCGATATTTTGGCGACCCGCGCCGATTTTGCCTGGCGGCATGACCAAAACCCTGCAGGTCAAGCTATCATCCCTGTTATTCGAGACGATCAGGATAAAGTGGTCGGTTTCATCTGGCTGGTACCCTTGCGTCTCCGGATCAAAGGTCAGGATCACCTGGCTGCCACCGGCACCAACCTAGTCATTCACCCCGAGTATAGGAACACGTTCGGTTACACCAAGCTGATACGCAGGTTTGACCAGGTTTTCAGAGACGAGAACATTCCCTTACACTTTAGTTTTATCTCTGAGGGAAAATATCAGCAATTGCGGAAGCAGGCTCCCCAAACTGTTGGGACCATTCCTGTGCTGTTGAGACCACTCGTCCCGCTGTTCATTTTCCGCCAACGACCGCCAGCTTCCGGAAAAGAGACCACTGTGCAGGTGGTCAGCCAGTTTGACGAAAGTTTTGACCAGTTCTGGTACCGAGTCCAAGATAAATATCCGGTGATGGCAGTCCGAGACAGCGCTTCCCTGGCATGGCGCTTTGCCCAATTTCCCAGCCGAAGGTATCACATCCTGGTGGCACGAGCAGGAGACCAGATGTTGGGCTACACAGTCATACGGTGCGCAACAGTCCGCGGGATCAAAACCGGCCTAATAATGGATTTACTGGTCGCCAGTGGTAGCTCGGGAGAAACCGCTGGTGATCGGTTGATGGCCGAGGCCGAAGCTTACTTTCGGAGGCAAGGAACGTTACTGGCAGTGAGTCTGATGGTTCCTTGCACCGTCGAGTGCCGCATCTTGCGCCGGGCTGGATATATCTGTTTGCCACAGGCCCTTGCGCCGCGAGCGTTTCATTTTGCTTTCTTTGTGCACAATACTAACGAGAGAGACTTGCTTTCTTTATCTAAACAGGACTGGTTCATCACCCTAGTCAATTATGAGTCTTTTTAGCAGTTTGCGACCATATTTATCGCGCGGCTCACGCCTCTCCGGCCTCGTAAGCGGCCGTTACCTGATCGGCGGGGCCATCTGCCACTACCTCTCCGTGCTGAAGCCAGATCGCGCGGCTGCAAAAACGCCGTATCATCGCCATGTCGTGTGAGACGATCAGCAGCGTTTTGCTGCTGTGCTGAAAACCTGCGATCCGTTCGACACATTTTTGCTGAAAGTGCGCATCGCCGACAGCCAGCACCTCGTCAACGATCAACACATCCGGGTCCACATGCACGGCCACAGAGAACGCCAAGCGCATCTGCATGCCAGAGCTAAAAGTGCGCAGCGGCTGATCAATGAACTCTTCGATTTCCGCGAAACGCACGATGTCGTTCAAGCGAGCGTCAATCTCGGCGCGTCGCAGGCCTGACACGATGGCACTGACATACAGGTTTTCGCGGCCGGTCAGATGCGGATGAAAGCCAACGCCAAGCTCCAGCAATGCCGTGACTCGCCCCTCGATGCGAGCGCATCCACCCGTGGGTCTCCCCAAGCCACAAATGAGGCGCAGCAGCGTGCTCTTGCCGGCGCCATTCGGCCCGACGATGCCGACAGACTCGCCAGCCTCAACCCGAAACGACACATCGCGCAATGCCCAGAAAGGCGTGCTGTGCCGTAGCGCACCTATTGCCTGGGCAAGCGCCTGCTGGAACGTACGCGGCGACGGGCCTTGAAGCCAGTAGCGCTTACTCAACTGTTCGACGATGATGCTCACCTAAACTACCTCGACAAACATGTCTTCGAGTGCACGAAAGATGACCAGGCTCGCACCCAGCAACGCCAGTCCCATCAGTAAGGTTATCCCGAGCGCGCCCCAATCCGGCATTTGCCCATAGAGCACAAGCGCACGGTGCGCCCGGACGAATACGGTCATCGGGTTAAGCATGAGCCAGCGTGCCTGGGCCGGTGCGACCCGGTCGAGGTCATAGAAGATGGGGGTGAGATAGAACCAGAGCAGCATGCCTACACCCAGCAGGTGCTGCACATCGCGGATTAACACGCCGAGCGCTGCAAAGAGGACGGCACACGCCAGCGTAAAGATGGCCTGAACCAGCCAGACGAGCGGCAGCAACGCCAGCGCCGGAGAGAGGGTCAGACCCTCAACCACGAGTATCGCCAGTAGAACCGGCAGCGCCAGCAAGTAGAGTATAAAGTTGGTGCCAGTGACCACGGCAGGCAGCAGCGGTCGGGGAAAGAAGGGCTTGCGCACAAGGTCGCGATTGTCAATCAGCGTAGCGGCGCTGGTCTGCACTGCGGCTTGGAACCATGTCCACGGCAACAGGCCACTGTAGATAAACGCAGCATAGTGTGGGATGTTGAGCGGCAGAACCCTGGTAAACAGGAAATGCAAGATGAACACTGTGCCCAGCGGACTCAGAATCGCCCAGAGCAAACCGAGCAGCGAACCTTTGTAACGAATGCGCAATTCGCGTCCGACTAGCGTCGCCATCACATCCAAGAAATAACCGAGCGAACGAGGCATGCTTACGGTTGCACTCCGACAAGTTGTGTCACCAATTCCTCCCATCGCACCCGATAGAGCATGTAATATCTATCTTCGTAGAGTATATCATACCAACTGGCGCGAGATACGGGGCCAAGAATGGCATATTTGTCCCATTCTTCTGGAAAATCGTTGAAATGGCGGTCAACGATCAAGTGGGTAATACCTTGTATGTAAAGACCTTGCAGAACCTCAGTCTCTCTGCCAGCCTCAGCCCACACGATGGGGCGAAGGGCTGTAGCCAAAGCCCATACTCGAGCACGCTGGGAGTAGAACTGATCGCCACCACTCCAGGTCAATACCCGGCTGTCTTGGGGCAGTGTCTGATTGGCAAAGCTCCAAACGCCGTAAGAGCGAACAGTGCGCGTAAGGTAACTCTCGCGCGATTCACCGCCGATCGCAACACTCAAGGGAACACCATGGAGCACCGAGTTGAGCCAGCCTTCCCACCCGACGCGATCATTTTCGTGGAGGGATGTGAACGGCGGCAGATTCAGCACCAGCAAGAGCGCGAATCCACTCGCGAGGGCACTGGTTCCACGCCGACCGGCGACGAGTCGCGCCAGTGCCACAAGGCGTGCAAAAGCAACCGAACCCAGTATCGCCAGGGTCGGCGCGACCGGAACCAGGAAACGCATCTGAAAGCTAGATAGCGGTGAGGCCCAGAATGCGACAAAGAGGACCATCCAGGCACCCAGCCAAGGCAGCACCCCTTTCCAGCGGCAAAACGCTAAAAGGGGCAAGACGGCCAAGAACAACGGCCCCAGTGCGCCGTCATACGAGGCTGCATGGATCGTCATGTGCCAGGGAAGCGTCAGCAGATTGAGAAGGGTTCGGGGCGGGCCAAAGTGCTCCATGAAACGCCGGAGGCCCTGATCCATCACGGCATCCCACCACTGCGGCGGCGCACCAAAGAGCGAATAAAATAGTGGAAAGACGGGGTTGCCCGTGGCGAGCAGGCTGCGCAAATACCAGGGGAGCGCCACGCACAGGCTCAGGCTGCCGAGGAGGAGCGCAGGCCAGAGCGCCCGCCACAGGTTGCGCTCCTGCAACCAGCGGCGGGTCAACAGGCTAAGGCACGCCAGGCCCAGAACGATCAAGGCCAGGTGCTTGGCCGCCAGGGCCAGGCCGAGATTCAAGGCAGATAGGAGCAGCCACTGCAACTGGGGGCGTTCTGCATAGGAGAGCAAGCCATAGATCACCAGCGTCACGTAAAGCGCCAGGGCCAGATCAATGTAGGCGGTCGAGGCTTCCCACATGATCGTCGGGATCGTCGCGTACAACGCGACCGGTAACCACGGAGAGACGCCCGGCAGCCATCGCCGCGTCAACTCAAAGATCAATATGGCCGTGAGCGGCAAACAGGCGAAATGCAACAACGTCGCCGCAGCCTGTCCACCCGCCGCAAGTCCAAAACCGAACCACAGTTCCCAGGTCATCGGGTACAAGGAGACATAGTCTGTCGGCAGGTCCACCAGGCGCCCCTGTTCCAGGTATAGACGCGGGTAGGCGAGGTGATACCAGAGCGCATCATACTCGCGTTCGGGCGCGAGTGCCGCGATGAGGGCGAAGAAAATGGCTAACGCGGCACAACCAAACCATAGCCAGGTGACCCGTGGGCGAACATGCAGATGGAGCACAGGTCGCCAGGGCAGGTGCCTTCCACGCGCCAGCCACCATCCAGCGCCGCCCAGCAGAGGGACGAGTGCCAGCATCCGCAATGTCTCGGCCCGATACAAGCCGATGGCCGCCAGACCCAATCCGATATAGGCAAAACTGCCAATGCCAAAGGCCGCCGTGACAGGCAGAGCCTCACGCCAATTCCTGTAGTGCCAGCCTGCGAACCGGCCGATCAGGAACCCAAGAATCACGGCACTGACCAACAGCCACCCGGCACCTGCAAGGCCCGATATGGCCCGGCCCAACGCTTCGCTCAAGTAGGGAAGGGCTCGGTCACCATAGAAATTGGGGCGCTCCCAGCGACCAACCAACACTAGCTGCCATAGCTGTGTGTAGTAATTCGTCAGCACAAAAACGATCCAGAGCAGTGCCAGGGCAAGGAACACGCCCGCGCGCAGCTTGAGAGTGGTCGGCGTGTTCTTGCTTGCGGGGAGTACACACCGCTGTTGGAGGAAAATCATCATGACCTCTTGCCAGTCTATGCAGCCGTCACCGCCGCCTGGCGCATAGGTAACCGGACGACGCATTCGCGCTCTATCCATTGTTGCTGGAACCAATCAAGTGTTCGAGCAACACCGTCCTCAAAAGACACACGAGGCGTCCAGCCCAGTTCGCGCGCAGCCTTGCTACAATCCAAGTAGAACAGGCGCACATCTCCCATGCGCTTGGGGCCGCGCTCAACTCCAATGGCGATGCCGGTCATGTCCACGAGCAGACGGTAGATGGCGTTCACAGATACAGGCCGGCCCAAACCGATGTTGTACGCCTGATTATCACCCCGATCCAGCGCCAAGACGTTAGCCCGTACCGCGTCGTCTACATAGAGGTAATCCTTGGCTTGTTCACCATCCCAGTGAATAACCGGCGGCAATCCCTCCAACAGGCGCTTGGCAAACACGGTGATCACATGCTCACTGGATACAGTGTCTCGCGGGCCAAAGATATTGGCGTAGCGCAGCGCCGTATAACGCACGCCCCGGTTGGCAAAGTAGCGCAAATAGTGCTCGCTGGATGCCTTGCTGATCCCATAAGGACTTTGGCATCAGGGGCTCGTCTTCAGTAATTGGCAGGCGCCGGCATGCGCCATATACAGTGCCGCCTGACGAAGCAAAGATCACTTTGCGCGCGCCGGCCTCAGCCGCTGCCGTCAAGAGGTTAATCAAACCCAGTACATTCACCTGGGCATCATACTTTGGCTGTTCGGTCGAGGTGCGCACCCGCGTCTGCGCGGCGTGGTGATTGATAACCTCGGGTCGCTCGACCATAATTAACCGGGCAAACTCGGGATCGCGCACATCCATTTCATAGAACCGTGCTGCCGGGTTAACGTTCGCTCGATGCCCGGTCGCCAGATTGTCCACAACCATGACAGCGTGCCCCATCTCGACGAGCCGATCTACGATGTGCGAACCAATGAAACCCGCTCCGCCCGTCACCAGAATTTTTGACATTTTGTTATGCCTCTCCTGAAATCTGATTGGGATGAAAGGTGTACTCATGCCGCTGCCTCCTCATGCCAATTGGCGTGACCGGAGTGAGGAACGGTCGGGTCTGCCGGAAGCCAGCGAGAATCCCACGGCAGATACTCGGCCTGACTCAGCATAATCCAGATCCGCGTCTCAAGTTGCTCTGCAATCCGGCTCGCCAAATATGAACGGAGCGGGACCTCGATTGGCCCTGGCAAGTATAGCTCCCCGAGGCGCTGCCTTCGCCAAGTGACGGACAGCGTGCTCGGTCCATCCACCCAAAGAGAAGGCAATTCCGCTGGCAGACCTTCGCTAATATCCAGCCTCGCGCGGGGAATCGGGGCCGCTTGCGCCTGGTAAGCGAGCAATGCATCCCAGGAGCCGAGCACATCGCGCACACCGCGCCAGTAGGCATAGCCACGCAGGTGGTTAAAACACTCTAGCCAGCACCGTCGCATCTTGGCTCGCTCATAGAACGGGAGCACATGTTTCAAAAGCGCCATAAGCTGATCGCCGAGAGCGGGAGCACGCAAAGCCAGGCGAACTAACAAGCCGTAACGGCCTGTGGGAATCCGCATCAGGCGCAGGCCTCCACGCAATTCGGGATGCTTGCGCCCCAAGAGCACATCGCCATACGCCTCCTGCCGTGTAGTGCGTAGGACGCCCGCAACAGTTGTGCGGTGGTAGTGGCAAGCTTGCGCGCTTCGATCCGCTAAAAACTGGACCCCTGCGCGCAGCAGCCGATAGCCCAGTTCGTAATCTTCACCACCATAGCCTCGGAAGGTGGTATCAAAACCACCGACTAGTGAAAAATCCTCCTGTCGGAGCGAGACATTACCCGCACAAAAGTCGCGATAGCCAGGCTGGCGGCCCGGACGTGCACGCCGGTAATACATGTCCTCCCACCAGGCCCATACCCCCAGATGATACATCGAGTCGTGCTGCTCTCGCACGACGTGAGCGTCACCTAGCACAGCCACAGGAGTGTCCTGCTCGTGCCAGCGCAAGTGCGCCGCTATCAAGTCCGGCTCAGGCACGACATCATCATCGAGAAATACCACGACTGGCGCTTGTGCGAGATGGACGCCCGTGTTGCGAGCAATGGCCTGGCCGCTGTTGGGTTGCCACTGCCAGCGCAAATTAGTCAAGTTAGCTGACCGTTCCCATCCAGTGAGCATCGCCGCCGAGTCATCTGTAGATCCATCGAGCACGACGATGGTTTCAAACATCACTCCCGGGATGGTTTGCCGCTCGAGGCCTCTCAGCACCATCTCGAGTGTCGAGCTGCGATTGTAACTGGGAATGACCACACTGCACGCCAGCCCACTCATGGTTGGACTCTCACTAGCACAGTTTCTGGAACGACCTCGGCAGAGGCTGCACCCTCAAGTCGGCGGCCGACGAAATACGCCCACGGGCCAAGTGGGATAGCAGTGATCTGGGCCAGCACGAGATCAAGCGGAAGATACCCGGGTCGGCGCCCGAGCGTGCAAGCAAGTTGATGTAGATGATCGTTCCAGAACCACGAAGCAGCAACCGCCAGCGCCTGCCAGTCGCCGTGTCTCAGCCAACAACGAGTCAAGAAGGCAAAACCGCCGACGCTATAACTGGCCAATGTCTTGCGCAGTGATGCGTAATCACGGCGATGTCGGTGCCACACCAGTGCTTGAGGCGTGTAGACAATCTGATACCCTTTTACCAGTAATTGATAGAAAGCGTAAGCGTCGCCCCCGGTCCGTGCGACTGTGCCACAGTCCAACTCTGCATCGAACAGATGCATATCATTGATCAACTCGCGCCGGATAGCCATGTTGGCTCCAGCGCCGACGATGCCTGCCGCCGACGGCGCCATCATGGTGTAATTGAAAACGCGGCGGCGAAAGCCGCGCCCAAAACCACCATAAGCCTCGAATAGTTCTTGTGCCTCGGTCTCTAGCTCTAGCGGCATCGTCAGGCCCGTCACCGCCGCCACGCAAGGGTGGCTAAACGGTTCTAAAATGGCCGAGGCCCAACCGACGTCCACTACGACATCGTCGTCGGTGTAAATCACAATGTCGCCGGTCGCCACGCGCGCGCCACGACTGCGTGCCCAATTCAGACCGATGCGATCTTCACGCACGTAGCGCACGGGGTAATCAGCGACCAGTCTTGCCGTCGAGCTATCTGAAGGTGCATTATCCACCACAATGACCTCGCCGCCTGGTGTCTGCAGTTTCAGCAGCGAGTCCAGGCAGCGCCGCAGATCGTCCGTCCTATCGCGCGTGCAGATCACAATACTCCAAGTTGGCAGCTGCGCTGTGATGGGCAGTTCATGCTGCATGAGCCAATGGGTGAGCGCAGCCTGCGTCAGGTGCCGACTCAGGTTGCCGTACGACTCAATCGCGGTGCACAGATCCGCCGCCCGCAACATGCCATCCTGGCACGGCACGCGCATGGTACCTAACGGGCGGCCATGGAAACGTAAAAGCACCAAAGCCTGCCCATAGTCTCCCAGGCCCTGGCGATCCCTAATTTCGTGTGTCAGTTCGATCTCAAGCACGCATGTAGCCATGAGCGTATTCTACCTCTGGGGTGATTGTTGAGTGTGCAAGATGCCGCACGGTTCGATAACGCAGCGGTCCATTAAAAGCTCCCCACAGCTCGAACCACAACAGATCGAGCGGCGTGGACGGCCAGCCCAGGATTTGATTCCAGGCCGCTTTAAGCCATGGCCCCACCAGCCAGCGCGGCGCGGTCAACAACACCCTCCAATCGCGATCTTCGATCAGTCGTTTCGAAAGCACAGCATAGAGCCCCACGCCATAGCCGAAAACCACCTGCCGCAACCTGGCTACGTCCCGGCAGTGGCGGTGCCACACCAAGGCGTCGGGACAATAGGCAATTGTTTGTCCTGCTGCGAGCAGGCGCGCAAACATTTCGGTATCGCCGCCCGAGAGGGTCGGGGTTCCACCATCAAAGCGGATGTCGAATCCACCCACCTGGTGCAACAGCACACGGCGAATCGCCATGTTCGCGCCCATCCCGGCCACGCCCGCCGCCGAAGGCGGTGTCTCTGGCGCACAAAAAAGGCGCTGTTGAAAAATACGGCGATTACCGCAATAAGCCTCAAAGCGCTCCTGGGCAACGGTTTCTAGCTCTAAGGGCATAACCAAGCCGGTCGTAGCACCTACCAGCGGGTCAGCGAACGGCGCAGTCAATGCATGTAGCCAGGCGCGGTCCGGGACGCAATCATCATCGGTAAAGGCCACGATGTTATACCGGGCAACGGCGACACCACGATTGCGAGCGACATTCAGGCCGGGTGTCGGTTCGCAAACGTATCGGTAAGGGTATTGACTGACCAGGGTCGCCGTCGTTTCGCTGCTCGGCGCATTGTCCACGACAATCACTTCATGACCATCCGCCGCATGGGGTCTTTGCGCTTCCAGGCAGGTAGGCAGCAGGCTAGAGCGATCCCGCGTGCAGATGATGATTGAAACGGGTGGGGCTGACGCCATAGAATTCGCTTCTGATACGTCGGGCGCACCCACCTGCGCCTCGATGGCTGCGTGCAACATGTCAGGTGTCACAGCCCCTTGTATGGCATTGACGCGCACTAGCCCAACCGGCCGGCCGTGCCATCGCACCAGCGCCAACACACCACTCGCACTGCCCAGAGAATCAAAGGCCGGCAGTGGCGTGCTCCACTCGATATCAGCGACTCGCATGGACATACGGTGACTCTACTGTAAGCGACGGAGTGCCCACAACCTGCAGAAAACCTCGCCCCCACCAGCACATGCCAAGCCAGCATAGCCAGGCCAGGGCCGGTCGCCGCAGGAGGAGCGCGCGCTCAACGCGCCAGCAAGCGTGAACGGTGCGCATAAAGCGAAAGAGCACCAACGCCGGCATCGCGAGATGCGCTAACCACGGTCGCCGGGCCAGGCCAGCGCCCGAGAGTCCCAGCCGGAGTACAATGCGTGCATTGGCCTGCCCAATAGCACGCTGGTGATCCAGAAAAGCACGACGTTCGACGCGATGGGTATGGGAAACTCGGATGCGCGGATCCAAACGGATGCGTCGTCCCTGCCTGCGAAAGATATGATGAAAGACCTGATCTTCCTGCGGGAAACATCCGGCCGGGAAACCACCCGCTGCCCAAAAGGCCGAACGCCAATAAGCCGCATTGCCCAACGTCAAATTACCCACGCTGCGAGGCGCCCCACCGGGCAAAAACTCGCGAAACTCGCACAGATAACCCGCCCAACTGACTAACGTCTCCCCATTGTCGTTGATGATCGCCCCACCTGCGGCATCATATCCTTGCTCCAGTGTCTCGCACAGACGGCGCAGCCAATCGGGCGCTGCAACACAATCGGCGTCAACGAACGCCAGGACCTCGCCTTGCGCCATCCGCGCCCCAATGTTTCGCGCGAGCGCTGGATCGGTCTGCTGCGGGAAATGGACGAGCCGCACTAGGGGAAAATTGTGGCGCACGAGAGCAGGCGTATCGTCAGGCGAACTATCCACGACGATGATCTCGTAGGGCAGTGAGATATCCTGGTTCATCAACGCCGTCAGACATGCGCGGATGGTCCGAGAGGAGCAAAAAGACGGCACAATAACTGAGCAAACAGGGTGAGTCATCATAGCAGTCCCTTGCTTTGATACCAGGCGACTGTCCGTTGCAGGCCTGTCTCCAGGTCAACCTGTGGCACAAAGCCCAGCTCGTCACGTGCGCGTGTGCCACTATAGGCTCTACTCTCGGTCATGAACCTGACCCGGCCGCGGGTCAGCGGCAAGCGCGCGGGAGGCACCCCTGGCACCGCTTTAAGCAATGCGGCCAAGCCCATCGCGGCTGGCAACGGAATGTGCCAGCGGGGGAGCGAGCGTGAAAGCGCTTGTGCAATCGCCTCCGCCATCTCCCGGATAGGCAGTACCCGAGCGCCCACCAAGTGATAGGCACGGCCGACTGCAGCAAGAGTCTGGGCGCACCGCAGCAAGCCATCCACAACGTCGTCAATATAGATAGGGTGAAACAAGTTATCTCCCCGCCCGACGACACGGTAATGCCCCAACTGAATCGCGCGAAACCAGTTCAGCAGATGCAGATCGCCCGGCCCATAGATCAACGCGGGACGAGCCACCACAAGCGGAAGCCCATGACGGCTCGCCAACTCAAAGGCTAGCTGCTCTCCCGCTGCCTTGGTAGATTCGTAAATGTTGCTCGGCCGCAAGGGCATGCCTTCATCCGCAACAACCGTGCCGGTTGGTCCTAAAACACCGGTCGTGCTACCGTGAACGATCGCCCGTAAAGAACCGACCTCTGTGCAAGCCATCAGCAAGTTACGCGTGCCTTCGATGTGCAGTTGTTCATACTCGCGGGCCGCCACACCCGGCACGAGCAACCGGCCTGCCAGATGAAAAATCCAAGTGGCGCCTTGCACGCTCGCTCGTAGGATGGATCGGTCGAGTATATCTCCCCATATGATTTCAATGCCCATTGACCGCATGGCCCGCACTGTGGCATCGTCCACCTGACCTTTTCGCGGCCGCACCAATACACGAACCTGGAAACCCCGGCTTCTCAATGTGCGAACCAGAGATTGGCCCAGAAAACCAGTGCCTCCTGTTACAAACACCGACTCGATCATAGACCCGAATTCCTAGTCACAGTCCGGCTGGCTAGGCAAACTGGACCACTCGAGAGGACAGGACTGTGCTATTCGTAGATTTACCATCACAGCTAATATAAGTGGCAAGTTCTTGGGTATGCTCTTGAAGCGCAGGGGGCGTCAACTGACCGGTGGGGATCATAAACATCACCTGCTGGCGACCGTGATCCCACCAGAATAATATGCCTTGCGACGACGGAATGCGCCGCGTGATGCGCATCAAACGGTCTGGCGTGATGCTGTCGGCGCAGTATTGGAATGCGACGAGTGTAAACGGCTGTCGGTTTTCTTGAACCCGTTTGGTACTGGACGCCGGTTTCCAGATATGATGACTGTGCCCCAACATATAGTCCAGGTATCCCAGCATGCGCCCCCAACATTCCAGGAATAGCGCGCCGGCCATCCAAGGCAGCAAACTCGGGAATCGCTTCACAGCCTCGGAGACCAAAACGACCAAATGTGAAAGAGGAACCGACGCAGCTACATACTGATATGTGTGGGCAATATGGAGATGCCCGGCAAAGATTCGCCGCCGTTGGATCAGGAAATCTCCTAGTGTTTCGGGGCCGCGGTTGTACACGACGGCGTCGGGTACATAGACCAGGCGATACCCCTGCGCGCTGATCAACGCTTCCAGAGCCACTTCGTCCGTGGCGCTGTTGGTCGGCAGTTGAGCGATCACTGTGCGGAAAGCCACCAGTTCACCCAACTTGGGCCAGCGCAGCGCCATCAAATGATGCACCTGCCAGAGCATCTGGACAGTAAAGCCCAAAAAGGTGCGGGGATCGTTGAGCGGCACTATACGTGCGCCGGTCATCCCAACCGAAGGGTCTTCAAAGGGCGCCACCAGATAGTCGAACGCAGTGGGGTCGGGTAATGTGTCGGCTCCTACCAACACAATCACGTCGCACCGCGCAATGCTCATCAATCGATTGATCGCTACGGCTTTGCCGAGGCGCCTCGCTTGAACGTCAACGGTCACAAGAGGGTGTGATTGCGCGACTTGCCGGGCAAGCTCAACTGTGCGATCGGTGCAACCGCTGGCAACGACAATAATCTCTTCGATACTGCACAGGCTGACACGCTGGTTGAGCAGCGCGTGGAGCACCTGGACAATGTTGTGCTCCTCATTGTACGCCATCACACCTACAGTACACCGGATCATTGCTATACTCTCTTTCCAATACGCAACAACCGCGACCGTCCCTTGACCATGTTCCACCCAACCCGTAGCAAGCTCGGCAGATCGCAGAGCATCGAACTGTAGGCTGCGTTCGCTAGCGGGCAATGACATTCTCCCCGACGAATACTGCCACGGAGTCTGGCAGCTCGCCGACTGCCCCATACCTGGCACAAGTCATAGCCCACTTGACGCAGATTACCTATCGGCTCAGCGCGGGTACAACACGTCCACACATCGCCATCGGGGGCAATGTGGGCTGAGGCAACCCCAGCGTAACAAGGCAAAACCTGACGTTGCTCGAGCAGCGTGCGGTGAGCGATCTGGTAATAGTGGCGACGAAACGCCTGGGCGATACCGGCAACGCCGGCCGCCGTTTCGCGGTCAATGTCAGCCGCGAGATGTTTTACAATCTGCCCATACTTTTCTGACGACGGCGTGATGCCAAGTCCAACGGTATCTAGTTCTACACGCTCTTCGGCCACTTCGGTAATAAAGGAATCCGGACGCAAATGCTCGCGCACATGCTGAAGCAATGGCACAAAATCATCCACGTTGAACCGGGAGATGACCGTATGCAAGCCTAGGGTCAGATTAGGCGACTTGATGCGCTGCAGTCCAGCATAGGTTTCAAGCAGCCGGGCATAGTTTCCAGGCACGCCGCGGATCGCATCGTGCCGCACACCAATCCCATCCAGCGAGAGATTGATGACGATCTGAGTGCGCGGCGCTTGATGCACCAGTCTCTCGACGCCTTTGACCACACGATCCGTCAGCAGGCCATTGGTAGGGATATTGATGATACCCGGGCTACAGTAGCGAACGGACGCAAGGACAATATCAACAAGGTCAGGGCGAAGAAACGGCTCACCGCCGCTGAAAGTCAGCCAGTATGGCGATTCTCCCAAGTTGCAAAAGATGCGCTCATATTCATCCAGCGTCAAATCACGCACGCGCTTACGCCAGACATTGCAGGTCTGGCAGGTTGAATTGCATCGGTAGCTGACACTGAATGTGAGATTCATGGGCAAAGGCGGCACACAACCGGTACGGCGCGCCAAGTTATAGAACGGCACATGAGCAAGCTGAGAAAAAATGTCCAAGCTCTGAACCCTGAATTCATTATAGAGAGAAAGGCGTAACAGCGGCATTACAGAAGAGGGCAGGAATAACAAATTCATAACGGCATGGCTCGTTGGCTGCGGGAATGGTTAGAATAGTGTAAGACGGCAATATCCGATTCCACTCTCACTTGTCCGTGATGGGGCAGCCGAGCATAATGACAAGGTTTAATTGTGGAAAGCGTGCAAGAGTGGAGTGCTTTCGGAAAGTCGGATAGTCAGGTGTTACCATAACGAACCCCATGAAGCGTAGACGTTGGGGGTAAAACAGCCAGTGCCGCTATTGGCTATGGCCTATTCAAACGGGAAAAAGCCTGTTTGGACTTTCCGAAAAGACTCAGTGGTAAATGGGGGAATAAGCTATATGCAAGTCGTGCGCCTGCACGGTCCAGCCGATCTGCGTCTGTGCGACGAACCTATACCCACACCCGGCCCGGGTGAATCGCTCGTGCGCGTGACTGCCACGGGCGTATGCGGCTCTGACCTGCACTGGTTTTCGGAAGCGGGCATCGGCGACGCTCGGGTGGTCAAGCCGCTCGTCTTGGGGCACGAGTCCGCCGGGGTGATTGCGAGCGGATCAGAGAGCGGGCAGCGCGTGGCGATTGACCCCGCCATTCCTTGCCGCCTGTGCGAGTATTGCCAGGAGGGGAATCCCAATCTGTGCAAGCATCTGGTATTTGCAGGCTCTGCCCCGGACGATGGCACACTACGCGAATATATGGTCTGGCCGACGCATTGCCTCTATCCTCTCCCCGACGCGCTGACCGATGCGGATGGCGCGATGCTCGAGCCGCTCGGCGTCGCCATCCATGCGGTAGACCTCGGCCGCATCAGGTCCGGCATGACGGTCGGCCACCAGGGCAGCGCCCGCGCCCCGTAAACGAGCCACTGAGAGAATTGCGACCGATTGTTACTAGTTTGTTATTCACCTCCCTATTCTGTTATAGTCGTGTTACCCACATTCTCTGTATACTTGCGATTATCGGGTTCTATCTCACATTACGACGGCGCTACAAAACACCTTCAAGTGCGTGTGAGTCGAACATGTCTGCCTGGCGGCAGCTTGTGTGCGAGCCGGGTGGAGGCATTTGGCATCGGACGCGACGCCAGTGCCACCGCCCTCTTGGCAATTAGTGAAGGGGGTGCAAGTTGGATCCCATAGAGTATCTGCGCTGGGCGGGGGAGCAAGCTGCAGCCAAGTTTGCCAACATTGAGGCGGTAGTCTATTTCA
>Ga0315277_10003090_pt1 | contig 22770 bp, 21 predicted proteins | sample YL17G05_15_MG_FD_203695 | JGI IMG/M metagenome (GOLD analysis project Ga0315277, IMG submission 203695) | Sediment microbial communities from Yellowstone Lake, YNP, Wyoming, USA - YL17G05_15 | ecosystem: Environmental > Aquatic > Freshwater > Lake > Sediment | place: USA: Wyoming | collected...
ATGTCGCAGTTGCTCAAAGCACTGGACCGCCTTGTTCTTGGAAAGGAGCTTGACGAGAACCGGAGGATCGCGTGATAATCGTTCGAGGAATCGCCTTCCTCTTTTCAACTGTCAAAGGGACATTCTCGTTCGAAGTGGCCCACGTGTTACTTGCGCCGACCTCGCTTGTCGGCGCGGGATGACATTAAGACCCTGAGAGGACCGGGAGTAGGCCTGGCTCCTTAGGAACGGCTCCAAGGGAATCTCGGCGGAGGAAGAAGGAATCCTGCATCGCCGCCAGTCGAGGCAGCGGCAGAGCTGCGTGTCTCTGCTACTTCTTGCTCGGCAACGCCGGGTTGATGTCGATAGCCAGCACCCGGATAGTCCCGGCGCGCACGTTCAGTTTATCGGGTACGGCCGACTTCTTATCCACACTCCGTGTGTCGATCAAGAGTAACCATCCCTCCTGTCGGTTTTCCGTTCGCATATAAGTGGCCAGTTGTTGGTCGCCCGTGACTTTTCCCTTGAGGATTTTGACCTCGATAAGGTGGGGTGTCCTTCCAAAAGCGATTTCGACATCTACAAAACCGATGCCGGAAGCGAGTTCTCTTCGTACCAAGCCCCTGCTTCCGACCACTCCCTTGGCAAAGACACTGAGAAGCGCCTGCGCGATTGTCTCGGGCTTTGACCTGAGCTGGTTTTGACGACGGGACCTCCAGAAGGTATCGATTGCGCGAGCTTCCACAGCTAGCTTGAATGCGTTGAGTAAGCGGCGGATTGTCCTCGGTTTTGCCCTGAACCTCCGGGCATCAGTCGCAACCCCCCCGGGAAACTGAACCGAGCAATGAGGATTACCTCTGCGAAACATCTGGTCGAGACGTGCGAGCAGCGCTGACTCAAACTCTGGCCGATGCAGGGAAGTATTGTTGCGAAACAGAACGGTGCGCAGCTTCCGCATTCGCGATAGGAAATCATCCGTGGAGACTTCATCACGACTAGTGTCATAGAGATTGGCAATGCGCACGGCATATTGGTCGAGGTCGTCGATACCCCGCCGGCTAAGGTAGTCCTCGACGTAACGCTGTATGGAGAAGATCATCGGCCTGACCCTGTGAACGATTTATCTTGCCTTCTTATTGGCCCGTTTGCCCTCGCCATCCAGCCGATACTCTTGTCTCAGAAACCTGGTAATCCTGAGGGTGCGATCCAGGGCTGTTCTCGCCCATGTGTTGGAGCCGCCATGCGCGTCGATTATCTCAACGAGGCCTTCTTCGTGCAGAACTCTCAAAATGGAGCTGACATTCGGTTGCTTCATGCTAAGATGCTCGGCGATCTCGGCAACGGATCTTTGACCATTGGCCGCCAGGTAGACCTGTGCTTTCCGCTTGCTGTTCCTGAAGATGTGCTTTACGGACTGGAAATGTCGATCTGCATCTGCCCGGAGCGCAAACGCTGTTGTTTGCTCCAATGAGTCAACCTTGTGTTGGATTCGTGCAAGCCGGCTCAAGATCTGCTGATCTCGATCGAGCGAAGGTGACGGCTCTTTCATCATTGTGTTTCCTCCTCGTGTTCGTCTTCCGGCTCAAACGCCAGGAAGCAGAAGGATGTGGCGGTCGCGCCGTTGACTCTCAATCAGTCAAGCGCACAGGGTCCTCGCGCTTGCTCACGCCAATCACCCGGCTCTTCGTTTTCTTGCGAACTGGATGAATAACGGCCACGAGTATTGCACTTTGAGATTATCCCATCGGGCGCGTTGAAACGAAGGCACGTGCCGACCTGTCTCTTCCCTCTTGGCCAAGACTCCCTGAACTCAGTCCCACGGCCTTCGCGATGTCAGACTACGTGCACGTGTCGTCCCATAGGCCGTAGGCGTTAAGGTGTTTTTCGTCACCACGCCACTCGCACACCGTCTGCAGAAGCTCGTTCTCGCGAAAGGCGGGGGTACGGGATGGTTGATCTGGGTCGGAGCAAACGCTGCGGGCAACGGACCCGGATCGACGTTGTTGCTCGAAACTACAGCACCTTTCGATAACGTCTTCCCTCCCGTACGAGCAACCCGAGTCTCTCCCAACGTTGCCAAGCGTTGGCAACCGTGGTTGCGCTGCATTTTAGACGTTTCGTCACTTTCCCGGCAGTGACGGTTCCCGTCAAGGCGTAAAGCTGCCTCATTTTCTCGTCCGCCAATTCACGTTCGAGCACCATTGCGATTTGCACTCTCGCGATTGCACGGACCAATTCCTCAATTCGCTGTAACGCCGCGCGAAGGTCTTCATCAACCATCTCTGCACTCCGAGGGTGAGCTCTTCTTTCGGGGCTGTGCCGGCTTTCGCGCTTTCTTGTGGCGCGACAGTGTCACCTGCACCGTATTCGCCGTTGTGCCCAGTATCTGCGCAATATCGCCGGTGGAAATCCCGGCGCCACGAAGGATCGCGATCAACTCGCCCTGCTTCAACGCGTATTGCCGTTCCAGGGCTATCGCGAGGAGGGCGTTGGTGGCCCGCAACTGCAGAAGTATCTCGTCGAATCCAGCGTTCCCGTTTGCCATCGGATGCGGCCCTGGTAAGTCCCCATAGTACTTAACGTTCCCTTGATTCTACACACGTGCTAAGACAAATCAAGGGCCTCACCCCAAAGAAAGGCTACCCTGCTAGGCTCTCTCGCCCGGCAACCCAACCGCTTGGGAGTCGCAGGTCTTCATTTTGCCCGGCTGACCGCTTTGGCAACCGCGCTTTGGGTTTTCCCAAGAATCTCCGCAATCTCCGCGTGTCTTAGGCCAGCGCGCGACAAGAGAATCTCGGCTTTGACCCCGTTTTCGTCACTCGCGGCGGCGTTGGCCTGCAGGGACACAAGTGCTCTTAGGTACTTCACAACTTCGTCCATCGCTCTACAATCTCGCGTCAGATAGGTGATTTGGTTAACGCAACCTCGACGGTGGCATTCTATCAGATTCAGCTCCACAGGACAAGACTTCTCCGATGGACTGACATAAGTGCCATAGGGACAAGGACTTAGGTAGCACAATGCTCCAGCATGTCCACGCGCACTTAGCAGATTAGGCCAGGAGTATTGGCGCCACCTAATTGCCTGGCTCAAGTCGAGATAGAGGGCGGGTGGTATTGTTGTGGGATGTGAAGTCGGAGCGGGGTGAGGCTCGTTGGGAGAATCGTGCTGGAACTGAATCCGGGCGTCGGGCACGGATGAAGCCAGGACAAGGGTCGCCTCGGCAGCTACGTGGTGGACACGCCGTGGACCAGCGGTATTCGAGTGCGGGGAGCTAGACCGGTTACTCGGCGTCGATCGAGGCGACGACCGACTGGATGTGATGTGTTGCGGACAGAGTACGAAGCAGAGCTTCGCGGAAAGGCGTTCCCAAGCCCGACATCGAGGGTGTCCTGAAATTGAGCGGTCGTAACCTGTTGTTGTCAGAGGTGTTGTAACATCGTCGTGCGCAGGTGGGCGCGCCTCGGTGGCTGGGGACCTGGAGAAACCAGGGAATTCAGTTACGGGACACCCTCAAGCCGGAGCTTGGGAACGAGAATAGGTGCGACACCCGCTTCCGGCCCCTACAGCGTCCACCCTTCCCGATACGGCGGATTCAAGAGCTGGTTGGCTGCCACGGAGTTGGTGAAGCGGAGTTTCTCGGCGTCCCAGAGGAGTTTCTCTTGGGTGCGGATGGCAATGTTGCCCATCAGCACCGCCGCCGCCAGCAGGCTGGCGTGGTCCACGAAGTTGCTGCCGGCGGACTTGCCGCCCTTGCAGGCGTCGATCCACTCCTGGTAGTGCCCGAGCGATCGCGGCAGGACTTGCGGCGGCCTGCCGATGAGCTTGGCCTTGGCTTCCGGCAGGAGGTGGTCGCCCAACAGGATGCCCTCGTCGCCCACGATCAGCGTGCCGTCGTCTCCAAAGATATTGCGGGTGCCGACCTCCTCGAGCAGCGGCGGCACGATGCCGCCGTCATACCAGCGGATCACAACCTCCGGTCGATTGCGCTCGGCCGCGAAGCGGTAGGTGACGATCGAGGCCAGCAGGCCGGTCTCGTTCTTAATCTCCGGCGGCGCGTTCCAGTGGGTCGAGCAGGCCTCGACGCTCTGCGGCCAGCCGAGCTTCAGGGCCTTGAAGGCGGCCGAGAGGTTGTGGCAGCCGATATCACCCAGCACACCCGTGCCGAAATCCCACCAGCCGTTCTGAGGGCGCAGAACAACACGTTGGAGATCACGGTGGCAAATCTCTGGATCAACCGCCTGATCGGCGACAGCGCGTTGCCCGAGGGCAAACGCCTTACACGGACGACGTGCAATCCGTTCCATGCAAATTCCCCGCTGCAGGAATCAGGCCTGCTCGGGCCGGTGACGCTGCGCACGACGGAGCGGACGACCGGCATTGATACTCGATGTGTTGAGTCTTCGGCGTATCGACAACCCGACCGCGCATCGCTATACTATCAAAGCCCCGTACGGAAAGAGTGAATCAGTTCGCGAGCGTTCACGAAAATGTTACAGCAAGTGGCAGGCGCGGCGATTGCCGTGACGGCATTGCTCACGGCGCCGACGCGAGGACTTAGCGCGGATGCCGCGGCGGCAGAAGCTCAACAACCCGCGGTGACGCGCCTGGCCGACGAGGTGCGTGACAAGGGCTGGATCGTCTTTTCCGCCCGCGCGGAGCAGGGCGATTGGGACTTGTTCCTGTGCCGGCCGGACGGCTCCGCGTTGCGCAACGTCACCCGTACAACCGAGTATCACGAAGCGGCTCCCCAGTTTTCCCGCGACGGCCGCAAGCTGCTCTACCGACGACTGCCGCGCAGGGAGACGATCGACGGCAACCACTATGGAACGCAAGGCGAACTGGTGTTTGCCAACAGCGACGGCACGGATGCGAAGGTGTATGGCAAGAGCGGAGAGTACCCCTGGGCGAGCTGGAGCCCCGACGGCAAGCAGATCGCGTGCCTGGAGATCAAGGGGGTTTTCTTTGTCGACGTGGCCACCAAGCAGGTGGTCCGCCGGCTGGAGCGGAAGGGGTTCTTCCAGCAGTTGACCTGGTCGCCGGACGGTGAATGGCTGGGCGGCGTGGCCAACTCCTACGGCACGGGCTGGAGCATCGCCCGCATGGACGCGGTCAGCGGCGCGACCGGCGCCGTCAGCCGGGTGGATTGTTGCACGCCGGACTGGTTCCCCGACAGTCGCAGTCTGATCTTCTCCAATCGGCCCGCGGGGCAGATTGGCAACCAGGGCTACGGCTGGACACAACTGTGGTCGTCCGATGCCGCAGGGACCACGCGGCGGCTCCTCTACGCTGAGGACGGTCGCCACGTCTACGGCGGACACGTCTCGGCGGACGGAAAGTACGTGCTCTTCACCGGCAACGTGCAGGAGGACGGTGATCCGGCCAGGGCCGGCGCGCCGATGGGCCTGATGCGACTGGCCGACGCGCCGATCGTCGCCAGCGAAAGCCGGCAACTGCGGACTGTTCATCCGGGGGCGAAGAGCGGGCCCGTGCTCGTGCTTCCCGCCGGATGGGAGCCCTGCTGGACGTTTGCCGAAATCCCCACGGCTGCCGCGTCTGTTGAGTCTATTGATGCTCAGAAAGAGAATGCACCACGCGGTTTAGCGGCCGACGGCACGTCGGCCCGGAGAAACGCCTCCGTCGCCGTGCCGGCGACGGCTAAACGAGGTAGCATTAGCTTCCTGCGAGTCGATAGCCGGGATGCCAACAGCCTATCCGAAAACCCCTCACCCCCAGCCCCTCTCCCCGCAAGCGGGGCGAGGGGAGAACGTTTCGGGATAGGCTCTGAGCAGCCTGATGCCTCCACCTCCAGGACAGCCGCGACCGCCGACGACCCTGACGACGCGGCGAGACTGGCCGCCGAGGTGCGGCGGAAGGGATGGATAGTTTTTAGTGCCGCCACCGGGCGGGGCGACTGGGACCTCTTCGTGATGCGTCCCGACGGATCGGATCGCCGTGCGATTACCCAGACCCCGACCCACAACGAGGCCGGTGCCCGGTTCTCGCCCGGCGGCAAGAGATTGCTCTATTTCCGCATGCCCAAGACGGAAGCCGTGGACAACAACACCTACGGCACATACGAGTTGGTCGTCGCCAACGCCGACGGCACCCGGCCAGCCGTCTATGGGACCGGCTTTCCGTGGGCGGATTGGGGACCCGACGGCCGGCAACTGGCATGTCTGGCCAAGGGCGGGATTGAGATCATCGACCTGGAGAGCCGCAAGCTCGTGCGGCGATTGCCGCGAAAAGGCCTGGTCCAGCAGCTTGCCTGGTCGCCCGACGGCAAGTGGTTTGCCGGCACGGCCAACGGACTGGGGCCATACTGGAATATCGGGCGACTCAGTGCAGAGACCGGGCAACTCAACGCCGTGAGCGAGACTGACCGCTACAACTGCACGCCCGATTGGCTCCCCAATTCCCGTCAGATCATCTACTCGCGCGGGATCATCCCCAGCGTGGGCGGCTGGGCCGAGCTGTGGGTTGCCGACGGCGACGGGCAGCGGCAGCGGCTGGTCTACGCCGAAGAAGGTCGCCACATCTACGGCGGCAATGTCTCGCCGGAGGGCAACTACGTGCTGTTCACCCGCAGCCAAGCGGACCTCGGCAAGGTGGACAACTCGCGGACGCGGATGGCCCTGATTCGCTGGGCCGATACGCCGATGGTAGGCGGGCAGAGCATATCGCTGGACAAGAAGCATCCCGGCGCCCGGCACGGTCCTCTGCTGGATCTGTCGTGGGGCTGGGAACCGCATTGGACCTACGCCGAGATCCCGCCGCTGCCCGAACCGACTGCGAGTCCCACAACCAACGATCCCCTCAGAGAACGGCAGCGATGACCACGCAGAGAAGCAGAACGGTCCTCAGAGCGATCCTTAGAGCGGTTTGTCTTCCCATGGTGTTGGCCTGTGCCTCCTGCGGGAGGGCACCGAGCGGCACGCCGTTGAGCGGCGAAGACGGCAACGTCACCTCCCTGGGCACGATCGAAGTCACTGCGCGGCTGCTGGAAGTGCCCGAAGGGGCGATCTTCAAACGCGACCTGTACAACTACGCGACCGTGCTGAAATACGAGGTCCTCCGGGTGCACCGCGGCGCGGTCGCCGGCGAGACGATCTACGTCGGGCACTACAACCCGTTCAAGCCGCGGGCAGAGGCCGCCGACCAGCGCGTGCCGGGCATCGGCGGCAACGTGAAGGTCTTCCAAGCGGGCGACGTGCACCGGATGGCGCTGGAGGCGTCGATCGACGACCACTACATGGGCGGGATCGTCAACAAGTTCTTCGGCCAGGACGCCGGTCCAATCTATTGGGCGTTATGGACGAATTTGGCCAGCGAGTAGCCGCACTGCTTCTCTTGCGCGCGACGACGTTTTCTGCCTTATGCAGGCCGGTACGGCGGTGAGACATGGTATTTACCACGCACGTCTTCGTGTTCTACTTCCTGCCGGCAGTGCTGTTGGTGTACTTCCTGGTCTCGCAACTGGCCCACGCCGCCCGGATGTCGACCGACGGCGTTTCGAGAGTCCGCAACGCGATGCTGCTGGGGGCCAGTTGCATCTTCTACGGCTGGTGGAACCCGTGGTACGTCCTGCTGATGCTCTGGGTGACGACGGTCAACTACGTCTGCGGCCGGGTGATCGGCCGCCCGGGGGCCGGCCCGCGGCAGCGATACTGCGGCGTGGTAATCTCGGTAGTGCTTAGCCTGGCCACGCTGGGGTTCTTCAAGTACTTCATGTTCTTTGAAGGCAACCTGAACCACGTGCTGGCGTGGCTGGGAGCGGAGGAAGTGCGCGTGCTGCGGATCGTGCTGCCGATCGGCATCTCGTTCTACATCTTCCATGCGCTCAGCTACACGATCGACGTGTATCGCGGCACGGCTCCGCCGGCCCGGTCGCTGATCGATTTCGGCTGCTATATCGCCTTCTTCCCGCAATTGGTGGCGGGGCCCATCATTCGCTACAACACGGTGGCCCAGCAACTGGTCGGCCGGTCGCACACGTGGGAGAAGTGCTCCACCGGCGTGGCGCTGTTCGTGCTGGGGTTTGCCAAGAAGATCCTCCTGGCGAACCCGCTGGGCGTGGTGGCCGATGCGGCCTTCAGCGCCCGGGGACTGACGACCGTGGACGCCTGGTTTGGCGCAGCGGCCTACGCCTTTCAGATTTATTTCGACTTCTCCGGTTACTCCGACATGGCGATCGGGTTGGGCCGGATGTTCGGTTTCGAGTTCCCGCCGAACTTCAGTTCGCCCTATCTTGCCCAGAGCATTACCGACTTCTGGCGCCGCTGGCACATCTCCTTGAGCACGTTCCTCCGCGACTACCTCTATTTCCCGCTGGGCGGTAACCGCAAAGGACCCGGGCGGACCTATCTGAACCTGGCCGTAGTGATGCTGCTGGGCGGCCTGTGGCACGGCGCGAACTGGACGTTCGTTGTCTGGGGGGCCTATCACGGCGCGCTGCTGGCCTTCGAGCGGGCGCTCGGCAAGCGAAGCGCCTATGCCCGCCTGCCGCAACCGCTGCGGGTGGCCGTGACGTTCGTGCTGGTGCTCATCTCCTGGGTGCTGTTCCGCTCCGCGAGCCTGGCCGACGCGATCGGGTACCTCGGCGTGATGTTCGGCCGCGGCGCCGCCAACGACGCCGCGTTGATCCTGGCGGCTGAGCTCTACTCGCAGGGTACGCTGCTGATCATGGCCGCATGTATTCTGGTGGTGTTTTGGGCCCAGCAGGCACAGCAATGGGCGGAGACGCTCACCTGGCCCAAGGCCGCGGTGCTCGGCCCCGCGTTTGGCCTGTCGTTGATGGTCATGTTCTGCCAGTCGTTCAACCCCTTCTTGTACTTCCAGTTCTAGGTGCCAGGAAAAAGGGGACAGGTCCAATTTGCCGGAACGGCCCGAAGGGTGCTTCGCACAAATTGGACCTGTCCCCTTTTTCCTTCACGGGAGACGCCAATGGCACGCACGCGCTGGGTGGACGTGATTGTCGTGGCCGGCTTCTTGGCCGCGATCTTCAGCGTCGGCGTCGCTCAGGCGATCCGCGATGTGCGCTACGGCGATCGGCCGCAGGTGATTGAAGTGTTCACCCGCGCTCCCACCGCGGAAAACCTCCGCCGGTACGAGAAGGACCTTGCGGAGGCAAGCGGCGTGGAAAGACACTTGCGCCCCTGGACGCAATATGCGCAGTTCGTGCTGCTCGACGACCTGGGCGACAAGGCGTTGATGGGCCGCGACGGCTGGTTCTTCTACAAGCCCGGCGTCGACTACCTGATTCAACGCCAGCCGATCCTGCAGGCCAGCAGTGCGCAGGGCGATCCGCTGGCGGCGATCGTCTCGTTCCGCGACCAGTTGGCCGCCCGCGGAATTCGGCTGCTGGTCGTTCCGGTGCCGAACAAGGAGAGCGTATACGCGGAAATGCTCACCCGGCGGGCCGAAGGCATCGACGTGGCCCTATGCCCCGAGACCCGCGCGCTCCTGGACCAACTGGCGGCAGCGGGAGTCGAAGTGGTCGACCTGTTCGAGGCCTTTGCGGCGGCCAAACGCGGGCAGCACGGGCCGGACGGCGCCGCGCTGTATCTCGCCCAGGACAGCCATTGGTCGCCGGCAGGAGCGGAACTGGCGGCGCGGCTGGTCGCACAACGGTGCGTGCGGCGCGGCTGGATCAGACCGGGAACGGCAGACTATGCCTGCAAGCCCTTGAGCCTCCGCCGGTCGGGCGACCTGCTGCAGATGCTCCAGTCGCCGCAGGTCGAGCGACACGTGGAACCGGAGGAGGTCCACGCCCGGCAGGTAGTGGACCGCGGTACCGGCGCCCTCTGCAAGGACCAGCCCGACGCGCCGGTTCTGGTCCTCGGCGACAGCTTCCTGCGGGTCTTCGAGTACGACGAGCCGCGAGCAGCCGGGTTCCTGGCGCATCTCGCCCGGGAACTCAGGCAGCCCGTGGCCGCGCTGGTCAGCGACGGCGGGGCATCGACGCTGGTGCGGCAGGATTTGTACCGCCGGCGGGAACTTTTGGCGAAAAAAACGCTGCTGATCTGGGAATTCGTGGAACGTGATATTCGTTTTGGCGCCGAGGGTTGGCAATTCGTCCCGTTGCCGCCCTCGCCCGACAACCGGAGGTGATTATGAAACGGGTTGCTGGCGTGTTGCTGCTGGTATGCGTCGCGGTCGAGACGGCTTACGCCCAGCCGCCTGGGGCCACCGTGAAGGTGGCGTTCCAGGAGCGTCTGGGGCCGCTGGACATCGATCGCATGGCCCTGGGTCAGGGCGGCCTGTCGGAAGAGCCGATGTGGGCCGACCGCATCGCCGAGATCCGCGCGCTGCGGCCCAAGCTCATCCGCCTCTTCCTGCAGGAATACTTCGACCTTCTGCCCGAGCGCGGCAAGTACAACTTCGCCACGCTGGATCGCTCGGTGGAAACCATCCTCAAGACCGGCGCCAAACCGCTGATGTGCATTTGCTTCAAGCCGCGGGTGTTGTTTCCAAAGGTCGACCAGGACCTGGTCGAGCCCAACGACTACGAAGAGTGGGAGCGCCTGGTGTACAATCTGGTCAAGCACTATCGAGACTCGGGCGCCGGCATCGGATACTGGGAGATTGCCAACGAGCCCGACATCGGCGAAGACGGCGGTTGCCCCTACCGCTTCAAGCCGGAGAGTTACGTTCGTTACTACCAGCGGACCGCGGCCGCCGTGCTTCGCGCCGATCCTGAAGCCCGCGTCGGCGGCCCGGCGCTGGCCTCGGTGCGTTCGCCGATTTTGCCCGCGCTGCTGGGCCACTGCCAGCGCGAAAAGGCGCCTCTGCACTTCGTTTCCTGGCACATCTACAGCAGCGATCCGTCGCAGATACGGGGAACGATCGACTATGCCAGGGACCTGCTCAAGCAGCACCCGGCCTTGAAGCCCGAAGTGATCCTTGACGAGTGGAACATGGACTTGATGAATCCGCCGCGCGATCCGCGGTTCCAGCCGTGCTACGTCGCGGAGGTCATTTGGCAGATGAAGGAGGCCGGACTCGACTACTGCTGCTACTACCACATTCGCGACTATCACGTCAGTTACGAGCGATTCGCCCCCTTCATGTCGCCCCAAGGCACGGCCTTCATGACCAGGTGGTGGAACCGGATGCCGCAATTCGACGGGCTGTTCGACTATCAGAACACCGTGCGGCCGGCCTACTTCACCTTCAAGCTCCTGTCGCGGCTGACCGGCCAGCGGCTGCGTGTGACCTCATCGCACGCCGCCATCCACGGCTTCGCAGTCCGCGATGAGCGACTGCGCATGGACTGTCTGATGCTGTGGAACTTTTCGGCCGCCTCCGTGCCGGTTGAGATTGCTCTGCAAGGCCTGCCCAAGGATACTCGCGTGCGCCACCTGGTGCTCGACGCCGCCGGCGCGAACAACGACGAAAACTCTCGGCTGCGCCCGGGGCCGACCGCAAGTCTGCCCAAGGGCGACCACCGCCTGCAAGTGACCTTCGAACCCTACGCAGTGCAATTCTGGTCCTTCGAATCACCTTAGCGGCCGTCCAGCGATTACTCCCCTCTCCCGCACGCGGGAGAGGGGCAGGGGGTGAGGGCAGCGGCCGGCGAGAACACGAAGTTACTGTTGGACGGCCGCTTAGAACGGCACCTCGAGGGCTTCGCAGAGAAACCGCATGAAGGGGCGGCTGGCAGCCAACGACGTCGCCGCACGGTCCAGGAACCGTGCGTCGAGCACGTCCCGTTCGTTCAGCTCGCACAGCCCCACGAAATCGGTCCGTTTCAGGTCCTCGACGAGCGGATGATCGACGGGGAAGCCGCGGGGCGGGCGTTTCAGGCTGTCGCCGTCCAACTCGAAGTATCGGCGGAATTTCCCGCCGCGCGTGGCCCGTCGCCAGCGGTCGGGTCGGTCCACGATCGCTTGCCTAATCTGGCCCAGCGACGTGCGGTCGGGGCGCCACGCGCCCACGGCCAGCAAGCACTCGTCCGGCGCAATGTGGACGTAGAACCCGGGGGCGTGCACGTCCCGGCCGAACTCGTGGCGAAACTGTATCCCCACGTTGGTCTTGTACGGCCGGTTGTCCTTGGAGAACCGCGTGTCCCGGTAAACCCTCATCAGCGAGCCGCCGATCCGCCGGTCGCTGGCCACAAAGTACGCGGAGATTTTCTTCAGCCGCGGCTGGAAGGCACGGATGAACGCCAGGCAAGGCTCCAGGACGTCGCGCTCGTACCGCCACTTGTTCTCTTGGAACCACGGCCGGTTGTTGTGGTCCGCCAGCTCCTCCAAGAACTGGAGGATCGTCGGCTCGAATCGTCGAAACTCCACGCGGGGAACTCCTCTCACTGGGCCGGTGCGGGCTTCGACGGCGCGACTTTCTGCAGCGCGTACAGCCTGGTCATCGTGCCGACGTAGAGCGTGCCGTTGGCGGCCACGGCCGTGCTGATGATGGGGTCGTCCAGGTGGGTCGAGCTGAGCACCCGCTTCTCCTTCCCGGCGGCCAGGACCCAGAAGTCGCCGCGGCGCGTGCCGATGTAAACCTTCTCGTCGGCCACCAGGGTGGAGGCCCAGATCTCGCGGCCGGCGTCGTGGACCCAGTAGGGGCGGCCGGTTTGGGCGTCGACGCAATGCACCTTGCCGCCGCAGTCGGCCACATAGACCAGGCCGTTGTGGATCGAGGGCGTCGAGCAGCAGTGGCGCTCGACCGGGTAGGACCACAGCAGCCCGCTCTTGGTGACGTCGCCGCTGCCCGTCGCATCGATGCACTTTAGCCAGGCCTCGTCCTTTCCCCACCAGATGTCGCCGCCCACGGTCACGTAAAGTCGGCCGTCCAGGAAGACCGGCATGCTCTTGATGTTGCTGGGACTCACGCGGCGGTTGCGGATGTAACGATGGATGTTCTCCTTGGGCGCCGTGGGATCGCAGTCGAAACGCCAGACGCACCGCAGCGAGTCGGCTCGACGGGCCGATTCTGCCGCCGCCTGGCTGGCTGGCAAAGGGCCGGGCTGAGCGCCGGGTGACTCTGTGCCCTGCACCGGCCTGAGCGGATCGAACGCATAGCACACCCCGTCGCCGCCGCCGAAGAAGACCAATCGCCGGCCGCCGACCTCGCCCAGCGCGGGCGACGACCAAGTGCAGTGGAAGATCCGTTGGCTCAGCCCCTCGCGTTCCTGCGCGACCAGCCGGCCGGTGGCCTTGTCCACGACTACCAGGCTGGGTGCGTTGGGTTTATCGACCCCCGTATGCTTGCTGTTCAGCCCGTTGCTCGTGTTCAGGTAGAGATACGGCCCGTCCAGAAGGATCGAGCTATGGGCCGAGTCGTGGGGGCGGACCCCTGCGGCAGACCGCAGGTCCAGCAGCCAGAGGATGTCGGCATCGAGCGGACCGACGTCCCTGGGCGGCTGGTCCTGGGGAGCCATGTGGCGGCCTTCCTCGCGGAAGGGGCCGTCGTTGCCGTTGGCCAGCCCATGGAGGTCCAGGCAGACCACCTCGTCCCGGTTGGTCACGGTGTACACCCGATCCCCTTCCACGGTTGCCGGCGAGCAGATGCCTGCCTGCGGCCAGTCGAGATACACGTCTCCTTCGAGCTTCGGCACCACGAGCTGCCACGCCAGGCTGCCGTCGGCCTCGTCGAAGCACATCAGCACGCCCCGGTCGCCGCCGTGTCGCGGGTCGCGCGGGTCGCCGTTGTTCGTGCCGATCAACACCTTGCCCCCGGCCACCACGGGCGTGGAGTAGCATTCCGTGCCCAGCGCGGCGGACCACTTCACGTTCTTGCCGGTCTGCGGGTCGAAGCTATCGGGCAGGCCCGTCTCGTCCGAGACCATGTTTCTCGAGTGACGCGCGCCCCATTGGGGCTGGTCGCCGGCCCACGTGGCCGTGGTATCCATGGGCAACATGAGGAGACCGACCAAAAAGAATCCGCGGCGGCATGATCGTGGAGGCATCGTCGAGTTCCTAACTGCGGCTTGGCAATAACCCGTGTTGGAATACAAGATATGCGCAAGTGGTCCGCCAAGCGAAAAGTGGTGGGTGCCATGCCCACGCTCGCGTGAACATGCCCACGCTGCTGCGCGACGTGGGCATGGCACCCAACCTGTCAGGGACCGCTTGGCGGACCACTAGGCGGCCAGTGTCACGATCTTAGCCAGGAGACACGCGAATGTCACCAGGCAGGCGGGTTCTCGCGCCCTGGATCTTGTCCCGCGACCTTCTCCGACACGCCTCTTCCGAGCCGTCCTGCTTATAGTACTCGTAGGGGGTGCCAGGCTTCCCGCTTGTCCGCCGGATCACGAAGTCCGTGTGCGGTTCCGCTTGGCGGGATTGGCGACCAGGCTTGCGCCCCCCGCCCAGCTTCACGCGCCGCTCGGGCGTTGTTCCAAGTTTTTTCGAGTTTCTCGGGTTTTTCCCATCGAAGCTCTTCCAAAAGATGCTAGCCTCAACGATTGCACGTCCCGGCGGTCTGGAGCATTCACCTTGCCGAGCCGGTCACCTTTCCCGCCGGGACCAGGAGGGCAGCCATGGGCAGTCCCGCGGCTCATCTGGGCCGGGTTTGTATCGCGACTTACGACGTGGTCCGCGTCGTGCTGGGGCTGATCTTGTTGACGGCCGCCGCCTTGAAGGGCCACCAGTTGGCCACCGAGCCGGTGGCCGAAACGAGTCTCTTCACTTCTCGCTGGTTTCTGATCTGCGTCGTCGAGTTCGAGCTGTTCTTCGGCCTGTGGCTCTTCTGCGGGCCTTATCCCCGACGCACCTGGCAGGCGGCGATACTCTGCTTCACTGTCTTCGCCTGTGTGTCGCTCTACAAGGCCGCTTCGGGCGAGGCCACCTGCGGCTGTTTCGGCCGCGTGCCCGTCAATCCCTGGTACACATTGATCCTTGACCTGACAGCAGTGGCCGGGCTATTCTGCTTTCGCCCGCCGAGAGAGAAAAGAATCTCCCCTCTCCCGTTTCCGGGAGAGGGGCCGGGGGTGAGGGCATTCGCCTCTCTTCGCCCGCTTTCGGGAGAGGCGTTGGGAATGCGCCTGGGCTGGGTTTTGCGACTCTTCCTCGCGGCAGGTATCCCGGCCGCCTTCACGATGGGCACCTATGAGCCGGCCACTGCCGACCACTCCGGCGACATCCTCGGCAACAGCCAGTTTGTCGTCCTGGAGCCGGAGAAGTGGGTCGGCAAGCGATTTCCCCTCCTGAAGTACATCGACATCGGGGATGACCTTGGTGCGGGTCAATGGATTGTTGTCCTCTATCGCCTGGACTGTCCGAGTTGTTGCGATGTGCTCGATAGTCAGGCCAAGGTCGTCGCAGGCTCGGCTGCCTCTATGCGGGACACCAAGATCGCCTTTGTACAAGTACCATCCCATGAGGTTTCCGCCGCGGATACTGCCTCCAGGAATGTGCGATTCGTTTTGGGCCGTTTGCGAGACGTTCGCACGTGGTTTGTGAGAACGCCCGTGCAGATTACGCTCAATCGTGGTATTGTGGTCAGTGTAACCCAACGCGAAGGGTTAGTTGGTCGAGAGGATCACGCGCGGAATCGCGCAGTTCTGCGCAAGGTGAAGATAGAACTGATCGGTCGTTTCTGCGGCGGACCGCGTGGTTGTAGGCCCCGCTTGGCTGCGGAGGCCAAGAGGGAGGCCGAGAGCCTAGGGCCGCCTACCATCAAATCCGTATAGGAGGTGGAGTATGTACCGGAATACCAGAATCTTCAGTCTTGGCTGTGCCGCAGCGGCGGCAATCTGTGCGAGTACGCTTATCGCGCATGTGGGCGCGCGGGAGGGCCGGTTTCTCAGCGAATCTGAAATGGCCGCTGTGCTTGGGGGGACGGGCCCCCCATGTACCCATCACGAATTCTATATGTACTGCTTCGACGCGGCAAACTGTCTTGGAAGGAGTGGGTTGAACTGTTTGGCCGGCGGCCAGTGCGATGCGTGCACAGGCGATTCCCTGAACAGCTGGTGCATGACGACCCTGCCGCACGATATCAAGGATTGTCAGGAATTCTCCGACCCCGGTAGCTGCGGGAAGTGGTTAGATCATGACTGGTCGAGCTGCGACTGGGATGCGGAGGCGCTCCGCTGCAACTGCAAGGGTCCTGTTACCACCCTCGATTGTTCGCAGAGGACCGTCACCTCCAACCCTAACTGCGAAGGGCAGGGCTCGTAGTGATGGGTAGAGGGGGGATGAGCGGTATTTGCACGTTTCGCAGAAGGGACAGAGGCCTCATCGAGTTCGGAGGATTCAGGAAGTGCCCCAGTGGCTGGTGGATGGAGTTCCGATCTGTAGTCCGCGTGAACAAGAACTGAATTGTAGTTGTGGTTGAGCGGCTAAGTCGTGGCGGGCCGTGCTCGCAGTTAGTGTAGAAGCTCGAGAGCTGGCGTTCAAGACCGGGGGAGGTACCGATGTTCGTTTGCCAAAACACTGGGCCCTTCAAGGTGGCACGTGTCTTTTTTTGCGTGGTGAGCCAGTTTTTTGGCCTCGGAAGCCTGCTGCCGCTAGCATGCGGGGCCTCGCCCCCGCCTTTGGAGGACGTGCTTCGCTCGATGGAAACGGCGGGGGAGGGCATCCAGTCATACGACCTCTACCTCAAGTGCACCCGCCATTGGCCACTGAAGTCGGTTGTAGTCGGGACGAAGAAGGAGGGGCCGCGAGAAGTACCCATTACTAAGTGGGCCGAGCTAGAAAAGGGCGAGCAGCCCAAGATCGAGGTCTTTCTGTACCGGCAGGTTCTCGCCCCGGGGGGTAAGCGGCGCATCGAGCGGTTAGACCCGAAGACAGAGGAAGGCGTGGGCAGCGTAGTGTCTGACGGCGAAGTGATGCGGCGGCTCGATAAGCCAAAGGCGATGGGCTCGATATCGAGCCTGGCCAACGCGGTCGAGGATGGGCACGACTACTTGGGCTACTTGGGAAACCCCTTCGCCTCCGGGTCAATCGTCGAGATGACGCGCGAGCGCAAGAGCCGCGTGCTCCCGGAGGATAGTTCTGGGATGGTAGCGTTTGAGGCGCGGCCCGGCGGCCTATCCTATGCGTCCTTCGGTTGGCGAGTGTGGTTGGACCCGGAGCACGGGCTGCTTCCCGCACGGATTGAGAGGTATCGCCGCTCGATGGAAGGCCTCTACAGCCGCACGGAGGTACACGAGTTTCACCAGGTGGAGGCGGGTGTTTGGGCCCCTGTTGACGTCACGATACAATACTACGCAGCCCCCGGTACCCCGAAGTCCGGAAAGGTGACGCATGTCATCCATGCCGTGGTCGATCAGAAGCGCTCGCGATGGAATCTGCCGCTGGAGGATGAGACGTTTCGGTTGGCATTTCCAGCCGGTACGCGCGTCCACGATACCGTACGCCACGTGGCGTTCGTAGCAGGCAAGGGCGACACGGGAAAAAGCCTGGAAGACTTGATGAAGAATGCACGGGACGTGGCCCCAATTCACGATGCGGCGGAGGGCCAGGTCGGCCCGCCCTCCGGCTCGTGGACGTACTGGCGATGGGGCCTCGCGGCGTTTACCATCGTGATGGTCGCGATCTGGCTTGTGCTTATCGTCCGGAAAAGATGGCAACAGGCAAAATGATCGATCTACTGCTGAGCGTCGTTCTTGCTTCGGCACTGCCGCCCGGGGGGAGTCCTCCCGATGACTCGGCCGTGACGTTGGACGACTACAGCGCGTGCGGACATACGTGCACCTATGTGATCGCGCGTTGGAAGGGCTGTGCCGTCGAGTGGGGCCAGGTCAAAGAACTGGTCGGCCCACCCACGGATGGCATGCACACCTTCTCTGATTTGGCCGACGCCTGCCGCAAGTTGGGGCTGTTTCCCGTCGGCGCAGAGGTCACGCGGACCCGCTTGATGGAGCTGCATGCCCACCTTGGAAGTGGAAGTCAACGAGCGGCCGGGTAGCCTGTGCCAAAGCGGGCAGATCGTGCTGCGAGCGGGTGGCGCCGATCGTTCGGAGACCTTGATCGGCGTGCAGACATTTGCCCTGAGGAGCGCGTAGGGAAGCCCCGGCACCTTTTCCCGCCGCGCCGGCGAGTCTTCGCGGAGTATGCTATAGTTGTAGTGGGAGATCGCGTGTGATTGCTGCGGGTTGTGCGCAGGCAGAAGGCTAGGCTATGGGCGCTCGTCTGATACGCTGCCTATGCCCTCACTGTTCTTGCCTTGTGGTGGAGGCTGCAAGTGCCTCTGCTTGGCTGATGTGCCCCCACTGCTGCAACACGTTCCGACCGTCTGTGCCGAAGAAGATCCCCTTCTGGGTATACGGCGTCTTGGTTTTCCTGGGGGCCAACCTGGGCGCCATCATCATGTTCCGCTGACTGAGTGCGTCAGTGGACAGTCGGCAGTGGGCAGTAGGCGGTGGGCAGTAGGCGGTGGGCATCCCGAAATCTGAAATCAGAAATCTGAAATCCCGACCACCCGAAAGCCCACTTTGTAGACCCGCTGGTAGGCCCGATAACTCAACCGGGAGGCCGAACGGCAGCGCTTTGGTCGGTCGTACCAGGAGCCGCCGCGGACGACCTTGTTGCCTTCGGCACTAGGCACGACGAGTCCGCCAGCGGAAGATCAGCGCAAGTATGCCGGCCAGGCCCGCCGACACGAGCAGCGCGATCCACCAGCGACGAGCGGAGGCATTCGAGGGGCGCGTCCCGGGGCCTTCCGGCTCCCCTTGCACATACTTGCGGACGATCTTGCCGTTCTCTATTTCGTAAACGAGCACGCCGTCAGGAATGGTGATCTCCCGGAAAAGGCTCAGCGGATAGTGGGGGTTCAACGCCGCTTCCTGAACCGCGTACCCCTCCTGCCAAGCGACGACGACCTCGTTGTCCTCTCTGATCCTATACTCGTCGTTGGAAGTCTTTGTGGCCATGAATGGAAACCATATTCCCGGCGACAGCTCGCGCAGCTCCTGTACGACAGCCACTTCGACAGGGAGCTTTGCAGATGACTCGATGTTGTACCCCTCCAACTTGAGCGGAAGGTAGTTTCGCTGCGGCGCAAGCCACAGGTAAATGCGTGTCAGAAAGACGGGTTTCCCCGTGGCATATCCTATGTAGTCAACGCAGACCTTTTGGCAGGTGAACCCCCCGCACTCCTCCTCTCCCAGGTACTTCACTATGAAGTGGTAGTCGGCCAGAGTACCTCCTTGCGGGTGGGCGCGAATTGCCTCATCACCCTGTAGATAGGTCGAGAGCGGCACATACACGAAATTGTATTTGAACAAGGCCGTGTGGGGACGGAACATGCGATGCTCTTCAGCCCGGCCCTTGACGATGTGCCCGATGGCCTTTTGGCGAAAGACGCGAGTGTGGGTCCCGTCGAAGCCGAGCAAGGCCTGTCTGGAGCGAGTGCCTCCCCCAAGGTCCTCGCTCTCGCCATCGGCGTTCAAGTAAAACAATCCTGCCTGGGATACACTCCTGGCATCTTCGTCGCTCGTCGCTATCAGGTCGGGGGACGGCCTTTTCTGCTTGCCGATTCGGAACCTCGTATGCCAGCGCACCTCAAGGTTCTCGTACAAGGCCTCGTTCTGCTGGATGCTCTGAATGATGGTTCTCAAGCGGTCTTCACCAGCCGAGGCGGACGCGACCGGCAGCGCGACCAAGAGGGCAAGGACGGCTACGCCCCGCACGCCAAGGGTCTTCAGGCTGCTCAGCAACGGTCTGGCAATCATCTGCACAATCGACACGTAAGGGGCAGAATCCACGAGAATTATCCCATTGCTAGGCGGCAGAAACAGATGGCAGCGTGTCCCTGATACGTCGTGGATGATCTTACCACCGCAGCCTGTCAACAAGGCTCTGAAACGCGACTCGCGGACTCGTGAGCCGCCTGCTTGCAGGCTCCAGCCCACAACTGCACATGGAGCGCTATGCGCCGGGCAAATCTCCGCTGTACGAGCGTGGCTGGCGGCCAATCGTGTGTTCAGCCGCCGGCTTGTCGATAGCGTCTGCCGGATGTTCAAACCGACCACGGCAGATTCAAGTGCAGCTTCTCACGAGTATCACCGAAATGGGCGCTCCGCCCGCTCCGGCACAATTCCTTGCCCCACACGTGTCTGGGACGGCGCCGCTACTGCAATTCCCCGCGAACCGCACGCAACCGTCACACTGCTGGTACATCTCAAGCATTCTGTAACAGGTATCACCATAATCGGACGTACGGATACAGAATGCGTCCGCGATCGGACCGGGGTCACACCTCATTGGAACACACCTAAACCCACTAGCGCACGTCGTGTCACTCCAGTACGTTATCAGACACATTTGGCAGTTTGTGCTTAAACCCTGACACGTTGCGCCGGAGATAATCACGTCGGGTGGAGGAGAACCCGCACCCGACGCTCTTCCGCCCCAAATCGCGACTCCAACCAGCATCGCAGCCCCGGTAAGCAGACAAACCCGTTTGGAAAACTTCATGGCACTCACTCCTTTCTGGAACGAACCTCGGTTACGCGCCGCAGGTCACCTCGACCCCGGCTTGACTACGGTTATGGGAATCGACTCGCTAATGCCGTCGCACCGAAGCAGCACCTTGGTCTCGGGCCCCCATCGAGGGTTGCCCTCCACGGACAGACGAAGTCTCAGCTCGCCTCCGCCTGAGCCACCGGTCTCGGTCACACGAACTCCCTCGGGCGCATCGACACTGGCCAAGCGGCCAATGCGCCGGCTGGCATCGCTACTTCGCACCAATATCGTGCAATCCCCATAGCCGCCCGTGGCTGGATCAACACTCAGAAGAACGGTAGAGGGCACCACTAGTATGGGCTGCACCAAGCGGACATGCACGGAGACCTTGACGACCTCCTTTCCGGGCGCCAGGCGGAGCTCGACAGTATCATAGGTGTCTCCAAGGGGCAGACCCGGCAGAAGCGACACTCGCAAGCGACATTCGTCCGGCTTACCCGTGTCGGTGTTTACGGCGAGATGCTTGGATCCCCAGTTGAACCTGAGGTTGCGGGGATTCGGGAGCTTCTTGCCGTCCGCGTCGGAAATCGTCAGGACGAGCTGAGCGCCAGCCAGATCGCTCTGGGAGACCTCGCCAAAATGCAGGAATGCCGGCGAGACCCTCAAGGGAGGCGGACACTCGGCGAACACCGAATACGTGACTACCGGGTGCTGCGGGTCGTTGGTGCGGATGGCCAGGCGAACGTCCTTTGTCCAGTTCGTCTGACTATCCAGTTTCACACGCACCTTGACCCACTGGATCTTGCCCGGGGCGATCTCTCCCTCGGCGGGATCCAGAGAGGCGCAACTACAGGAAACGGGAATGATCTTGAACTGCAGCGCCTGCCTGCCCACGTTCGTCAACTCGAAGTCTCCCGTGAGCGATTCACCCGGCCGGCCCTTGCCCAAGTACGTGGGGCACGCAGGCACCTCCAGGCAAGGGCCTGGCGGACGGCTTCGCCAACTTGGAACAACGAGCAGCAGTAGCGCCCCAAGCGGAGCGGCAACCAGTACGATCAACGCGGTGTTGATCCATTCCCGCCGGAGATAAGTCAACCGCATATCTAGCCCCACAAGACATTTGGAGCACGTGTTACCGTCAAACACAACAACTCACCGCGCCGTTCGGACGCGCCGCCCTCCCTCTCACTGCGGCCCAGCAGCGCCCAGAAAAGTGCGCAGACTATATCCAGGCTGGGCCTCCGCGACCACCCCCTGCCTCAACGTGATTTCCATAGGTACCGCCCCCAACCATTCTCGGTCCTTCCCCAGCCGCCCCCATCGACATGGCGCAGATTCACTGTCCAGCTCTTTCCGTTCAGCGCAATACGGTGCCATTTCGATAAGCCCTATCCGCGCACCACCACGCCTGGCAGTCACCTCACGCGCGAGGTTTCGGTACTTCGGTATCACCTCCTCGCACGCGGGGCAATCGTGGTGATAGAGCACCACAATCCAGTTGCCCTTGACAAGCTCGTCACCGATGTCGATGTGGGAAAGCAGCGGGAACCGTTTACCGACCCAACTCTCGGGCTCGAGGACCACGAACTGGCTGTCGCCGAAGATGTCGCCGGAGGCGTCGAGCGTCGCAGGGCGATAGGTTCCCATTGCGAAGGCGCCCGGGATACCTGCTGCCAGGAAGATTCCCAAAACCCAGCCGAGGCGCGCGCCGCAGGGCGCCCTCACCCCCGGCCCCTCTCCCGGCAACGGGAGAGGGGAGACTCCCACCCTCACCCCCGACCCCTCTGCCGCGGGCGGGAGAGGGGCGGTCGCTGTCGCTCTCGTCGGGTGGCAGAGCACGAGGGCGGCCGCGGCCGCCAGGTCGAGGATCAGCGTGTACCACGGATTGACGGGTACGCGGCCGAAACAGCCGCAGGAGGATTCGCCGGAAAGGGCCTTGTAGAGCGAGATGCAGGCGAAGGCGCTGAAGCACACAAGCGCGGCCTGCCAAGTGCGTCGGGGATAGAGCCCGGAGGAGAGCCACAGGCCGAAGAACAGCTCGAACTCGACGACGCCGATCAGGAACCAGCGAGAAGTCAACAGGCCCGTCTCGGCCACCGGCTCGGTCGCCAACTGGTGGCCCTTCAGCGCGGCGGCCGTGAGGAGAATCAGCGCGAGGATGGTGCGGAGCACGTCGTAGGGTACTACGAAGGGGACAGTCCCATTTTCGCTCCGCGAAAATGCGACAGTCCCCTGCGCCGGCCGAGATCAACCGCTGGGCTGCTCATGGCTGCCCTCCTGGTCCCGGCGGGAAAGGCGGCCGCATCGGCAAGGTGAATGCTTCAGACCGCCGGGACAGATTGACTCTGAGTGTACCGCTTCGCCGCAGCATGTCAACAGTCCGAGACGATTTTTTGGCCGCAAGACTCGGGAAAAGTTCGACCCCCACCCAATC
>Ga0315277_10003091_pt1 | contig 22766 bp, 20 predicted proteins | sample YL17G05_15_MG_FD_203695 | JGI IMG/M metagenome (GOLD analysis project Ga0315277, IMG submission 203695) | Sediment microbial communities from Yellowstone Lake, YNP, Wyoming, USA - YL17G05_15 | ecosystem: Environmental > Aquatic > Freshwater > Lake > Sediment | place: USA: Wyoming | collected...
ACAGCTCCGTATGCTCCTGTATGATATGCTCCTGAAGAGATAAGTACGCTGGTTGAGTTAAACCCATAGATATTTCCTGTCTCGAATCCCCCATTTGTTATGAGGTTACCTGAGGAAGGAATTGGGGTTGGGGTGGGTGTGGGGGTTGGAGTGCGGGTTGGGGTTGCAGTAGGTGTCGGTGTAGGAGTGGGTGTGGGGGTTGGAGTTGGGGTCCCCGACTTTGTAAAAGTTAATGTCCTTAAGGGCGTTGTGTTTCCCGTACTATAAAAATTAATAGTGAACGACGAACCCGAAACATCAACAGCGGCAAATCCTCGCGTGTCAAGCGTTGATGCCCAATTAACTCTGTTTGATTTCAGATCAGCAACATAAGAACTGGCTCCAACCGCACTGGTATGAAATTGTTCATATTCGTGCACCACCCCTGGTATACGACTACTACTGATATGGGTCCAGGCAAGACAATGTTCATGACCGTTAAAGGTAGCCGACACTATCGGATGTCTGCTGAGTACGTTAACAAGGCTTAATGCTTGGCTTGAAACGCAACCGGTTGCGGTAGTGCAAGAACTATAACTACAGACAGGATAAATAGGACCGTGATAGAAAATAAATGCGTGAACCAATCCTCGTGTTTCGGCATCAGTGAGACGCTGGTCAACCCAAGAAATCTGTCCCGAAGTAAGATTTGAAGACCCTCCAGGAACATCAAGGCCGATAAATCTGGAATTACCATAGTCAAATGAATAGGTCAGATCTGATGAATAAGCAACATAATTCGTGGCACCCACTCTTGAAACTACCCCTGCAATATCCACATAACTTTGCCAATCCGCGCTAGTTCCTGCTTCATTATCATGATTACCTCTCACCAGGAATGTTTTATCGTATATTCCGTTTCCGTTAGTGATGCTTCCGCCGTTTATTGCGCTTCTTGCGCTATCCATATCTGCTGTGGTAAAGCCCGCTCTCTCAAAGTCTCCGTTGAAAATATCAAATCTGGGATTTAAAGCGTTGGCTTGGTTTGAGTTAGTTGTCATATAACTGTATCCACCTTGGCCATCACCCCAGGAGATAAATCGGAATCCCATACTCGGAATCGGTGTGGAGGTTGGCGTAGGGGTCGCGGTAGGCGTTGGAGTTGCAGTCGACGTAGGGGTTGGAGTAGGGGTGGTTGCGGCTCCAGCATATTCATGAGCTCCAATATCCGGCGACGTGCCGCGACTAGCTCTAAAATAATCCTCGGTGACTTCTGCTAAGCGTAAGGCATGGTCTCTAGCCGATGAAGTTGAAAGAATTTTAAACCAATTGGGAGATAACTGCCCGGCTGATACTACACCTGTTTTTGATAGTTGAGGATTACCAATAATATCACCTGCCCCAACGGCAGTTGATGGAGGAGTTTTTGACCAAAAATTATTGGAAAAGGTCAGGCCTGAGTTTGTAGCAACCGAAGCAATCGAAAAAGATGTCTCTTCATCAATAATATTATTCTCAATACGCGAATTCTCATGAACGCCGCTGTTTATCTGGAAAGACGTATAATTATAAGTACTTTGAACATTTGCAAAAGTGTTGTTTGCAATGAGGAAGTTTTTGAGCCCGCTCCCGGCAGCCTGATTAAAGAAATAAAAACCTTTAGTATTTAATACAAGATTATTTATAATCTTTACATTTCTAGTAACCGGAGCTGTCTTTTCGTCGCAATAAGCAATGCCCGGACCATAATTTGTCTTTCCAATCTGCTGCAAAAGCGAACTATTGCCGGAGGTTATGTATGCAAGGTTTCTTTGAAGCGTTGAGCCCGGGGCATTATTAAGATAGAACAATTCATATGCGTTATTATAAACAGTATTATCTTCAACAAGGTTATTGTAAGACTCATACGGACCAATCCCGATACCAAACGTATCATGAACAATATTTCTGCGTATAATTGTATCGCGTGGACAACGGGCAGCAACAATGGCAGTAGCCCAGTGAGCTCGATCATTTATTGTTTTTCTGGAGGTATCCCAAACTTCATTGTCTTCTATGATATTGTAATTTGACCGCGCAGAATTAATATCTCCGCAGGGATTCATATTTCCTCCAACAAATATTCCCCTGCCCTCGCTATAGTGGGCCTTGTTATTCCTTACTATATTATGATTTCCATTAACCCAAATTAACGCACTATCAGCTTGTGACTGGTCCGATACCTCAAAGCCTTCAAAGATTATCCAATCCCCGTTTAGAGAAACATTGGAATTATAAGTAAGATTAACCCCACTAATCACGGGCCTGCTTGATGCTGAAGGGTCAGCTTTAATAATGATAGGGACGGATTGCGTTCCTGAATTGGCAACCACAACTCTTTCGTTGTAAGTACCACTCCTAACGTAAACAGTGGTTCCGGCTGTCGCCATACTGGCTGCTCTTTGTATGGTTCTTAAGGGCTGAGCTGAAGTTCCGGGATTTGAATCGCTTCCGTTTGTGGCAACATAAAGCGTTGAGCCGACAACCTGATAATATTTTTGGCCTATGATTGATGAGGATAAGGAAGTGTACTCGATCTGATTATAAAGCTGAAAAGTTCTTGCTGCGCAAAAACCAAAAACAACCACTGCAAAAGACAAAATCAAGATTTTCAGAGTTTCCTGATCAAAAAGATATTTAAGAGAGGGTTTCTGTTTCTTCAAATCGTAAGGTTCGTTATTAATTTTGAAACTTGCTCGGTTGTCATTTGGCATATTACTAATAAAAACCAAATCAAAAATCTTTGATTTGGTTTTGTTTAACAAATAATGATGAGAAGTTTTTTAACATTAACCCTCCTAATTTCTTTTTTGAAATTATTCATTTATTTTCCCATATCAAAACGTTATGTCAATGTCTTTTTGTGGATAACTTTATAATAAAAAACTCCTCGGAATAAGGAGTTCAAAAAGATCTCGCTTATAGTAACTTTTTTGTTCGAGAAAGCAGATTTAATGTCCCGAAATACTAATTAGCGAGTTTATCAGCAATTTTATATATATCGCCAGCACCCATTAACAACACAACGTCACCGGTTTTAAGTTTTGGTTTAACAAAAGAAGGGATATTATTGAAATTTTTGACAAAATGAACTGTTTTTCCTCTGTTTTGGATTGATCTTGTAAGATCAATCGAGCTTATTTTTCTTGATATATCAACTTGTTCTCTGCCAGCCACGTCATAAATTTCACTTAAAATAAGCTCGTCTGCTTCATCGAACGCCTTAACGAACTGATTGAATAAAAAATAAGTCCTCTGGCGTTGGTGCGGTTGAAAAATAACCCAAATTTTACGTTTTCCGTATTTTTCCCGGGCACCCGATATAGTAGCTTTAATCTCGGTCGGATGATGGCCATAGTCCGAAATTATAGTTATGGGCTTGTTTTTAATTATCTCAAACCTCCTCCACGCTCCAATGTAATCCGATATTGATTTATAGAATATTTTATCTGAAATTTTAAGTTCACGACTTACTTGCAACACAGCTAAAGCATTATAAATATTATGTTGTCCAGGAATTTTAATATATTTTTTAATAATTTCCGCTTCAGTTTGCCTAAAATAATACCAATTAATCTGTATCGGATATTTATCTCTTATGTTATGAACTATCCGATATATATTTTTATCGTCTTTATTTGCAATTATGATGCCATTTTCAGGCAAATGCATTAAATATTCTTTAAATGTCCTGATAATATGGCTCAGGTCTTTGTAATAATCTAGGTGTTCTTTTTCAATATTTGTCAAAACGATAATTTTTGGCCAATAATTCAAAAAGGATGCCTTCCATTCGTCTGCCTCGATAACAAGATATTTACTCTTCCCTACCCTGCAATTTGAATTGTTAAATTCCTTAACCTTAGTGCCGACAATAACAGTCGGATCAAATCCCGCATTGGCAAGTAAAATCCCAACAAGCGCTGTTGTTGTGCTTTTACCGTGAGCTCCTGAAACGGCGATTGTATAATATTTTTTAGTTAATTCACCCAGTACTTGAGGATAGCTGACGGCCTCTATTCCCTTTTTCCTGCTATATTTTAATTCCAAATTATTTTCCTGAATCGCAGGACTATAGATTACCTTTTCCGTCTCTTTTGGCACATTGCTTGGTTTATGATGGCCAATTAAAATTTTAGCTCCAATTTTTTCTAAATACTTAACGGTTTCAGACGAGGTCAAATCAGAACCGCTGATATTGTGTCCCGTCTTAAGATAATATTGAGCTAAAGCAGAAACGCCTATTCCTCCGATACCGATAAAATGTATCTTCATTAAATTAATTTAATCATTATTTAATCCCAGATTAACCGACTCTAATATTGTATATTCCGGACCTCTTTTTTTCAAATCGCTTTCCATAGCTTCAATTGATTCAACCTGAAAATTAAGATCAATTTCTTCATTTATATCCGGTCTTTCATCAAGTTCCATTGATCTAAATTCCCACGTCCTTAAACGGGCTATGGTAATATGAGGAATAAAAAACCGGTTTTTAATATTGTGGGATATTTCCCGATCAGCTCCTTCTGCGTCTGTAGCGGATAATAATGAATTTTCTAAATCCTTTTGTAGTTTAGCAAAATTTTCATTTTTTTCTCCTTCAACCCAAACCATTTTCGGCGATTGTTGAGCAGGTCCGTATATAATACGATTTAACTTTATAAAAAAAGGGCTGTTTCTTAGACTTACTTCTTTTACAATTTTGCATACTTCTAAAACTTCTTCATCCGACAGGTAACCCAAGAAAGCAAGCGTTATATGCAGATTTTCCGCTTTGGTCCATCTGCACGGTAACTCAGGCCACTTTGATCCAATTTGAACCAAGCTTTCTTTAATTTTTTCAGGAAGATTAATGGCGACAAATATACGATGTTTCATAGAAAAAATTTTCTGATATGTAATATTCAATCATATCTATTTTCGTGGTAGAATTCAACAAAGACAATTCAAATTTTAAATTATGAAAGCAAGCTTTGCATTGACTCCGCAATATGAAAGTAAACTTTGCATTGGCTACGCAATATGAAAGAAGCTTTTTTATATAAAAAATTAAAAGACAGATTCGTTCAATGCTTAAACTGCGCCCATAAATGCGTAATTCCGGCTGGAAAAAAGGGTACATGCGGAGTCAGAGAAAATAACGACGGCAATCTTTTTGCTTTAAACTACGGAAAAATCATTGCGAGGAATGTTGATCCGATTGAAAAGAAACCGTTGTTCCATTTTCTGCCCGGATCCAGGGCCTATTCTGTTTCATCGTTGGGCTGCAATCTAAAATGCGCTAATTGCCAGAATTATGACATTTCCCAGTCGCCAAAGTTCGAAAGTCAAGTCAAGTTTTGGGGCGAAGAATTATCTCCCGAAGAAATCGTCAGAGATGCCATAAGGGAAGACTGCGCTTCAATTGCCTATACGTACACAGAACCGACTGTTTTTTTGGAGTTTGCTTTGGAAACAATGAAAATCGCAAGAGAAAAAAAATTGAAAAACGTGTGGGTCTCTAATGGTTTTATGACTGAACAATCTGCGGAACTGATAATCCCCCATCTTGATGCAAATAATATAGACATTAAGGGCTTCTCGGAGGATTTCTATCGGGAAAACTGCGGAGCGAAACTTAAACCGGTATTAGATATTGTAAAACTAATGAAGAAATCGGGGATTTGGATTGAAATTACAACCCTATCAATTCCAACGCTTTCCGATAGCGAAGAAATGTTTAAAGGAATAGCAAAGTTTATTAAAGACGAACTTGGACCTGAGACGCCTTGGCACATTTCCCAATTCTCCGGTGAAATTTCCTGGAAGCTTAAGCATCTTCCGGAAACTTCTGTAGAGACCCTTGAGAGGGGTTATAGAATAGGAAAAGAAGTTGGTCTGAAATATGTCTACACGGGAAACGTTCCCGGACTGCCTTCAGAAAATACGATTTGCCCAAATTGCAATACCCTATCGATAAGAAGGCTCGGATATTTTATAGAAAGATTTGATAACGAAGGGAAGTGCTCTAAATGTGGAACCGATCTGAATATAATTCTTTCATGATTTACCCTCCTACGCAGAAAGCCATAAGTCTTTAGACCGTGGATGAATTGCGAGGAGGGTACCCCTTTGAAGCTCCACAACAAAAAGACCCGAATCAAAGGGTCTTTTTTGCTATATTTCAAATGGCAATCCAAAAAGTTTAGCAAAGTCTTCGTCGTTCAGCTCCAACGGCTCTGCGGCATCCAGAAATAACCTCAATTCAAATAACATCATATTAAATGCCGTTTCGCTCATTCCGGCAGAGCTTTTAATCATTAAAATGAAGTTCCACCAATCCGTATTAAGAGAGAGCATATCGGCATTTACATTTCTGATAAAAGATGCCGTATCTCTTTTAAAGTATTCGAAGGTCCTTTCGATAGATTCTTCTGATATGAACGGCATCTGCTTACCGTTCATTGAAAAAAGGCCAGCCAAAGATGTCAAAAGAAGGCAAAGAAATCCGCCCTTATCTTGGACACTTCTGAAATGCTCGAAAGTTCTTCTGCAAGCTTCCTTAAAAAAAACGGACCGCTCTAACTCTATACGCAAAAGAGCAAGCGGACAAAGGTCATTATAGACAAAAAAGCCGTACTGTGTTTGCGTTTGTAGGCTTATCTTTTTAATTCCTTCGTCTTGATAGCAAGGAGAAAAATGATCAAAAAAACTACTAACAGCTGAACCGCAATTTGAAACTTGAAGATTTGCAGCAAAAGAAAAACAGATATCGTTTTCTTTAATTTTCATAAGTTTGCCTCCGTTTCAGGCCATTATTAAATTTTTAAGCCGCTAAATTGCTTTTAAATCTTTTATGTAATTTAGTCAACCCGTTCTATCCTTCCCCAACGATAAGCATCGGGCTTGCCGCGAAGGGGTGTCGACCATAGAAAAAAAACAAATTTTGTTCTAAAATGGAGAGAGCTTATCAGCTTGATTTAAAGATTATGGCAAAGATAGTCTTCGCTTCAATATGCCCTCATCCTCCGATTCTGCTTCCGGATATAGGGTCAATGAGGGATAAAATAGAGATAAAAAAGACAACTGAAAGTTTGAATACGTTGGCCGGATATTTTGTTAAAGCGGTTCCGGACGAAATTATCATTTCTTCTCCTCATCCTGATTGGGGATTTAACGTACCTTTATATTTTTTGGCCAAAAACTTTGACGGAAAGAGCATTTACTATATGACGGAATCAAAAGATCCGATTTTTTATTTTGAAGAGGGGAAAAAAACATATGGAAATTTAAACGATAACGCGAAATATGCTGTTATTGCCTCGGGAGATCTTTCGCATTGTTTAGCGGAGAACGGACCGTATGGATTTAATTCCGATGGTCCGAGCTTTGATAAGGAACTAATAGAATATATCAAGGGAAAAAATATTGGAGGAATTTTACAACTGGATGAAAAATTCCCCAACGCAGGCGAATGCGGACTAAGGTCTGTCTGTTTTCTCTTGGGAATTCTTGATGCCTATTCGAAATCGTCGGGATTCGAATGGCAACCGGAAATATTGTCCTACGAAGGACCTTTCGGAGTAGGTTACTTGGTCGCATATTTTAAAACAATTTTTAATTAAACAAGTGCTCTTCCCTACTTTTATTTTTTTTATCTTTTTTCTGGCAGTTTTAATCCTGAACTGGACGCTTAAGAAAAAGCCGTTATTATGGCGTATTTTTTTGTTAACCGCAAGCTACTTCTTTTACGCAACCTGGAATTTGCGTTTCCTTTTCCTGATATTTGCAGTTTCCTTGTTTAATTTTTATGTGGCAAAAAAGATCCAAAGAAAGGATTCTGAAAAGGAGAGAAAAATTCTTGTTTCCGGCGCAGTTGCATCTAATATACTAGTTCTGGCATTATTCAAATACTTTGACTTCTTCAGAGTATCGGCTGAATTGCTTCTTTCAAAACTAGGACTTCAGAACAACGTCCTGCTATTTAATATAATCCTGCCTATCGGACTTTCTTTTTACATTTTAAGAGCTATTTCCTATATAATTGATGTTTTCAGGGGAAAAATAAAAGCTGAAGAATCCTTACTTGATTTTTCTATATATATAGCCTTCTTTCCTCAGCTTCTTTCCGGCCCAATAATGAGAGCTTCTGAATTTCTCCCCCAGCTTAAGGATGGCGGCGTAAAAAAACTGGAAAATATGCACGAGTATTTTGCTCTCATCCTTGGAGGATTGTTCAAAAAAATCGCGATTGCAAGCTTTCTGGCAACGGGCATTGTGAATGACGTTCTTGCCGTACCGCAGAATCATTCGCAGCTTTCGGTAGTTTTGGCTTTATATGCTTATGCAATAGTTATTTATTGCGATTTCAGCGGATATAGCGACATTGCGGTAGGGATTTCGGGATTATTGGGATTCAAATCTCCCAGAAACTTTAATTCTCCTTACTCTTCTTTGAATTTCAGCGACTTCTGGAAAAGGTGGCATATCACTTTCTCAAGTTGGCTTAAAGATTATGTATACATACCCCTGGGGGGAAACAGGAAGGGAAAATTAAGAAAATATATTAATTTATTAATTACTATGATTGTTAGCGGTCTCTGGCATGGCACGGGCCTGAATTTTATTTTTTGGGGAATATCTCACGGTATCGGTCTGATTTACGGTCATATAAAAGAAGGGGCAAGAGATAAAATAATTAAGAAAGGCCGAAAATTTAGATTTCTGAATAATTTCCTGTCCTGGTTTTTAACCCTTAACTCTATATGCTTGCTTTGGCTTTTCTTTGCCGTAGGAAGCTTAGAAGACGTTCTTGACGTATTGAGACAGCTCTTTAATTGGAGAGCTAGCTCCGAACCGATAGGAATCTATACAATTTTAGTTATTATTTTTAGTTTTATAATTTTTGGTTTTGAGGATAATATAAGAAAATTATTCGTAACGGTTCAAAATAAAATTCCATTTGCGTTTCAAGTTTTATCTATATCTGTTTTTATAATAATATTAATGAAGCTGGGGCCCGACATTATTCCGCCATTTATTTATTTTAAGTTTTGATTGAAAATGGTTAAACTATCAGACCAGGTAAAATCAATAATAATTATAGCTTCAGTTTTGCTGATAACGCTTTTTTATGAATCAAAGAGAATTGAGACTCTAGCTATTGGAATAGAAAATTCATCCTTAAAAAATATTGCCCTAAGTTACTCATCGGGTTCCGAAAAAATAAAAACTTCCCTCGGACTAAATACCTTTTTTGATAAAGATCAGTTTTTTTGGAAAGGTCTTAAAAAATCTCCAATGCTTTTAAATAACCAGCTTCGGGAAAATATTGTCGATACTAACCCCAATCAGTCGCCTTCTCCAACACCAAAGGAGATACTTCCTTTTAAGATTGAGGCGCCCTATAATTTTCTCATTGTTGGAGATTCGTTTGTTGCCGAAAGATTTGGCTATCAGATTGAAAAAGAATTGATCTCATATAAAGATACAACCGTTAATAGAAAAGGTGTTTATTCTACCGGTCTTTCAAGGCCGGACTATTTTGACTGGGATAAGGAAATTAACGACCTGATTAATTCCTACAAACCCAATATCGCCATTGTGATGTTTGGGGCCAATGACGGCCAGGACCTGAGAACGCTTGATGGTAAGGTTATTCATTACGGAGAAGAAGCTTGGAATATCGAATATTCAAAAAGAGTAGCGAGCTTCCTGCAAAATCTTACCAAAAATGAGGTTTTTGTCTTTTGGATAGGGAATCCGATTCCTAGAGATGACTACTATTCAAAAAAGATGCAAACCCTCAATTCAATTTATGAAGACGAGTGTAAAAAAAATATAAACGCTTTATATGTTTCAACGTGGTATTTTTTAGCTGATTCAAACGGAAAATTCACAAACTATCTTCCGGATGAAACAGGCAATAAAAAACTCGCCAGAACCTCAGACGGAATACATGTTACGGTTTTTGGAGCCAACATTATAGTAAAAAAGGTTGTTCAAATAATTATGGAAAAAATAAGCTTGGAGGTTATTCGAACAAAAAATGGTGCGGGAAATTAGTAAAATCTTAGAAAATGAACCCTCCTTCAGAATAAGACAGGCCGAAAAGGCGGTCTTTTCCAATTTAATCGGGAACTGGAACGAAGCAACGGAATTACCAAAAGATATCAGAGAAAGACTGGCGGATTCCTTCCCCTTGGATCTCGGATTAAAAGCAGAAAAAATACTGGACTCAAAAGACGGATTAACAAAGAAAGTGCTATTTAAGCTAGCGGATGGATTTAAAATTGAGTCCGTGTTAATGATGCATGGGGACGACAGAGCAACCGCTTGTGTGTCTTCTCAGGTTGGATGCGCCATAGGTTGCCTGTTCTGCTCTACAGGAAAGCAGGGATTCAGGAGAAACCTATCAAATATGGAAATTGTGGGACAGGTATTATTTTTTTCAAGAATGCTGAAAAAATCCGGAAAAAAGATTACAAACATTGTTTTTATGGGCATGGGAGAACCTTTTTTAAACTACGAGAATGTCATTTCGGCGATCAAAATACTGAACGATAAGAATGCTTTAAATATCGGGGCAAGAAAAATTTCCATTTCAACTTCAGGTATTACAGAAGGGATTGAAAAGTTTTCGGAAGAAAAGCTTCAGGTTAATTTAGCAATATCCTTACATGCTCCTAACAATGCCTTAAGATCCAAACTAATGCCTATAAATAATCGCTACCCGATTGAAAAACTTCTGGCTACTGTTAACGAATACATTAAAAAAACAAACAGAAAAGTTATGTTTGAATATCTAATGCTTGACGGAATTAATGATAGCGCAGATCATGCCAAAGAACTTTCTTTGCTGTTAAAAAAACCTCTCTTTATGGTAAATCTAATTTTATTCAATCCAACAGGCAATTCCGAGTTTAAGCCTTCAAAAAGCCAAAATATAAAAAAATTTATGGAGGCCTTAGAAAAAGCCGGCATACCTGTTACCCAAAGATATAGATTCGGGAAAGAAATCAAAGCGGGTTGCGGCCAATTAAGCGGAGATTTATGATTCCCTATAAAGGGGACCCTGTAATTACTTCGTAATTATGAAATTTAATTTAAATTATTCGGGAGAAAATATTACCACTTTAATGAGGCGTATAGGCTACTTTTTCCTGAAAGAAGGCGAGGGAGAATTATCGTTCGTCAGGCCGTTTCAAAGAGCTAGCTATCCGCGGTTTCATGTTTATTTGGAAATCAAAAAAGAAATGAACGCCATTACCTTCGGCCTGCATTTGGATCAGAAAAGGCCAAGCTATAAGGGTACTCCTGCTCATAGCGGCGAGTATGATGGAAAACTGGTGGAACAGGAAACGGAGAGAATAAAACGAATATTAGAACAACGGATAACAAACAACTAACAATGAAAATAGCAATTTTATCAGATACTCACGATAATTTGGCTAATGTTAAAAAAGCTGTTTATTGGATTAAAAAAGAGGGTATTAAAACTATAGTCCATTGCGGGGATATTTCCACCCAAGATACCTTAGATGAATTATTAAAGATTTTTCCGGGGAAAATTTTAATCAGTTTGGGAAATACTGACGGTGCCAATCTTAAAACTCGCGGCAGAACGAAGATTTGGAATGAATTTGGAAAAATAAAGATTGACGGGATAAAAATCGCCTTTTGTCATTTTCCCGAAGCCGCAAAAGAGTTGGCAACCAAGGGTAGGTACAATCTCGTATTTTACGGTCACTCGCACAAGCCCTGGGAAGAATTGATTAGTTCAACAAGGTTTGTGAATCCGGGGAATCTTGCAGGACTATTTTATCGGGCCACTTATGCAACTTATAATACAGATAACAACGAGCTAAAATTAAATATTTTATCTGAAATCTCTTTATGAATCCTTTGGTTTCCTTAGCTAAATCATCAGTTGAAACATATATTAAAGAAGGTAAAATTATTATTCCCGGCGAGAATTTGCCCGAAGAGTATTTAAGTAATCGGGCTGGCACCTTTGTAACAATTGATAAAAACGGTGAATTATGCGGTTGCATAGGCACATACTTACCCACGAGAAAAAATATAGCCGAAGAGGTTATTTATAACGCAATATCGGCGGCAACAGAAGATTATAGGTTTGAAGTAATAACAAAAGAGGAACTCCCCCATCTATCCTATACGGTTTATGTATTAAAAGAACCCGAACTGATAAAAGACCCGTCCGAGCTAAATCCCAAAAAATTTGGTATAATAATAAGGACGGTATCCGAGAACAAAACCGGAGTAAAATCAGCGCTTTTGCTGCCCGACCTTGAGGGCGTAGACACTGTCGAACAACAAATTCATATAACCTGCCAAAAGGGAGGAATAAATCCTGATAAGGAAAAAATTATAATTTATAAATTTATAGCAGATAAGTTCAATTAAGATTAGTTAAATTCGAATGAAAAAAGAAGATAAGAAGAAAAAAAAGAAAAGGAAAACTGGTTCTCCAAAAAAGAAAAAAGAGACGGCAATTCAGGAAATAGTCAACCATTATTTTTTTACAAAGGGACTGAGCTTGGATCAAATAAAAGACGACGCTAAGAAACAGAAAATTATTTACTCGCGCTTTACGAGGCCCGCTAAACAGCTTCTGGAACTATCGGGTTCGGTCGAAAAAGCCAAGGAAGCGATAAATAAAGTAGCCGAATGGGCGCAATCCAGAAATCTTGATTATGCTATTGAAACAGTGTTTAAAAAATGGTTAGAACTAGACAGGTTAAGGCCGAGAGAAATAGTGAAAAAACCCTATTTTTTCGGCAACCCTATGGTTTGGTCTGAAACAAAAAAGAAATGGTTCGTTATTGACAGAAACGGCGACTGGTTAGAGTTTGCGGGAAAAAGCGAAGAAATAGAATGGCGAATTGAAAAGTGAAAAAAGACAGCCTCAAATTAAACTATGACAACAAACAATTTTGTTAAAAAGCCAATGGATCAATTAAAAATTATATTTTTCGGGACGTCCGAATTTGCAGTGCCGATTCTGGAAGCTCTGGTTAAAGTTATTAAACCCAATATAACTGTTGTTACTGTACAGGATAAGCTGGTCGGAAGAAAACAAGTTCTAGCTCCTTCTCCGGTAAAGGAATTCGCCCAAAAGCATGGTATTCCGACATTGCAACCCAAAGACGTAAAAGATTCGCAGACCCTTGAAACGATAAAAGGTATAAAACCAGACTTGATTATAGTTGCTGCTTATGGAAAAATTCTGCCGAAGGAAATAGTAGAACTTCCCCCGTATGGCTCACTGAATATCCATCCTTCCTTGCTACCTAAATACAGAGGGCCATCACCCGTCCAAACGGCGATAATAAACGAAGAAGAGAAAACAGGAATTACTATAATCCTTATGGACGATAAAATTGATCACGGTCCGGTTTTGATTCAAGAAGCGTGGATGATAAAAAAGAATTCTACCCTTAAGGATCTTTCTGCAGAGCTAGCGAAAATAGGAGCGGAATTATTGCTTAAAACCCTGCCAAACTGGATTAATGGAGAAATAAAAACACGGAAACAAAAAGAAGCCGATGCTATTTATACCAAAATCCTTAGTAAAGAAGATGGAAAAATCGACTGGAGCGAATCGGCTTCAAGAATTGAATCTAAGATCAGAGCTTTTAATCCCTGGCCCGGCGCTTATACCCGTTTCAAAACCGCAGACAATAGGTTTAATGGCTTAAAGGTATTAAAGGGATTCGTCCTGAAGCAAACGGAAGTAGGGCCGTTCGGCGCTCCCGGTAAAACTTATTTAGCGCCCGATGAGCGAATCGCCGTACAAACCGGAAAAGATTTTTTTGTGATCGAAAGGCTGCAGCTCGAGGGGAAAAAACCGGCGAACACCGAAGATTTCATGCGAGGCCACCGAAATTTTGTTGGTGTAATTTTAGAATGAAGATAAACTTAAATTGGTATCCGTTAAGGTTTTCAAGTAACCGAAACCGTACCTAAAATAAATGTTATCTCACAGCGACTTAAAAGGAGGCGTAAAAATCATTATCGATAATGAGCCCTATGAAGTTCTTGAAGCTATGCCTCTAAAAAAGGCGCAAAGAAGAGTGGTTATCCAGTCAAGACTTAAAAACCTTCTAAGTGGTTCGATTTCAGAAAGAAACTTTCACCAAGGCGACACATTTGAGGAAGCCGAAATCTTTAAATTTGAGGCCAGATTTTTATATTCTCATCACGGGAGGTTTTTCTTTTGCGATGTAAAAAATCCTTCGGTTAGGTTTGATTTTGAGGAAAAGCAAATCGGAGGCAGCTCCCGCTTTTTGAAACCGAATCAAGTAGTCGAAGGGGTTAAATTTGAGGAAAAAATAATAAGCGTGGTTCTCCCAATAAAAGTCCAGCTAAAAGTGATGGACGCCCCGCCCGGTATCAAAGGAGACAGGTCTCAGGGCGGAACCAAGCCGGTTACGGTTGAAACAAGTACGTTAATAAACGTCCCTCTTTTTGTTGAAGCTGGAGATATTGTTGAGATAAATACTGAAACCGAAGAATATGTTAAAAGGATTGAATGAACTACCGCGCCCCAAGGAGCGTGGTATCCCTTCGGGCAAGGGCTTCGACTGAGCTCAGCCGAATGTCTTCTTTTGCGGCTTCATTCCTGGGCGTTAAGACCGCAGGGTATTCGGCCGCAAAATAACCTATTTCTTATAAATACTTTCAATATCTCCCAGCTCTCTTCTTAAAACTTTCTCAACGTCGTCTAGGTCTTTTAATAATCTTTCTTCAAGTTCTTCTTCTTGTTTTGAAAGGCCTCTTTCAGCTTTTAGCCTTCTGAAAGATTCCAACTGCTCCTCTATATCCTCTTTTAATTCGTTGTATTCCTTATAAAACTTAACTTTCAAATCCTTTGTTTCTCTTTCAAGGTAGCTTTTTTGTTTCTTTGTCTTTATAAAAATTATAACTAAGATAATCAGGAGAATTATAAATAACAGAAGGGCAATTCGGGTAATTACACGGTAACTTACTATCCAACCGAAAAAGGAAATTCCGGATAGAACGATTTTGAGCTGGCACTCCGCTGAGGGATTGCTTACTGCTCCTCTGGAATCTTTGGTTCTGGCTGAAATTCTGTAGTTTCCGGACCTGAAAAGACCTTCTTCTTCAAAAGTCCAATTGCCCTTTCCGTCGCTTGTAATCTCCCAGGATTTAATTATTTTTGCATCTTTGTTTAAAAAAAGTATTATTTTCTGGTTTGGCGGCGCCGAGCCCTCCAAGTACATTACCTCTTCCCCTGATATAAATGTTCCGGGGCATACAGCGATGCTGGGCGATGGAATAGACTCAACTCTAATATCTGCGGTGCTGAGAGTGCTGTTTCCGGCGTTATCTATGGCTTTAATCCTCACATTATGAACACCCGGATCCTGATTAGGCATCCTGAAAGGATTTGTTTGGGTCTCAAGGAGAGAAAAACCGTCCCCGTCTCCGATTTTGATATCGTAGTGATTGATGCCTGAAGTTTCGTCATTCGCCTTAAAATACAACAAAGGCTGAGGATTGGTAGGGTCTCCTTCGTTATCTGACTTTATTTCAAAAGCCAGCGGTGCTTGAGTATCAATCTGAACCCTGAATCGCGTTATATCTCCCCAACCGGCTTCATTTTGAAACTTTATATGAAAGTACCAAATTCCGTCTTTGACTTCTGTAAAGCTTTTTAAATCAAATAATCCTTCTGAAGAAGAAGGCACATCGAAAACAAAATCCTGGTTAAAAATACTACTTATACCGGTAACGCCTTGCGGTAGCTTCCATTGAACTTTTGGATTATTATTGCTATACCATTTTTCAGGGTCAGGATGGGTAGGAGAAAAAACTTTCGGCAAAGGAGGAAGCTCCGGACCCGGAGGTACGACCCCACCAGGACTAATGATATATGAACCGCCTGAACTTAAAGCAAAAATGTTTGTTCCCCTTGAATCATTAGCCAAAATTGAGGAATCTCCAAAAGAAACTTTTGCTTCTCCTACTGCTCTTGCCTGAAACCCTATAGTAAGAGCCCTGCCCGAATCACCGTTATAGCCCGGGGTAGGAAGCCCTGCAGCAAACGTAACCTTTCCTTCGGAGTTTGAATACACAGCGTCTTCGGGCCAGAGAGTGAAAATTGAGCCAGTTTTCGAAACGCTTACAACTTTCAGCGTATCCTGGGTAAAATTAACGACAGTCTGGGACGCATTTATCGCAGCGCCGTCGGTATTTATCATCACCTTTACATAAAAAACTTCTCCTACAGTGAATTTCCCGGCAGCTGGAGAAACATAAAAAGATGCGCGAGACGCACCAAAAACATAATCAACAACCGTCAAAAATATTATGATAACGGCAATAAATAACAGTGCTTTTTTCATTTTACTGCATATAATTTATTCTCCGATTTTCTAAATCTTTTTGAATTCTCTCGAGGTTCTCCCTCCTTTCTCTGATTAATCTCCGGCGTCTTCTTTCTGCAAGTAATATAATTAACACAATAATCAGCAAAAGCAATAATGCGACAATAAAGATTATTACCCAAGATATTATAATTCCCCTGAAATGAAGCCCTTTTTCCGAAAAGAAAAACCCTTCCGGAAAAATCTGAATTTTTACGGTTCCTTCTTGGTAATTACCGGCGGCATCATAAGCCCTGACAATGACAAGATATCTTCCTAGTTCTAATAAGGACAATCTGTAAGGACTTACCGCTTCCACAAAAAATCCCGTAGCCTTTTCTTCTTTACCTTGCGTTACGTCTATATACTTTACTTCGTAATGATCAATTCCAGACAAGCTGTCAGTAGTTATAAACGAAATCAACGGTTGCTTTTCTGTAGTGTTTGCCGAAGGGTACACAATGGGAGAAAAAGCCGCCGGTGGTGTATAGTCTATTTGAACCAAATAACTGCTGGTACCCCCCCATATATCACCTTTTTTGGCTTTCAAATGAAAATACCAAATACCGTCTTTTACATCGCTATAAGATACTGATGTATAGCTGCCCTCTGCGTTGTTGTCCGGCGTCCCATAAGCATCCGTATCAAAAGTATAGCTAAAATCTGAAATTCCTTCTTCTTTATCCCACGAAAATGTAGGGTTGTTATTTTTGTACCATTTATTTTGATCCGGATGCGTTGGAGAAAATATTTTTGGTCCTTCCGGGGGTGGAATCAAAAGCGCATATGTTCCTCTGCTCATTGAGGTCAAAACATTAGTCCCCTTGCCGTCGTTTAAAAGCACTTTTGATGAATCTGAAAAAGAAACATTGGTTAAACCCGGGCTTATTGCCCTGAACGTTACGGTAGAAACCAAACCTGATGACGTATTAATGCCTGGTGTAGGTATCCCTCCCCTGAAACTCAATGTCCCTTCTGTGTTTGAATAGCTTGGCTGCGAAATCCATATTGAAATAAAAGATTTTCCAGCCGAAGGGCTGGCTACCTGCACTTTCTTTGGGTCAAATTTAAGATCGACTTGAACGGTGTTAATATCATTCTTGCCGGTATTAACGAAAATTGAGACATCGAAAGTGCTTCCTACAAAGAACGTGCCTTCAGAGGGCGATAAGTATAAAGAAGCTCCTTCCGCCTTAATCTCTTTAGGGATAAAAAAAACCAGTGAAAGAAATATCAAAACAGAGATTATGTGGTATTTTTTAGGTAAGGATTTCATAAATTTCACTTACTTCGGGTATTCATCTTCACCTCTTAACCGATCGGCAAGCCTTTTTTCTTCTTCCCTAGTCTTATCTTTCAAGCCTATGTATTCTCCGATTTTTCTTTCTAAATTTCGGACATCTTGAATTTCTTTTTCGGCTTCTCTCACTTCCTTTTTCCATCTTAAATGCAAATTTTTTCTTTCAAAAATCTTAAACGCAAAAAATACAATCAATACTAAAAGCAAAATAATCAGAAAGAAAAAAACCTGCTTAGAAATTTCTATTCCTTTTATAATAAGACTTTTATTTGTGAGCGTGAAAAAAGGCGCTAGAACCGTCAGCGATTCCTCTTTTTCGCTGTAGTTCCCTGCTCTGTCGAATACCCTTAAAACGATTTTGAATTTTCCGCTTTTTTGAGTCGGTATTTTATATGGACTTTTTGCCTCAACAAAAAATGGAACCGATTCGGCTTTGGGATCTACCGATTGATTGATGCTTACTTCGTAATGGTCAATTCCTGACAAGTTGTCTTTCGCGGAAAAATAGAGAAAATTATTTTTTTGATCAAGACTTATTTGTATTTCGCTCGGAACTTCCCTATCGATTCTTATCATAAAATTGCTGCTTTTTCCCCAAACCCCTTCTTTTTTCGCTTTTAAATGAAAATACCAAATGCCATTTGATACGTTCTCATAAGCCGTTCTTGAAACGACATTTTCTCCTCCGTCATAAGAAACAGTGTAAGGATTTTGATCCAATAGACAGCTGAAATTTGTGACTCCTTCTTCTTTTTTCCAAGTAAAAATCGGATCTGAATTGCTATACCAAGTTTCTGGATCAGGGTGAGTAGGAGAAGAAATCTCCGGACCTTCAGACAAAGCGGGTGCAATTTCGTAGCTTCCATTGCTTAGAATAGCAGAAACGGGCGTTCCTTTACCGTCGTTAAGAAAAACCTGAGAAGTCTTTAGAAATTCTACCTCTGTTTTACCCGGCGCCTTGGCTCTGAAAGTTATTGTGGAGACTAGGCCGGAGGAAGTTTTAATGCCGCCGGGAATACCTCCTTTAAATTCTACGGTTCCTCCTGTATTCGAGTAGTTTGGGGGAACAAGCCATTCTGAAACAAATGATTTACCGCTTGTTTGATTGATTATTTGTAGAATATTTGGATCGAATTTTAAACTTGCATATATTACATTTATTTCGTTTTCTTTTGTATTAACGTAAACAGATATAGTGAAAGTACTGCCTACAACAAAAGAACCTTCTGGCGGAGTCAAATACAATAAAGCCTCCGAAGAAGCTTGAGCTAAATTCCCATAAAAGGACAAAAGAAATCCGCAACAGAAAATTAATAGGACTCGGAACTTTTTCATTTTTTAAACATTATTAATCTAGTTTCTGTTTTTTGGTTTTTTATCTTTTTTCAGCTTTTCCGAAGCTTTATAGATTATCCATCCTATGATTACCCCTCCTAATAAAATTCCCAGAACAAGACCATAAGAAATTGGCTTTTTAGCAGGAAAAATCACTCTCATCTTCTCGTTTCCGGCATTATCAACAGCTTTAACGGATATTTTGCTTTTCAGATTCTGGTCTCTTAAAACGTAAGGGCTTTCAGCTCTTTTCCAATCAGCTTTTACTTTCGTCCCGAAATAGTTTCCTTTTTTATCTTCTTCCAAAACTTCGTAATAAGCTACGCCGGAGGATTTATCTTCAGTCGCAAAGCTTAAAAAGTATTTGTTATTAAAAAGTGAGGGGTCTTTTGCTATTTCAGGTTGGAAATCTTCAGGAGCAGTTGAGTCAATCATCGCCCTAAACCTTAAAACCCCGGACCAGTTTTCTTTCGGAAGTATTTGCATTAGAGAGAAGTAATAAATCCCATCTTCTAAGCCTAGATATTCAATGTCTCCCATCCAAATCAAATCTCCCTCTGGTCTATCCGGAATATCATCCGGTTCTGAAACGGGATCTCTGCTAAGAATATAACTGTATTCGGCTCCATCAATCATATCCCAATGAAGGTGAAGCGATTTTTCCTTATACCATTGGTTTTGGTTAGTATGGGATCTTGACGAAATAACCGGAAGATTCGCGGGTTTATTTATTATTTCAAAGTTTCCGGAAATAAAACTTAAATTAGCTTTCGTTCCCTTGCCGTCGTTCAATAAAACTTGTGAATCGCCGCCGAAAGATATCGTGGCAGAGTCCGCTAAGTCTGACTGTTTCGCTTTTGCTTCAAACAAGATTGAAACGAGTTTAGCTTGCCCCTTTATACCGCCCGGCGCTCCTCCAACAAATGAAATTTCGGCTTTGTCATTGGAAAACGATGGTGCTTTGGGCCAGAGACTGAAATTTGAACCTCCTTGGTTAACGCTTTTAACTTCAATTTTATCTGCAGGAAAATTAATAAAAACTTCTGCAGCATTTATTTCCTGGTTTTCGTTATCCAGCCTTACCTCAACTAAAAAACTATCTCCCCTGTAAACAGTCTGTGATTGAGGAAACAAATAAAGCGTTGCCGCAAAAGTTGAATGGGCAAAAAACAGAAAAAATGAAAAGGAAAAGAAGAAAAAAACGACAATAAACTGCTTGCTTTTTAATCTTTTTTTATTGTTTTTCATTTTTTTATATTTAATTTTTGATTTTGTTTTATCCTGTCCAATAATACAGCAGTATACTAAAATCTATTATATCGACTTTTCCGTCTGAATTTAAGTCAACGCAGGGATTTCCCGGTTTTTTCGGCCCCCACCAGTACATCATTATACTGAAATCAATTATGTTCACCTTTCCGTCAAAGTTAAAATCAGCCCCATGACAAACCAGGGCTCCCGGTTTTAAAACCAAAAACGAAAGCGATTGAGAAAAAGAGCTTTGCTCCCCTTCCCCCGTTAAACCCATAGCTTTGGCCTGGTGTTCAGCTTCTTCCAGCGGGCTCGTATCAAGCTCAAAACTCCATCTCCCTTTTTTATCGGAAGCAGCGTCTTTAACAATCTCCTGCGAGGCAACGAATATTTTTATCTGGCTTTCCGGAAAAATCTGACCGGCGATATCAACTTTTCCGCCTCTCTCAACCTGAGTTGGATTAAGGGATATTGTCGGGGAAATAAAAATTCCGGAAACCGTTGTTGTGGTTCCAGCAATTACGCTGATGGAAAAACTTAGAGTAACCGATTTTCTTCCGTCCGTATCCTCTGCAAAAATACTAAAAGTATAGATACCGCCGGAAAGCCCGTTAAGTTCGCCCCTGAACAATCCTGAATCATAGGCCTTGAAGGTAGAGGCAATTGCGCCGTTTTTTGAAAGAGTTAACAGAGCTTCAGGGTATGCCTTGCCTTCAAACACGGCTTTTGTCGGCAGTGGTGGAGGCGGTGCTCCACCTCCGCCTCCACCACTCGGAGGAGGTGTCGGGGCCGGAGTTGCCCCTTCTATCGTAACCGAAATCCCGACTCCTCTCTCTACGGGTCCGGCGGATTGAATTCGAGGGATTACCGGAATAAAAAATAATAAGCCTATTGAAAATAAAAAAACGGCTCCGAATATATGGAACCGCGAAAAGAAAAAAACATTTATAAAATTATCCTCCTTTTTTTGAAATATTTCGCGGTTCATTCATTTTTGTTCTTCAGTTATTTCGTTTCCCCTCTCAATAAAATCTTTAAAGCTAAAGATAATCTCTTTCTGGATTTAATCAATATAAATAAAACCAAAACAACTCCAAGGGTTATCCCGAGAGTTATTTTCCAAGGGATTACCCAAAAAGTTGTAGTTGCGGTTAGCGGTTCATTAGTTGAACCGTATATTGCGGTAAGCGTCGCCGTATATTTTCCAAAGAGTATTTTTTCATCCCAAACGGTATCAATTTTTCGAACAGAACCGGGAAGAATGTTTTTTTGCGACAAGGAAAGATTTGCCGCTTGCTTACCAAAAATATCTGTAATTTGTACAAATCCTCTCGGTTTCAAATGCACTGTCCCTCTGTTTTCAAAGCGCGCGTCAATCGTTATGGGACCATATTCGGAAAAAGAAGGAGCTACAAAATTTTTAACAAAAATTAATTCGTTTACAGGCCCTGCAACCTGAAGCAACAACAGAGAACCAACCTTTTGGCTTATAGCGGCTCCGGTTCCAGTTGCCGCAGTTCCGCCAATCATCGCTAGAATTGACCCATAATGGCCTCCGGGCTCGCCACTTACAGGCACGTCTATCGTAAAATTTACAAGTTGCTGGCCACGGGGATCTAAAGTAAATTGTTCCGGTTCTACCCTAATCCACTTAGCCAAAGAGTAGGATTCATTTAATTCTTCTCTGACGACAACCTCTCCGCTCTCTCCAATTGCCGTAAAGTCTTCGGCCTTCATTTGAACCATTAAGGCAGAATCGGAGTTATTCAAAATCTTTAGGACGTTTGAAACCTTATCGCCCGGGTTTGCAGTAATCTCAAAAGTTAAAGGAGAGATGCTTATCCCGATTCCTTGGCCGAAAGCGACGGTTGGATAAGAAAGAATTGCTGCAAAAAAAACCGCACCTCCAATCACTGGAAATAAAAACCTTTTTTGATATGAATTGGATTCCATATTTATTGCGCTAGCCTTCCTCAAATCAATTTTACACTTCTTTAATCTTTTTGCAAGTGGAGCCCCACCGGGCTAAAGCCCCTTTGCTCCTCCACAACCTTCGTCGAGTCTCTTACGTTTCCATAGCTTCAGCGACGGAGTGCGGAACCCTCCGAAAGTACCCTCCCCGCGTTCAACCATGGTCTAAAGACCCGTGTTTGCGCGCCGTAGTGCGCTTCAGCACGCAGGCGTGGCTTTCTGCGTAGGAGGGTAAATAAAGCTGCTTGAAACCAATACTGCCACTGGTCAAAGTGGCAGCATTGGCTTAATATCTGTTTGACTCCCTTAGATAATCATCCATATCCGCTTCTAGAAGTTCGGGGTTACGACATAAACAATCGTGTTTGTATAGTCTGCTGGTGGCTGAAGGGGACTTGCATTCAATCTGTATTCAACTTGCGAGGTGTTGTTTGCCGGACCAGCATAACTCATAATTGCCTGTGGAATCTCAGTGTTTGATGTAACGTCTGCAAACT
>Ga0315277_10003092_pt1 | contig 22760 bp, 19 predicted proteins | sample YL17G05_15_MG_FD_203695 | JGI IMG/M metagenome (GOLD analysis project Ga0315277, IMG submission 203695) | Sediment microbial communities from Yellowstone Lake, YNP, Wyoming, USA - YL17G05_15 | ecosystem: Environmental > Aquatic > Freshwater > Lake > Sediment | place: USA: Wyoming | collected...
CGGCGGACTTGATCATCCACGCGATTTCGCGCGTCGTGACGACGAGGTCCGTGGCCGGCAGGCCGTTGACCCGCAGCTCCGGCCGGGCGGCCTCGTATTTCTTCGCCGTGCAGCACATCACCGCCACGCTGAGAATCTTCTCCGGATCGGCCTTGATCTTGTCCGCGAAGTAGGTCTTGATCAGGGCCGAGGCCATGGACATCGGCGACTTGCACGTCGAGATATTCTCAATGAAATCCGGATAAAACTGCTCCATGTACTTCATCCAGGCGCTGGAGCAGGAGGTAATCAATGGCAGCGGGCCACCCGATTGCAGCCGCTCCAGGAACTCGCTGCCCTCTTCCATGACGGTCAGGTCGGCGGAGAACTGCGTGTCGAAAACGTAATCGAACCCGATTCGTCGCAGGGCCGCGATGAGCTGCCCCTCCATGTTCCGTCCCACCGGCTGACCGAAGGCTTCCCCGATAGCCGCCCGCACCGACGGCGCAAACTGGGCGACCTTGATCAGACTCTTGTCGGCCAGCTTCTCGAACAGCTCCTGCGTGTGGTTTTTCTCCACAAAGGCCGCCGTGGGGCAGACGTTGATGCACTGGCCACACGTCGAGCAGACGCTCTCGGCGAACGGCATGTTGTAGGCCGGCATGACCACCGTGTTGAAGCCGCGGTACGCCTGGCCGAGACAATGCACGCCCTGGATCTCGGAGCACATGCGGACGCAGCGCCCGCAGAGGATGCACTTGTCCGGGTCGCGGATCACGCTGGCCGAGGACAGGTCCTTCTCGTAGTGCTTGCGCTCGCCGACGAAGTGCCGGTGGCGGATGCCCATCGCGTAAACGAGCCGCTGCAGCTCGCAGTTGCCGTCGCGCTCGCAGGTGTGGCAGTCTTCCGGGTGGTTGTCCACCAGCAGCTCGACAATGTCGCGCCGGGCCTGGCGGACCTCCTTGGTGTTCGTATAGATCTTCATGCCGTCGGCCACCGGGTAGCAGCACGAGGCGACGAAGTTCCTCATTCCCTCGACCTGGACGATGCAGACCCGGCACGCCCCCTCGATCGAGAGCTTCGGGTGATAGCACAACCGTGGAATGCGGTACCCGCACGTGTCGGCGGCCTGCATGATCGTCTGGCCGGCATCGACCTTGTATTGCTTGTCGTTAATCGTAATCGTGATCTTCTTATTCTCCATGTCGTATCCTCAAACCTTGGCGATGGCCTCGACTTTGCAGGCCGTGAAGCACATGCCGCACCGGATGCATTTATCCTGATCGATGACGTGCCGGCTCTTGGCACTGCCGGAGATGGCACCGGCGGCGCAGACTCTCCGGCAGGCGCCGCAGCCGATGCACTTCTCGGTAATCTCGTAGCGGATCAGGCTCTTGCAGGCCTTGGCCCGACACTTCTTCTCGTTGATATGCTCCTCGTACTCCTCGCGGAAGTTTTTGATGGTGCTGAGGACCGCATTGGGCGCCGACTGGCCCAGGCCGCAGAGCGAGGCTTTTTTGATCATGCCGCCCAAGCGCTCGAGTTTCTCCATGTCGCCGGGCTGGCCCTTGCCCTCCGTGATGCGGACCAGGATTTCGAGCATGCGCTTGGTCCCTTCGCGGCAGGGCGTGCACTTGCCGCACGACTCGTCCTGCGTGAATTCGAGGAAGAACCGGGCAACATCGACCATGCACGAGTCCTCGTCGATGACAATCATGCCGCCGGAGCCCATGATGGAGCCGGCCTTGGCCAGCGATTCGTAATCGATGGGAGTGTCGAGGTATGGCGCGGGCAGACAGCCGCCGGAGGGGCCGCCGGTCTGGACCGCCTTGAACGACTTGCCGAATGGGATGCCGCCGCCGACGTCGTAGATGATTTCGCGCAGCGTCGTTCCCATCGGGACCTCGATCAGGCCCGTGTTGACGACCTTGCCCGCCAGGGCAAAGACCTTCGTCCCCTTGCTGTTCTCGGTGCCGACCGTCCGGAACCAATTGGCGCCGTCGAGAATGATGACCGGGATGTTGGCCCAGGTCTCCACGTTGTTGATCAGCGTCGGCCGGCCGAAAAGACCGACCGCCGCCGGATACGGGGGTCGAGGCCGAGGCATGCCGCGGGCCCCCTCGACGGAGTGAATCAACGCGGTTTCCTCACCGCAGACAAACGCGCCTGCCCCCAGCCGAATCTCGATATCAAACGAGAAGCCGGAGCCCAGAATATTCTCGCCGAGCAACCCGTGCGCCCGGGCATCCTCGATGGCTTTCTTGATCCTCTGGATCGCCAGCGGGTATTCCGCGCGGATGTAAACGACGCCCGTTTTCGCGCCGACCGCATAGCCGCCAATGGCCATGCCCTCCACAATCGTGTGGGGGTCGCCTTCGATGGCGCTGCGATCCATGAAGGCGCCGGGGTCGCCCTCGTCAGCGTTGCAAATCACGTACTTCGGCGTGGCCTTTTCGGCGGCGGTCAGCTTCCACTTGCGGCCGGTGGGAAAGCCCGCCCCGCCCCGCCCGCGCAGGCCGGATTTCTCCACTTCCGCAATCACCTGCTCCGGCGTCAGGTCGGTGATCGCCTTGGCCAGAGCCTCGTAGCCGCGCAGAGACAGATAATCGTCGATGTTCTCCGGGTCGATAATGCCGCAGTTGCGCAGCGTAATGCGCATCTGCTTGCCGAAGAATTTGGCGTCGCCGAACACGCGGAAGAAGCGGTTGTACAGATGGTCCTCCTGAATCGCCAGCCGGGCGATGGGATGGCCGTTGACCAGATGCTCTTCCACGATCTCCGGAATATCGCTCTCGACCAGACCGCCGTAGATGGTGTAGCCCGGATTGACCACCATGATCGGGCCCTTCTCGCACATGCCCAGGCAGCCGGACAGGCCGATGGTCACTCGGTCGCTCAGCCCGTGCCCGGCCAACTGCTCGCGCAGCAGAGCGGTCAGCTTGCGCGCCCCGCTGTTGATGCAGGCGGTCCCGTCACAAAGAATGATTCGATGCGTTGCCGTCACAGTGCGCGCCCTTTCTAATCGATCACCCACTCTTGGATGACTTGCCCGTTTTTCAGGTGTCGTTCGATAATCTGCTGGGCCCGTTCTTTGTCCACCCGGCCGTATTTCACGGGGTTCTTGCCCTGCTCGATGACCTCGACGGTCGGCTCGAGGTTGCAGCGGCCCGCGCACCCTTTCTGGCTCAGATACACATCCGTCAGGCCGCGACTGATGGCCTTCTGGAACACCTCCATGACGTCCTTCGAGCCGGCGGCGATCTCACACGTCGCCATGCCCACGTACACGCGCTTGGTGGACAAATACCCCTTGCCGATGATCCGACTGACCGCTTCAGCGCGTTTCTTCTTAATCAACTCCAATGGGGTAGGCATCTTTTCAGTTCCTTTCTATCTGGAATATGAAGGAGTTCCCGTGCTCGCGCGGCTCGACCCGGATGTTGCCGCCGTGCCGCTCGATAATCTGCTTCGTGATGTACAGGCCCAGCCCCGTCCCTTTGACCTTCTTGGTCTCGGCGTTGTCGAGCCGGGAGAACTTCTGAAACAGCTTCCCCCTCTGCTCCTCGGTGATCGGCGTGGAATCGTTGTAGACATCCACCTCCACCATGCCGTCGAGCGGCCGGGCGGTAATCTGAATCCGCCCCTCGTCGGGACTATACTTGATCGCATTGCTGACGAGATTGTTGGCGACGATTTGCATCAGGTCGGAGTCGGCCTGAACGTTCAGCTCGGGACTGACCTCGTTCACAATCTTCAGGCCCTTCTTGGCGGCCATCGGGGCCAGCGAGCCGATCGAGCTGTCGAAAACATCCTTCTTCAGGTTCAACGTCGTCTTGTTGACGGCCAGCTCGCCGCGCTCCACGCGCCCCAGGCTCAGGAATTTCTTTACGGTCGCATCGAGGTAGTCGAGATTTCTCGTGACCGAGTCCATGGCTTTTCGCTGTTTGAAGTTGACCAGGCCGAGGTAGCCGTCGCGGACGGCGTAGGCGTTGATCACCGCGGAAGCGAGAATCCCTTTCAGCTCGTGCGCGACAAAGCCAATCAGGTCGATGTAGCTCTTGTTCGAGGCCGCCAGCTTCTCGTTGGAGATGCGCAGGCACTCTTGCCTCTCCTTGAGTCCCAGGGCCATGGCGTTGAAGGCCTCGGCCATGCTGTTGATATCGTTGATCGACGTATTCGGGTTGATCCGGTAGCCCCAGTCGCCCGAGGCCAGGCATTCGCTGGCGTGGACCACCTGGGTCAACGGCCGGGAGATCGCGCCCGCCAGAATAAAGGAGAAGAAGATCGCGATGCCTGTGACCCCGCTCACCGACAACAGAAAGAGCTGGAGGATTTCCCGGGCCAGATCGTGGAACGGCTGTTCGAGAATGCCCACGTACAGGATGCCGATGATGTCGCCGTCGATGTTCCGGATCGGCTTGTACGCGCTCTTATAGTAATCGGTCACAACAAAGGCCCTCTCCTGCCAGGTCCGTCCCTGCTCGACCACGGCCCGGTAGACCTCGTCCGAGACACGCGTGCCGACGGCGCGCTGTCCATCCTTGTCCTGCACGTTCGTCGCAATCCGCACGTCATCCAGGAAGATGGTCACCGTGCCGACGGGCTTCTCCTTATACATGTCTTTCCCGAAGACCATCTCGCGGACACGGTCTACGAACGTGTAGTCACGATTGACCACGCGACCGCCGTACAGGATCGCCTGCATCTGTCCCTTGTCATCAAACACGGGCAAGGCATATTCTTTCGCCATGACCGAGTTGAGCATCTTTCTGTCGGTCGGCCGTGCCTTGGGGGTCGGTTTGATCTCCATCGGGACCTTGCCGGGAACGTCATCGGGTATCGTCGCCAACTCCTGCGACGAGATAATCCGCGTCCCGCCCACAGCTTTGCCCTGCTTCGCGGCCGCTCTGGCGATCTCGCTCGGCAAGGAATCGAAGTCCTGCCGGGCCACGTACCGGAGATAGTGCACGTTGAGCTCGTCTCTCAGGGCCTCCACATTCCCGTTGGGTAACACGAGCTTCAACGCCTGGCCGATGCGCTCGATCTCGCCGGTGTACACGATCTCGGCGGCATTGATGCTGTCGCGCACCTGACGGTCGGCACGCCGGATGATGTTCTTCTAAATCACGCTGTAGCCCAATACGGCGATCGGGACCGACAGCACAAGAATCACCATGAGAAACGAGAGTAGAATTCTCGTCTTCAGGGATACCGGCCGCACTATTCGATTAATTCTGTCCGTTCGCGGCATTGACAAAATAGATCAGGTTCTCGAGTTCTGTCTCGAGGTTGATATTGTTTACCACACAGCCGTTAGGCGCCTTGAGGCAGATGGGAGCAAAATTCAGCACGCCCTTGATCCCCGCAGAGAGGACCAGCTCCAACACCTGTTGAGCCGCGAAATCGGGAACGGCGATGATCGCGAACCGGATGTCGCGGCGCTTCACAAACTCCGCCAGTTGTTCCAGCGGCAGCACCGGCGGATTGCCCTCCTGGTTGAACTTCGCCGGGTCAATGTCGAAGCCGGCGGCGATATTGATGCCGCTCCTCTCGAATCCGGGATAGTGGAGCAGAGCCCGCCCGATGTTCCCGACTCCGACGGCGATGAACTCCTGCAGTTGATTCTTGCCGAGGATCTTGTTAAGCTGCTCGCTCAGTTCATCGACTTTGTAGCCGCCGCGCCGGTTCCCCGTGATACCGAATAACGAGAAATCCTTGCGCACCTGAGCCGCGGTGACCCCCGCCGCATCGGCCAAGTTGTCCGAGAAGACCCGCACAAAGTTCAGGGCCTTCAGCCGATTTAACGCATTTTTGTACCGAGACAGTCTTATTATGCAACTTCTATTAGCCATTATCCATGTACCTTCTTGCTATCGTTACTCCATTCACACAATGTAGCGTCGTGCCTGCGCAAACATAACTCGCAATTCCCTAATAGACATTATTGGGATATTTAACGAGCCAAGGCAAGGCCGCTGTTGCACTTTTTTTCACATTTATTGCGCCCAGCGCGTTTGAGGGAGTGATTCCCAAGCAATAACAGGTCTTCTGATGGCCAATTAAGCGATAAGTGCATAGCCAGAAGTGATTTATGCGCACATCGCGGCTCGAATCGGCTCACCGTAGGAGGGCGAGGCTTATGGAGGGGAATGCTTTGGACAAGACGTGCGCGAGCTGTTTATGGGGTGCGGGCGCAGCTACGTCGATGAATTTCGCTTTCTGGGCCTTCTCGGCTGCGAGCGCAGGAGCGTAGGTTTTTCGCCTGTGCTTCGAGGTTTCTGGATTTCCGTGATGATCCGGCCGTGGCGGAAGATTGTTATCGAGCCCGTCGATTCGCTCACGGTCACGGCGACGGAGTCCGTCACGGCAGTAATAGCCGCTGCGGCGTAATGCCGGGCTCCAAGGCCCCTCGGCAGATCAAATTCTTCCTGACTGGCCGTGCGGACATACGTGCCGCAGGTCTCCATCACGCCGTCGCCGCCGACAATAAAGGCACCATCGAGCGTAGCCAGCTCCTTGACGGTCTCTTCAAGAGAGTAGTCGAGGATGTTCCGCTCGTTGGGCGGGTACCCCTTGAACGGGTTGAGCAGGAGTTGATGGGTATGGGAAAGGACACGGTCGGTATCCCCGATCACGAACATGGCCCCAACGGCCCTGCCCTCGCGACCCTCGCTGCCGAGCTCGGATGCGATATCCACTACGCGCTCGATGACTTCGGGCAGAATCTTCGCCGGGGTAGGAGTGAGGTCCGCTCCCGGCCAGAAAATCTCATACTCACAGCCGATTTCGGTGACGGTGATGGTGTCGAGCATGTTGGCAGCCACCGGTCCGGATAGAAAAGCGATCCGATCTCCATGCTGGATCAGACCCCTGGAAAGAGCGAGAAAAACGGCGATTTTCACCTGCCCAATGCGAGTCAAAGGCACATCCGGGATTCGCAGGCATGGAATTCCTCCAAGCTGGGCCTCCTTGTCCTGGACCGATGACTGCGTCACACAAAAGACCTTGGCCTTCACAGGAGGATAGAAGTCCGGCACCTTATTCATGGCGTCGACATAGACAAAGAGAGCCGTAGCGCCGCAGGATTCGACAATGCCGGGCACATGCTGAAGCAGACCTCTGGTGATTGTCTGTGCGGAGTTGATTGCCTGTTCCCGACCCTGGCTCTCGTGCGTCTGCGTGTTTTCCATGATCTCTTCCGCCATAGTCATCCTTTCTCCGACCGGTTTCGGCAATGACCCTCTATCCTAATATTATTGAGCGTGTACAGAACGGGTTCAGGTTTTCTCCGGACTCTTCATGGGCAATTTCCGGCCTACCGCATATCCAAGACTTTCGGATATCCTCCTCGAATCGGGAAAGCGGGTGCGAGAGCGATTAGGTGATTCCTGTAAAAGGCAAAGCCCCTGCGGTGCGGAGGGAGAGGAAGCGAGACTACGCAGGGGCTTGTGGTGTACACTTTTGGGGGCATCCCACTGATGCCCACCGGACTACTCTACGTCCTGTCGCGACCGCCGGTTCACCGAGGTCGCGAAAATCAGGGCCACAGGACCCAACGATTCTGACTATACCATTACGATGATGGGTGTCAAGGACAATCTCGCCAGTCACAGCGGCCAGCGGCCGGGTGCACGACAAGATTGGAAGCAAGCCGAGCACACCGCCGGTTGGATACCGGTTTGGAATGACTCTTGGCCTTTCCTTGTCATTTCGACCAAGGCCGAAGGCCGCGCGGAGAAATCTGGCCCCGAACTGACGCCACGCCAAATTCGTGGCCAGATGTCTCGACTCCGCTACGCTCCGCTCGACGTGATCGACGGCGCAAGACGGACTCCGAATCGGTGTGCACCCCAAATGGAGCCCCGCATCCGCCAGGGCCGCTTTTCTGTCGTGCGCCCCGGCGGTCGTGGCGTGAAAGGGACAGAGCCGGTCCATCAGGGTCCGGGCACGTGCCCCGATGAAGAGGAGCAGCACTTTCGACGCCGTATCCACAACCCGCTTTTATTTGTCATATCGGATTCGCTCCGGGTGGCAAAACCGCCCACTTTCACAGAACAAAATCGCCGCCGGAGGGTAGAAACAAGGCGACGACATCAGGCAACGAGTCAAAGACAGCCTGCCGCCATCGCGCCGGCAGGTTTGAGCTTGCCGTCAGGATGGGGGGATATACTGCGAACCATGGCAGTGGACGTTGTTTGGGCGGGAGCATACCAGCGGAGAGAATAGGTGGAGAGACATAGTCTGAGACGGAAAGGAAGACGCATGGATATCTTTCAATTCGCAATGGATAAAGAAAAGTACAGCGAGCATTTTTACCGCGATCTGGCCAGGAGAGCCAACTACGCGGGGCTCAAGAACATCCTGACCATGCTGGCCGATGAAGAGGTCAAACACTACCGAATCGTGGAGCAAATGAGGAGCGAGACACCGCAGGAGGTGACCGAAGCACCCATTCTCGCGAACGCCAGACGGATCTTCGAGAAGATGAAAGGCACGCCCAGACAGTTTGACTTCCACATCAGCGAGGTGGACCTGTACCGCAAGGCCTGCGCTATCGAAGAGGAGAGCCGGCGATTTTATCTGGAGAAGGCCGAGGAGGTCACAGACCCCGTCCAGAAGAGAATCTTCCGACAATTGGCGGAGGAGGAGAACAAGCACTTCATGATTGTGGAGGGCATCCGCAGCTTCGTCGCCCGGCCGCAGACGTACCTGGAAAACGCGGAGTTCTACCACTTCGACGATTACGTCGGCGGCGAGTTCTGAGGTTTTTGCGTGGGTGCGGCCGGTGCCGGCTCAGCCGGTTTGCCGGCGAGCACTTTCTCCAGGTCCGCCTCCAGGCGCGTCAGGATTTCGGCCAGATCCTTACTGAGCGCCCCGACAAGGGCATCGGCGGTCCTAGCCGGCAACGGGGCGGCGGCCCGATAGGTCTGAGCAAAAACCACGCTCTGGCCGGCATCCCGACTGCTCAGAAGGAAAAAGCGGATCTCCATGACGGCGGCCGGAGCCGACTTGTTCGTGAAGTCGCCATACATCGCCGTGACGTTGGCTTCGAGGGCGTAGGCGGGCTCCAGCGGACTGCCCACGGGCAAGACGCGAGCAAACAGGCCGGAGTCGGCCAGCCAGTCGCGCGTCCGCTCCGCAATCATGACCCCCGGCGAAACGAGAAACTCGTGATAGAAGTCCGTTTCATACCGGAACTCGCCCACGCGATAAACCAGGCCCTTGCCGGCAAAGGCCACATCTACATTGAAGCGACGCACGCGCAGCGTGGCATTGGTCCGGACGGTGCCCGGTGGACCTTCGCGTGCGGCCTCCAGAATGTAATACTTCTTCTCGTAAGAAGAAGTTACGGCACATCCGACGAAAGCCAGAGTCAGCCCGGTCAGGGAAAGAAACAGACATGCATAGGTTCGAATGCGAATCATTTTACCACCCCCGATCTGCGCGGCGGTCTGCCAAACAGAAGTTCCGACGGATTCTCCTCCAGGCTCGAGACCAGATCGTTCAGCTTATCCATGATGTTCCGGAAATCAGCCATGAGCGTAGCGATCTCGGAGCTTTCGGTAGCAAGCAGCTTGTTCAATTGCAGGATGGTCTGGTTGAGCCGGGCCACAGCTTCCGGCACGTTCGCCGGCCGGGCGACCCCCGGAGGAGGCGCCAGCAGCTTCTCCAGATACTCGCTTGTTGTCCGCCACTGGGCCATCAGACCCTGCGCCTGCCGGCTCAGTGCGGGTACGTTCACATCCGCCACCGCCCGATTCAGAGATTCCAGCAGCCGCGTCATATCCGCATTGATTCTCTCTACGTCCAGGGCCGTCAGTTGCCTGTCCGCTTTGGCCAGGACATCACGGACCTGCTGGCTCAACTCGGGGATGTTGGCCTCGTTCACCGACCGGTTCAGGGACGCCAGAAACTCCTGAGCCCCCGCGTTGATTTTCTCCGTATCGAGCGCCTCCACCTTCTCCCGGCTCACCCGCACCAGGCCGCGAGCCTCCATGCTCAGCTCGGCCAGACCGGCCTCGGAAATCGCCGTATTCAGCGACGTAAACACCTTCTCCAGCGAGTTGACCAAACCCTTTACATCGATCTCCTGCATCTGACCGAGGATCTTCTCGAGAGATTCCCTGATCGTGGTCAACTGAGCCGGCGCCGAAGGAATGACCGGATACCGCGGCACCCAGGGAACCGATTCCACGGGGAACCGGTTCGGATCCAGAAAGTCGATCTCGAGGTAGGCCTGCTCCGTCAGAATATTCGTGGAAACGCGTACGCGCAAGCCCCGGTTGACCATCCGTTTCAGGACGGTTTCGACCTGCTGACCATTCATTTCGGGGAGCTTGGACCGAAGGACCCCGCTGACCACGCGGACGTAAGAGGCGTACTTGACGAAAGCGGCAGTATTCGGCTCCAGTTTATAGACGCTGCCGACGAACCCGATCTGCTCGACCCGACCGATGAGAACGCCGCGGAACTCCACCTGCGAGCCTTCACTCAGGCCGGTGATGGGCTCCGAGAAGTAAGACTCGATATACAGTTTGTTCTGGGCGAATAGCCCGGCGCCGAACAGGATAATGGCCACCACGATCAGAATGACCGCGGCAAGGACAAAGATCCCGATCCTAAAATAGTGCGGCTTTGCATCCATTCAACCCATCCATTCAAATCCACTGAACTCAAGCCAACCCGCGCCTCTTTCCCGCCGATTACGCCGGTGTCGTCCTGCCGAGCCGGCGATGGAAGAACTGCCGGACCGCCGGATTATCGCTTTTGTCGCGCAGCTCCTGCGGCTTGCCGCTGGCAATGATCGTCCTGGCCTCTTTATCGACCATGATCACGCGATCGGCCACAGTGAAAATGCTCGGCAGCTCGTGCGTAACAATGACAAAGGTAATCCCCAGGTCTTGCGACAGCTCCAGAATCAGCTCATCGATCTGCGCCGACGTGATCGGGTCGAGACCGGCGGACGGCTCGTCGAGAAACAGAATCTTCGGGTCCATGGCCAGCGCACGGGCAATGGCGGCGCGTTTGCGCATGCCGCCGCTCAGCTCCGCCGGCATTTTGTACGCGGCGGCTTGCAGCCCCACGGCCTTCAACTTCATCTGCGCCACCATCTCAATCGCCTCCGGCGGCAGGTCCGTGAATTCCTCGAGGACCAGCGAGACATTGGTCAGAATGCTCATCGAGCCGAACAGCGCTCCGCTCTGGTACGCCACACCGATTTTCCTGAGCACGTCGAGCCGCTCCTGGCCCTCCGCCGTAACCATATCGGTCCCGTCGATCAGGACGGTCCCGCGGAACGGCTTCATCAGGCCGATCATGCACTTGAACAGCGTGGTCTTGCCGGAGCCCGAGCCGCCCAGGATACCGAAGATTTCGCCCGCGTAGACCTCAAAATCGATGTCCTCCAAGACAATCGTATCTTCGTACCCCGCCGCCAGGTCCCTCACCTCAATGATCGGTATGTCCGTCATTTAGATCCCCAGGTAATAGTACATGACGGCGAAAACGCCATCCGCCATAATGATGGCTATAAATCCGCTGACGACCGCCCGGGTCGCGGAATCACCGACCGCACTCGGGCCGGTGCCGGTCTGCAGGCCCCGCAGGCAGCCGAGGCCGGCCAGCAGCGCTCCAAACACGAAGGTCTTGACCATCCCTCCGAAGAAGTCGGTCAGAGTCGCCGCGTAGCGAATTCTTTCCAGGAAGAGCGCGACCGGTATATTCCAGGACGCCATGACCAGCCCGCAGCCAATCACACCCAGAAGAAGAGTGAACATGGTCAACAGCGGTATGATGCAGATGACGGCTACCATCCGGGGCACAACCAGAAACTGCACCGGGTCCAGACCCATCGTGATCAGAGCATCGATTTCCTCGTTCACCTTCATGGTGCCTAATTCCGCGGCGAAGGCCGATCCGCTGCGGCTGGCCAGGATAAAGGCGGTGAGCAAGGGCCCGAGCTCACGAAGCAATACGATCGTCACGAGATCAGCCACAAAGACCTGCGCGCCGAATTGCCGCAGGGCGGCCGCCGACTGAAAGGCCAGGATCAGCCCGATGAGAAAGCCCAGCAAACCGGTGATACCGACCGCATTGGCACCTGCTTTCTCGGCGATGAGAAGCGTATCCCTCCATCGCAAAGAGCCGGGGTCCGACACGGCCTTGATCAGCTTGATAGAGCTCTCGCCGGTAAAGTTCACGCCGTCCCTGAACTCGCCGAACATGTATGCGGCCCATTTGCCGACGCCATTGACGAAACTCGTAATCGGTCCCGGCGGCTGGGGAGGCGTTATGAGCCGGTCCGTCCCAAACAGGGTCATCAGTTGCTGGAACTCCGGCCGAAGGCCCCGGACCTCGATTTGGCCGCCGTTTTGCTCCTGAATCAGCCGGTATTCCGTGAGCAGGGCGACGCCGGTCCCATCGCAATACGTAACGTCATCGGCCTGCACGATCAAACGTCGGGGCTTGCTCTGGTGGAGGTTCTGCGTGCTCGATCGCCAGATGGAGGCCGTGGTATCGCGATCCAGCCGTCCTTTCAGGACCAGCCGGGCCTGGCCGTCCTCACCTGTCTGAAACTCGAATCCGCTCTGGCCTGTATCTTCCATGATCTCCTGTCATCCAATCATCCCCATCCCCACGCCATTGTAAGCCACAATGGGGGTTCTGCAAAGCTCCCTTACAGCCATTATCCGCCCCGTGCAACGGTTGGCGCAATGAATGTACTCTTATACAATGGCCGCGGTGCGGTAAACACCACGACGAGCACCTGATTGTCAAAGACATCAAAATGACCAAAGGAGGCCGGTTATGTCGAACAATCCTGCTTACCCTATATATCGGCGTGAATTCCTCGAAAAGTTGGGCATAATCTCGCTGGGAGCCGCCGCCGGCGGCTTGCCCATGCGGACGGCCGCCGCAAATGCAGCTCAGGTACCCTCGGCCGGGAAAGGATCGCAGAAGAAGTGGGAGCCGGTCTCCGACCGCAAGGTGCGGGTCGGCATCGTCGGATACGGCGTGTGCCAGTTCGGAGCGGCGTTCGGGTTCCAGGACCACCCGAATGTCGAGATCATCGCCGTCAGCGACCTGATCCCGGACCGGTGCAAAGGACTGATGGAGGCCTGCCGGTGCAATAAGTCCTACGAATCGCTGGAGGTGCTGGTGAAAGATCCCAAGATCGAGGCGGTGTTCGTGGCGACCGATGCCGCCAGCCACGCCCGGCACTGCATGGAGGTCCTCGACCACGGTAAGCATGTGATGACCGCCGTGCCGGCCGTGCTCGGGTCGATTGAGGACGCGGAGAAACTCCTGGAAACCGTGCAAAAGACCGGCCTGAAGTACATGATGGCCGAGACGAGCTGCTTTCGGGAGGACAACTACGCAATGCGGCAGATTTACCGCGCCGGAGGCTTCGGCCGGCTTATCTATTCCGAGGGAGAGTATTACCACTTCAGCCCGACGCCCATCGCCTCCTTCAAGGAATGGCGGGTCGGCCTGCCGCCCCTGTGGTATCCCACGCACTCCACGGCCTACTACATCGGGGTGACCGGCAAGCGGCTCACCTCCGTCTCCTGCTTCGGCTTCAACGCGGGTTTCCCCGAATGCCGGCCCGGGGCCAATAAGTACAACAACCCGTTCAGCGACGAGGTTGCCCTGTTCCAGACCAGCGAAGGCGGCTCGTCCCGCATGCTCATGTGCAAAGGCATTCAGGGGGCTATTATCGAGACGGGCCGGGTCTTCGGCGAGAAAGGATGGATGAATGGGACGGACTACCAGGGCGCTATGAAGGAGCTTCCCGACCTCACCCGACCACCCCTGCCGCCCGGGATGGATGCCGGCGGCCACGGTGGCTCCCACGGCCCTCTGTGCAACGAGTTCATCACCTCGATTCTCCAGGACCGCGAGCCGCTGGTGAACATCTACGAGGCCCTCGCCATGACCGTGCCGGGCATCCTCGCTCATCAGTCCGCCCTCAAGGACGGTGAGACCCTCAAGGTTCCACAGTTCGACCGAAAGCGAGGGACATAAACCGAACGCAACCCTTTGACTTCACGGGGCGTGCCACGTTACCGGTCGGCGTCCGGAATCGTGACGAAGAATATGCTGCCTCGGCCCGGGATGCTCTTGATCCTCATGCGGCCGCCCAGCAGCTCGGCGCGCTCCCGGATGCTCAGCAGTCCGTACCCGGCGGTCTTATCGAGGGTCTCCACGTCAAAGCCCCGGCCCTTGTCGGAGATGGTCAGCCATAGCTCGTTTCGCACGCGCTGCAACCGCAGTTTCGCCTCCTGTACATGGGCGTGCTTGACCACATTGAATAGGAACTCCTGGGCCGCCCGGTACAGGAAACTCCGGGCCGACGCGGAATCGGAATTGACCCCGCCGCGGATCTCCACCTGAACCGCCAGACCATGCTTGCTTTCCATCTGACTGGCCAGATAATTGCAGAGATCTTCCAAGCTGCCCTCATACAGCACCTGCGGACAGAGTTCGCGCGACAGGTTGCGGGATTTCTCAATCGCGTCCTTGAGTATCTGTTTTGCATATCGGATGTTCTCCCGTACCGCTTCATCGCCTTGAACCCGCCCGCCTAGAATGCTCACCTGAAATTTCACCGCGGCCAGCATCTGTTGCAGATCGTCATGGAGGAACTCGGCGAGCCGCTTGCGCTCGCGGTCCTCCGCCTGGGCCAACTCGACCATCAGCTTTTGAAGCTGGCTGGCACGCTCCGTTAGCTCTGCGGTCCGCTGGGCGACCTGGAGCTCCAACTGTTCATTGAGCCGGCGCAGCTCTTCCTCTAAGTGCTTCTGTTGCGTAATATCCCGCGCTATGCCCAGCACGCCTTGCACCTCGCCTGTCGGGCCGTGGATCGGCGTCAACTGGGTCATCAGCCAAAGGTCGTGATCCTGAAAGCGGGAGAAGGCCACCACGCACAGCGATTCTCTCGACTCGATAACGCGGCGCAGGCTCTGGCTGTGCCGGGCGGCTGTGTCCGGCGGAAACAACTCTGAACTCCGCCGGCCGATCATTTCCTCCGGACGGCCTCCGAGCGCCGCCGCTCCATACTGATTGACGTATCGCACGCGCTCCTCCGTATCCACGACGAAGATGAAATCGCGCGCAGTTTCCGCCAGCATGCGGTAACGCTCCTCGCTCTCCCGCAGCGCCGCCGCGACCCGCTTGCGCTCGGTAACGTCGCGAATGATCGCCAGCGCCGCACGCCGTCCGCCCAATTGGATGACGTTGGAATTGATCTCGACCGGGATACGACGGCCGTTCTTGGCGACGAGGGTCGTCTCAAACAACATCCTGCCCGACCGTCTGGCTCGCGCCGCAAGCTCCGGCATCCTCTCTTTTTCCTCTTCCGCCACGAGATCCAAAGGGGACAGCGTCAGAATCTCCTCACGGGTGTAGTCAAGCATCCGGCATGCGCAATCGTTCACGTCGATGAAACGTCCTCTCCGTGGCGAAGAGAGTAACTCGTGCACCACGATGCCATCAAGGGCAGATTCCCACAGACTGCGGTACCGTTCTTCACTCTCCCGCAAGGCCTTTTCGTCGTAGAGCCGGCAAAACAGCGCTTCCATCTGGCTGACCAGGACCTGCAGGGCCAGCAAATCTGCCCGCGCAGGTTCCTCCGCCCGCGTCGAGCCAACGTTGAGATAACCGAAGACGGTCTCCTTCGCCCGCAAGGGAAAAGAGAAAGCATGCCGGATTCCATGCCGGCGACAAAGCTCTCGCATCGCGGGAGATGTTTGGGCCACCTCAATGGGCTCCCGCTGGTGAAGCAGGACCTGGATGGGGGCCCGGCTCAATGGCATACGCGTCACCTCGCGGATGAACGCTTCCGGCAAGCCCCGATGGTAGCGGAGCACGGCAACATCACCTTCCACCCAGTATACGCCGCCCCCGTCCATTTTCATAACGCGCAAGGCAGCGTCCAGAAGCGGCTCGAGTGCCTCCTCGATCGTAGCGCACCCGCTGATCGCAAGAACCGCCTTCAGCAGTCTCTCATTCAACGAGACGCTTTCGCACTGCTGTTCCTGTGTCCGATGCGTCTTCCGGGTACTTTCCTGCCCCAATGCCTTGCCCACATTACGCCCCCGGTAGCTACCCCACATGAATCGCGTCCGTCTCAGCCGTACGGCGCGACTACGGAATCTTTCCATAGAATAGTAAGGAAATCTTTGCCTCGTCTATACGTAAATGTACGTAATTTTGTCGGCGGCTGTTCTCGGCGCGCCAGCGCCCCGCGGAGCGCCGCACCGCTCCCCCGGAAGCGACCGCCCGACTTGGCCGGCCGGAATTCCAGCGTGTCCGCCCTCAGCGAGGTGATGGGGAGCGGCGACCGCTGCGCACTGCGACCGCGCACCCCGGGTGCGGATCAAGCCAGGCATCTGCCGCCGCACCGGAACTCACGCGCCCAGCTTGAACGCACGGAGCTTCCTCTGGAGTCTCTTGCCGCCGCCGACAATCTTGTCCAGTTCCCTCCAGAATTCCTTGCTGTGGTTCTTATAGCGGGTATGAACGAGCTCGTGCACGATCACGTAATCGCGCAGCTCCTCGGGCAGCCGCAGGAGATTGACGTTCAGATTGATGTTGTTTTTGCTGGAGCAACTGCCCCATAGCGTCCTCTGGCTCTTCACGAAGATCCGGTTGTACTGGTAGCCGTGTGCCTGCGCCAGCTCCCGAACGCGACCGCCCAGAACCCTGCGGGCCTCGGCCCGGCTGGTCGTGGGCAGCCTGTCCAACAGAAGAAAATCCTGCCGATGCCGTTTGATCCAGCCCAGCTTGGATTGGAAGAATTGGCGGGCCTGCTCGAGCGGAATCATCCGGGGAACCGTCAGCTTGACCGTGCCGTCACGCTTCAGGGTGATCCGCGCGTATCGGGCCCGGTCGGAGACCTCGACCACAACGCGTCCCACACCCGCAATCTCCCATGCATCTACTATCTTCACCATGTCCGCACTTTCCCGTTTTTTCGCAACCAGTCTGTCGGGGCAGCCGGTACCCCAAACGCGATATTTCGCATTTGGGAAGGCCTCCCAAGTGCGGTAGAAGGCACTCAGGGACCCAAACCCGGCCTGCCCAAACCCGGGCCGGCGAATCCATGTATAATACTATGGATACGGATTTGTGAAAGGGCCGAACATGCGTCTGACGAGGCGGTCCCATACGGCAAGAGGGTTGGCTCTTATGGCGACGATCGTGCCAGCCCTCGGATTGGCCGCGCTGGCAGGCATGGTGGTCGTCACAAGCGAGAAAGAATGGAGAACCGGCATCTACGCCGATAAAATGGCATTGTACCGGAGGCAGAACATGAATAAGAAGCTGACACCCGAAGAGGAACGGGTGATTGTTCATAAAGGCACGGAGCCGCCGTTCACCGGCAAGTACAACGAGCATTTCGAGAAAGGGGTCTATACGTGCAGGCGGTGCGGGGCCGAGCTGTTCGAATCATCGAGCAAATTCCCATCGCATTGCGGCTGGCCGAGCTTCGACGACCAGGTCCCCGGGAGAGTCAAGTGGCAGCCGGACCCGGATGGCAGGCGGACCGAAATCATCTGCGCCACCTGCGGCGCCCACCTCGGCCACGTCTTCCTCGGCGAGAGCTACACCGAAAAGAATACGCGCTACTGCGTCAATTCGATCTCGATGGATTTCACTCCGGCCGAGCAGCGATCCCGGCGGACGGAAACCGAAGGACAGAAAACTGTAGGGGCGGGCCCCCGTGCCCGCCCAAATGAGTCAGGGCAACCACAGGGGGTTGCCCCTACAAATCCGCAATCCGAAATCCGCAATCCGAAATCGCAGGAGCGGGCGCTCTTCGCCTCCGGCTGTTTCTGGGGCACGGAATATTATATGCAGCGAGCCCCCGGCGTGGTCTCCACCACCGTCGGTTACACGGGCGGCCACGTCGATAACCCGACCTACAAGCAGGTCTGCACGGATAAGACCGGCCACGCCGAGGCCGTCGAGGTCGCCTACGACCCGTCGAAGACCAGCTACGAGCAGTTAGCCAAGCTCTTCTTCGAGACCCACGACTTCACACAATTGAATCGACAAGGTCCTGACATCGGGAGACAATACCGGTCCGCGATCTTCTACCTCAGCGACGAGCAGAAGCAGATCGCCGAGCGCTTGGTGCAGCAGTTGCGCCAGAAAGGGTACGATGTGAAAACCGAGATCACGCCGGCGGGCAAATTCTGGCCCGCCGAGGACTACCACCAGGACTATTACAACAAGACCGGCAAAACCCCCTACTGCCACCTCTACCGGCGGATCTTCTGATGGATGCGGTCATCCTCAGTATCGTAACCTTCTTCTCCACGCTCTTCGGCGGCCTGGCGGCGGCGCGGTTCCGCAAGATGTTCGGCACTCTCGCTGCGTTCGTAGCGGGCGTGCTGATCGCCGTGCCCCTGTTTGACCTGCTGCCGGAGGCCCTGACGCTCGCCGCGGGAGCGAAAATCCCTCCTCAGAATGTCATGTACGTGGTCGCGGTGGGCTTTCTCTTCCTGCTCACATTGGACCGGTACATCTCCGTGCACCGCATTTGCGAGGGCGAGGAGTGCCGCAACGTCCGCCATCCCCAGGCCGGTCTGTTCGGCGCCTCCGAACTCTCCATCCACAGCTTTATGGACGGGTTCGCCATCGGGCTGGGTTTCCAGGTGAACGTGCAGGCGGGCTTGATTGTGGCCGTGGCGGTCATCGCACACGACTTTTCCGACGGCATGAATACGGTGACCATCATGCTCCACGCCGGCAATTCGCTGCGCTCATCCCTCGCCATGCTGCTCATCGACGCTGTCGCGCCGGTGTTGGGCGCGGTCAGCACCCTTTTCATCGTCGCGCCGCCGTCGGTCCTCGTGTACCTGCTGCCCTTTTTCGGGGGCGGATTCCTCTACCTCGGGGCCAGCGACCTCCTGCCGGAGGCACACGAGAAGAATCCGCCGCTGGTCTCTCTCCTTTCCACCCTCGCCGGCTTCCTGGTCATCTTCGCCATCATGCAGGTCCTCTAATACGCACGACTCCTGAGAGCCTCCTATGGGATGGGCGGCCACGATAGAAACCGTCGGCGGACCAGGGTACACGTCGAGTTTGCAGGTAAGCCCGGCGCGAGACCCAGGGGGTTGTCATTTCGACCGGAGGTTCGCCCCGGCGGACCTCGCTCTCCTGTCATTTCGACCAAGGGCGAAGACCCTTGCCCTGAGCGAAGTCGAACGGGCCGCGCGGAGAAATCTGGCCGCCAAGGGACGACACGCCGGATTCGTAGCCGGATGTCTCGACTGCGCTTCGCTCCGCTCGACATGACAAAGCGGGCAGTATGCTCACCTTACCTGCAAACGTGACGTGCACCCGGCGAGCCACGTGACTCGTCCTATGTATTCCTGATGTTGTTGCTGTCACCGGCGTCCCATCCGCTGCATCGTCCCGCCCGGTCCACCTCGCGCGACCCCGAATTCCTCGCGCTGGCGCTGGTGCTGGTTCTCCAGTTGGCGAAACTGACGTTCGTGCTCGCCCCGAAGTGCCTGCTCTTCCGCCTGCTGGCGGCGCTGCAACTGCTCCGGGCGGACGCCCGGCGCCGCACGTTCGGCTTGATGCCGCTGCTGCTGTCGGATGGCTTCTGCCTGTTGGCGTTCCTCCGTTTGCACACGCTCGGCTCCCTGGCGCCTCTCCAAGTCGCCGGGTCGAGGCGGCACCAGGCCCGCGCGACCCGGCCTGATCCGGGGATCGAAGACACGGATCTCGCCGTCGCGCTCGTGGGGCAGGAGCATGGCCCCGGCGGTATCAACATGCGCCACGCGAAAATGCCGGATGGGCCTGTGTGTCACTTCTTCGATCCGCGTAACCGAGATACTGGTGTTCACAATGCGACCGTCAAAACTCTCGAATCGTGTGACGTTTCGAGTCTCGCGGAAGATGGTCACGTTGCGCGACACCAGCACCACGTGCTCCCGGAGCCGTGGCGCAATAAAGAATTCCACGGGCACGAACACAAAGCGTCGCGCGGGTAGATCGTCCAAGTCAAAACCATGAAGCGCCAGGCCCACCCCAAACTGCCAGCCGACCACCGGCGGCAGGGGACACCAGCCGACGAAGTCCGGGCCGGTCCGCCAGGCCACCCACGCCGGTCCCCAGTCATAGCCGGGCACCCAAAACCAGCCGAAGTTGTCATCCCAGTCCCATCCGCCGTAATGGAAGCACGCCCAGCCCCAATCCTCATCGGAATTCCACAGCCAGCCGAAGTCGTCCGTATAGACCCACTGGCCGAGCGTGTAGGGTCGCCAGTCCAGCGGCATGTCATGAGGAGACCAGACCCATCCGTACCGGGCATGTTCCCTCCAGTCGCCATAAGGCGCCAACCGGTCGTAGAAGAAGCCAACGTCCACATTGACGCTCGTCTGGGCTTGTGCGGGTTGGGGGAAACCGCTCAGACCGATCGCCCCTGTGATCGATAAGACCATTACGGTCACTGCCTGTCGGAAACTCTTTCGGTTCATATGATCCCTCACTTTCTGCGATGAATGATTGATTTCATTTTGGCGCGCGTACGCAGAACCCAAATAGGCAAAATGCTTGCTTCCTTGCGGGGTTATGCTACAATCGCGCCCATTCTGGTTGGAGAATCGGGCGAAGGATCCGCCGCCGAAACCGGATCACTCACTATGATACGAGGTGAAGGAGCATGAAGGCACAATCGAACAATCCGAATTTGTCCCGTCGAAATTTCCTGGCGAGCACGGCGTCCGTCGCCGCCTTGAGCGTCATGGGCTCAGGCTGCATGAAGGAATCCGGCGAGACCAAGGTACAGGAGACCAAGGCACAGGAGACGAAGGGTATGGCCACGAAGAGAATCCCGATCGGCGTGCAGGTCTATTCGGTCCGCAGCGTCGCGGAGAAAGACCTGGCGGGCACGCTCGCCAAGATTGCCAAAATGGGCTATGAGGGCGTCGAGTTCGCGGGCTACTACGGCCATTCGGCCAAGGACATCCGCAAGATCCTCGACGACAACGGTCTGGTCTGCTGCGGCACGCACACGCAGATGGAGGATCTCTCCGACCAGAAGCTGGCCGCCACCATCGAATTCAATAAGACGATCGGCAACAAGTACCTCATCGTCCCCTGGCTCAAGCCGGATGATGCCAACGCCAGAGAGACCTGGCTCGGATACGCCAAGCGCTTCAATGAGCTGGCCGAGAAGGTCAAGCCGCAGGGTATGTTGGTCGGCTATCACAACCACGCCCATGACTTCGCCCCCGTCGGCGACACCACCGGCTGGGACCTCCTGGCCAGCAATACCAGCAAGGATGTCATCATGCAGCTCGACCTCGGCAACGGCATGAGCGGCGGCGCCAATCCGATAGTCTATCTGAAACGCTATCCCGGCCGGACCGTCACCATCCACCTGAAGGAATACTCCACCACAAACCCCAAGGCCATGATTGGCGAAGGCGACGTCAAGTGGCCCGAGGTCTTCCGGCTCTGCCACACCATCGGCGGGACCAAATGGTACATCATTGAGGAAGAAAAGGACGCGGTCCCGCCGCTGGAAGGCGTGGACATCTCGCTGAAAAACCTCCGGAAGATGCGCACGTAAGCATCGCGCTCGGGCCAGTGTGAGGCGCCGGGTGCCATGCCTACGCTCGCGTAGGCATGTCTCTATGTCAGATGAGAGGCGCCCGCGTGAGTGTGGGCACAACAAGTTGCCTGAAGGCGTGGCCTCAGCCGAGCGGCTCGGTCGTGTAGCTCATGTCCTTGAGGTCGACAATTGCCACCCGGGCGGAACCGGTGATCCAATCCGTCGTTTCGCCCGGGTTTATCACCAAGGTCCTGCCCGTCCGGCGGATATCCTGCTGATGCGTGTGGCCGTAGATGACCAGGTCGTACATCTGGCTCCTGACCGCCTCTTCGGCCAGGTGGTCCGTGTGCATCATGCAAATCCGGCGGTCGTCCAGCTCGCCCTTGTAACAGTACTCGTGAATCTCGCCGCCGAAACCCTCGACCGTGGACTTCAGGCGGAGCTTTTCGCCGTCGTTGTTTCCGAAGACCGCGATGAACTTCGCATCCTGCAGCTCGGAAAACGCTTTGGCCGTGAACGGAGCCACGATATCTCCCGCGTGCAGAACGTATTGAACCCCGCGCCGGCGAAAAATCTCAATCGCCTGCATGACGTTTCGACGATGATCGTGTGTGTCCGAGATGATTCCTATCCGCATCGCTTTCCTCCTTGAAGAATGTCTTTAACCAAGAGACCCACCCATCCCATTGCCGGGCGGTCCGCACATGCCCATGTCCCGTCATTCTAAAGGCAGGCGATCAGCATCCCGCCTGCCCGTTGTATCCATATTGGTCGTGAAGCCGGGCCCGCCCGCCGCCACGTAGCCATAGCTTGCACCCGAGTCGTCCGGACTCACCCAGAATGCATAGAGCCTGCCATCCGTGAGATGGAATCGCAGCCGCACTTTTCTACCCGCCACGACAGACAAGTCCGCCACGCCGGACCAGTGCACCGGCGCAAGCGTCCGGTCGCCCCGCACCGGCACGCAGTTGTCCCGCGTGAAGGGCGCAATCGGTTTGCCGTTCTCGTCGAGAATCTCGGCGCGCAGCTCGCCCGGCGGCGCATCCAAGTTCACAAAGAGATGCCTTCCCTTGAAAGTCACGAGTCGCGTGGTCAGCGTGCCGCCGGTCGAGTCCGCATCCATGGACGCGAATCCGTCACGTCGCAACGTGGCCAGTCCCGCGACTCGCCCGTTGCCCCGAGCGCTGACGTAAAAGTAAAGCTGGTC
>Ga0315277_10003094_pt1 | contig 22753 bp, 23 predicted proteins | sample YL17G05_15_MG_FD_203695 | JGI IMG/M metagenome (GOLD analysis project Ga0315277, IMG submission 203695) | Sediment microbial communities from Yellowstone Lake, YNP, Wyoming, USA - YL17G05_15 | ecosystem: Environmental > Aquatic > Freshwater > Lake > Sediment | place: USA: Wyoming | collected...
AACCTGCCGTATACTTTTTCATGGCGCTGTTTCTCCGCTTGAACTGAAGTGTAGTGACTCCAGCCTAGCGGACAGCGCCATTTTCGTCAAATCACGCAGCTAACCGAGAATCGGGAAACTTTTGTTTTATATGGCATAATTCTCTCCAAGAGCGTAATGGACAATATGAAAGGTAACCCTGTGACGGACAAAACACTCGGTCCCGTCAGCGCAGAGCTATTGCTTCGGCTGAGCGCCCAAGGCAAGACCATTTTTTCGGTCGCCGACGCTCAAGCCATCATCGGCAAACACTCTGAAGCCACTGCCAAGCTAAGTCGGATGGCGCAACGGCGATGGCTGGTGCGACTCATGCGCGGTAAATACTTGATCGTGCCACTGGAAGCCGGCCTGGAGAACATTCCCATGGTCGATCGGTACGTGATCGCCCACCACATCGTGGGGTCCTTGCCATACTACATCTCCCACTATAGCGCCCTTGAACTGCACCAGATAACCACCCACCCTCTCAACACGGTGCACATCGCCGTGCGACGACAGCGTGTCAATCAGAACATCGCCGGCGTCGAGTATCGCTTCGTCTATGCCAACAAGAGCGCATTCTGGGGCTTTGAATCATTCTGGGCGACTGACCAACAGCAAGTGCAAGTTAGTGATCTGGAGAAAACATTGCTCGACTGCGCAGCCCGACCCGAGTTGTGCGGCGGACTTGAGCTGGCCAAAGGGCTGTGGATACGCAGGAACGATCTGAATCAAGATCGGCTGGCAGCATACGCCAGACGACTGAATCAAAGCGGCCATCAAGCGAATCGGCTTCTTGTTGGAGACCTACAACTTGGGCCACCCAGAGATCATTGCGTCGTTGCAGAACCTGGTCAACTTGCGCTATGCGCTGCTCGACCCGACACTACCCGCTCAGGGGCCATATCGCGCTCGCTGGCGTTTGTGTGTGAACCTAGATCCTGAAGAACTGAAAACCACTGTTTGGACATGAGCCTGTGATTTCAACAAGTTGCCCGATTGGTCCATGTCCGCCATATCCGGCGTTCCTGTAGAAAGTGCGTTGTGCTTGACAGGTGGAAGCAAGGTATGGGGAATCATAGTTGAGGGCAGCATTGTTCCCTGGACCAGGAACCGTTCCAGCACCCATTAAAACGGCGCTGTTAAAATGGCTCAGACCTCTCGCAGGTTAGCATCAATCTGGGGCAGGCTCACCCACAAGCATTTGACGCCTTTAGCTGTCTGCCGAGCCTCATCGGTGAAGCCACTCTTGGAGAACAAAGCATAGGTGACCTTCCACTTCTCTGCCGGTTCCGGGATGACTTGGCGCGCTCGACCGAGAAAATCCTCGACGATCCTCTTGCGGATCGGCTCTGCTGTCCATTTGCACTCGCCGAGCAGGATAGCGTGATCATCTTCGTTGATCGCCACTACATCAATCTGCGGTTTGCCCTGTCCCCAGAATGATCCCACCCGCCGGGGCACGAACGGCAACTTGCCGGCATCACCCTGGCGCATCACCCACTCGCGGCACAGTTCTTCAAAGATGTACGTGCCAACGAACTCGGGCAGGTGTTTCTGAATATTCTCCCACGCCTGCTGGATCAATCCCCGCGCCAGACTGGTGCGTGACGGCGCGATGAATCGATAGTAGAAGCGAAGATAATGGTCGGTGATTCGGTAGCGCCCCCGCTTGCTCTGCATGGGCCGGCTGACCGTGGCGGGGACCTCGCGCTCGACAATGCCCAGGTGCTGCAACACGTCCAGGTATTTGGTCACATTCGACTGTTGCAGTCCGGCCATGGTAGCGATCTCGGTCATGCGGGTAAAGCCAGATGCAATGGCTTCGACAATGGCGGCATAGTTGCGGGGCTCGCCCAGTTGATCGCGCAACAGAGCACCGGCGTCATCCATGATCATTGGACTAGACAACAGCCCTTGAATGTTGTCGTCAACCGACAAACTCGGCCCGATCAGTTCCAGGTATTGTGGCACGCCGCCGACACAAGCATAGATACTGGCGCGTTCTTCCGCCGTGTACTTGGGAAAGAATGCTGACAGCACCCCAAAGGCCATTGGCTGTAGATGCAGGCTGGCCGTGGCGCGGTTGTACAACCGGGAACGGTAGGCCAACACTTCGCGCTCGATCATGCCCGCGTGCGAGCCGGTCAAAGCCAGCAGGATATTGCTGCGCTTCAGGCGATGATCCCAAAGGCGTTGCAGGACGCTGGTCAAGGCAGGCTCACCTTCGATCAGATAGGTGAATTCATCGAGCACCACGACGAGCCGACGTGCTTCCGACAGCCGCGCCACTTCGTTGAAGGCGATCTCCCAACTGCCAGAGGTGAAATCCGCCGGCACGAGCTGCTCCGGATTGAGATAGTTTTGCATGGCATGGGAAAACGAACGCAACTGTGCACCAGACGAAGTGCGGCCGGCGGTCCAGAACAGCGACGGCAGGTTGCGGCTCTCCAACCAGTGGGTGAGCAACGCCGTCTTGCCAACGCGTCGTCGGCCATACAGCACACACATTTGCCCGGCAGGTCGAGTGTACAGATTGTCCAGGAGGGCCAGTTCACGTTTGCGGTTGTAGAACGGCATGAGATACATCCTTTGAGTATAATACTCTAGATATGTATTCTATACGGTATCTTTAGCTTGTCAAGAGAGACACCTTTCCTATTCTCTGCAATTGCCAGTCTGCTTAGAGCATCAGTGAGATTGCCCTTCAATTGTACAATACCGTGATCAAGATCTGGCGCTGTACTATGCTTCAAGCTGCATGCACGGTAGTGACGACTTGATTCAATTGAGGTATGTCCAGCAATTTGTATCCTGTGCCGCGTACGGTCAACAAGTATCTGGGCCGGTGCCGATCAGGCTCTATGGCTTGGCGTACACGTCTAACCAATGTCACCAAGCGTGCGTCTTCCACGCCTGTCTCGACTTCATCGGGGTAGAGGTGAGCCAGGAGCTGATCATGGGTGCAGACCTGCCCCACTTTCCTGTAAAGGAAGACTATCAGATTGAACTCCAGAGGCGAAAGCTCTTCGATGCACTGACCTTCCACCCATACCTTTCTCGCGCTCAATACCAAGACGAAAATGCCGACCCACACAAATCCGGTCGCGCGCAGCAGGAACACGGTCGCTTGCCCACTGGTCATAAGGAACAAAACCGCAAAGATGCGGCGACCTTCGGGTGCGAGCACGAGCAGAGAGCCGATCAGAACTGTCTGCAACGCAAAGTAGGCCCGAGTTTTCCAGCGCGGCGTCTCGGTGTTGGGCGTGCACGCAAACACCAGCGCAATCATCAGCATCAACCCAACGGCGATGCTCACTTGTGTGGTGGAAGCCAGTCGCGGCAAGCCCAGACTGGCGAGACTTGCCATCACGATGTAGGTGAGTGCGAGGAGGCGCGGGGTGATGGCATAGCGCGGCGCTCGATCACTCATGTGCCAACCCCCACTCGACGGCAAGGCGGACAGCTTGGACGCGGTCGCGCGCACCCAACTTGTCCAGGATATGACTGATGTGATTCTTGACCGTCCCTTCGGAGAGGCACAGGTGCGCAGCAATTTCTGCGTTCGTTGCGCCTTGCACTATCAGATGCAAGATTTCTCGCTCACGCGGCGTCAGTTTTTCGGAGAGGGTGAGCAGTGGCGCTGCGGCATCTGCGCTGACGGCGCGCTGGATGACCTTGTTCGTCACCGCCGGATCGAGAATCGAATCCCCTGCATGTACCGCGCGGATCGCGGCAGCAAGGTGATCCGGGTCGGCGTTCTTGAGGAGATAGCCGGATGCGCCGGCCTGGAGAGATTGAAACACGTACTCGTCGTCGTCAAAGGTCGTGAGCACGATGACGCGCGGGGTCGGAAAGCGGCGGCGGATTTCGCGCGTCGCCGCCACGCCGTTCATCCCCGGCATCCGCACATCCATCAGGATCACGTCCGGAGATAGAGTGGCGGCGAGTTCAATCGCCGCTTGCCCATCAGCGGCTTGCCCGAGGATTTGCAGATCAGACACCAGCGCCAGCAGCGCGGCCAGTCCTTCGCGAATCAACCTTTGATCGTCCACGATGACAATACGAATCGGGTCCACAGCGCTCCTGTTTGAAAAGATGTGGCGAGAGGTTCTGTTCCACGAACGACCCGATTATACTTCAACTGGCATTCATCGCCAGGAGACACTCTGATATGCTCGGCCTGCCGCCGGTCAAAAGAAGGTCAGCGGACCGCTGCTGGACCCACTTTGCTCCGGACCTTGCCATATCAGGCTGCGCGTGATTCATTGGACACTTTGCCCAAAGACCTCCTCCCAACTTTCTGGTAAATCGTATGATGACAACCGGGTCGCAAGACCTTATAATTCTTTTACACATCAAACGACTGTCTGAGCAGGATTCTGCACCGAGTAACCAACTCATGACCACCGTATTTGCCAGCCTATTCATCCTTGTCTTCGTTATTATTGGGGTTCTCATTCTTGAGGACCTTTTTTCAGTTGGGCCGGCAAAGCAACAGATCAGATGTGAATGATGCCAAGCTAAAGTAGGCCAGAAAGCACAAGAGCCGCCCAACCAAAAGGGCGGCTCTTTTTATTCCTGGGGAGAACGGTCTATGTCTCACACCATTTTTACTGACACACGCAAAGTGTTCACCTGTGCCGCCAATTCACGCACTACTCCCGAGCCGAAGGCAGAATCTGTGCCAACACAACCTGCGGACGAAGCCTGGATGACCCAAGCCGTCTCTAGTCTCTACAATGACTGACATGCGCTCCGATCAGATCAAGCGCGGCATCGAACGCGCTCCTCACCGTGCTCTGCTCAAAGCCACCGGCGTCACCGAAGCCGACATGGGCAAGCCTTTTATCGCCATCGTCAACTCGTATGTTGACATCATCCCCGGACACATCCATCTGCAAAGCTTCGGCAGGCTCGTCAAAGACGCTGTGCGCGCGGCGGGCGGGGTGCCATTCGAGTTCAACACCATCGGCGTGGACGATGGCATCGCGATGGGCCACGTGGGCATGAAGTACTCGCTACCCTCGCGCGAACTCATCGCCGATTGCGTCGAAACTATGCTGGAAGCTCATCGCTTCGACGGCATGGTCTGCATCCCCAACTGCGACAAAATTGTGCCGGGGATGTTGATGGCGGCGATGCGGGTGAATGTTCCGGCCATCTTTGTTTCCGGAGGGCCGATGGCAGCCGGCAAAACGCCAGACGGCAAGAGTGTGGATTTGGTCTCGGTGTTCGAGGGAGTCGGCGCCTACCAGGCGGGCCGGCTGGACGCTCAACGGCTCAAGGTGCTGGAAGATTTCGCCTGCCCCTCGTGTGGTTCGTGTTCGGGGCTGTTCACGGCCAACAGCATGAACTGCCTGATAGAAGTACTGGGCCTGGCACTGCCGTATAACGGTTCAGCGCTAGCCCTCTCTCCTGAAAGACAAGACCTCGCGTGCCGCGCCGCCCAACTGATTCTCGAGCTCGTCGAAAAGCAAATCACTCCCCGCATGATCGTCACGCCCGAAGCAATCGACGATGCCTTTGCGCTCGATATGGCGATGGGCGGCTCGACCAACACCGTACTGCACACACTCGCCATTGCGCACGAGGCCGGAATCAAGTATTCGCTCGAGCGCATCAATGCCATCGCCGACAAGGTGCCGCACCTGTGCAAAGTCAGCCCTTCGAGCCAATGGCACATGGAAGACGTGCATCGTGCGGGCGGTGTCCCCGCCATCCTCAATGAGATTGCAGCCAACGGCAATACGTTGCACCTCGACCGCATCACCGTGACCGGCTGCACCCTCCGCGAGTCCATCGCGGGCGCGACGATACGCGACACTGAAGTGATTCGTCGGAGTGAGAACGCTCACGCGTTGCGCGGCGGGTTGGCGATTTTGTTCGGCAACCTCGCGCCCAAAGGTGCAGTCGTCAAGACCGGCGGCGTGAGCACGGCCATGCGCAAGTTCTCCGGCCCGGCGCGCATCTATGAGAGTGAGGAAGAAGCGATGGCCGGCATCATGGCGGGGCAAGTCCAGCCCGGTGATGTGGTCGTCGTCCGCTACGAAGGCCCGAGGGGGGGCCTGGGATGCAAGAGATGCTCAGCCCGACAAGCGCCATCATGGGGATGGGCAGGGGCGACCAAGTCGCGCTCATCACGGATGGTCGCTTTTCCGGCGGGACGCGCGGTGCGTGCATCGGCCACGTCTCACCGGAAGCCGCCGCGCGCGGCCCTATCGCTGCACTTGGGCCAGGCGACGTGATTGACATTGATCTCGACGCGCGGACGCTCAATGTCCGGCTTTCGGATGAAGAAATGGGCGCTCGGCTCGCGGCCCTGCCGTCTTTTGAGCTGAAGACACAGAGCAGGTGGCTGCGCCGCTACGCGCACTTTGTCACCAGCGCCGATACGGGCGCTGTGCTGATGGACCAATGAGACGACATCCATGAAACGTACGGGCGCGCAGATCATCTGGGAATGTCTCGTCCGTGAAGGCGTGGACACCGTCTTTGGTTATCCCGGCGGAGCGAATCTGCCTATCTACGACGCGATGTTGGACTATCCCGTGCACCACGTCCTCGTCCGGCACGAACAGGGCGCGGCCCACATGGCCGATGGCTACTCGCGCGCTTCGGGCAAGGTCGGCGTAGCGATGGCGACCTCAGGCCCCGGTGCGACGAACCTGGTCACCGGCATCGCCACAGCTTTTATGGATTCTTCGCCGATGGTCTGTATCACGGGACAGGTCGCCAGTCATTCCATCGGCTACGATGCTTTTCAGGAAGCGGATGTGACCGGCGTGACTCTGCCCATCACCAAGCACAATTACCTCGTCACCCACACCCGAGACATTGCGCGCACCGTCCGCGAAGCTTTTTACATCGCGCGCAGCGGGCGGCCTGGCCCGGTGTTGATTGACGTCGCCAAGGATGCGCAGCAAGACTCTGTCGAATTCGACTGGGATGCTGCCGCGCCGCGTCTGCCCGGCTATGGTCCCGATCAGAGTGCGCTTCCTTCCGAATATCAGAGGGCCGTTGACCTCATCAATTCGGCCAAATGTCCCCTCATCCTCGCCGGTCACGGCGTTATAGTCTCTGGCGCAATGAATGTGCTGCGAGAGTTCGCCGAGAAGGCAAACATTCCTGTGGCGATGACGCTGTTGGGCATTGGCGGATTTCCCGCATCCCATCCGTTGAACCTCGGTATGATGGGCATGCACGGCGAAGCTTGGGTCAATCTCGCCATTCAAGAAGCCGATTTGTTGCTCGCATTTGGGATGCGCTTTGACGACCGTGCGACCGGCAACCTGAGGACCTACGCGCCCAAGGCCAAAAAGATCCACATCGAGATTGATCCTTCCGAGATCAACAAGAATGTCAAAGTGGATGTCGCTCTTGTCGGTGATTTGCGCGAGGTGCTCGGGACGCTGCTGCCGAGCGTTGAAAACGCCGATCGCGCGGATTGGCTCGATCACATCCACGAGATGAAGGGCGATGCCGCAGGGCGCGACATCCAGAACTTGCCTGACAACGGTCATCTCTACGCTGCGCACGTCATCAACGACCTGTGGCAACTGACGGGCGGTGAGGCTTTTATTGTCTCTGATGTAGGACAGAACCAAATGTGGGCAGCGCAGTACTACCGGCATAACCGCTCGCGTTCGTACATCACGTCGGGCGGATTAGGGACGATGGGCTTTGCCTTGCCGGCCGGCATAGGAGTAAAGTTCGCCGTACCGTACGAAGAAGTCTGGGTTATCGCGGGCGACGGCGGCTTCCAGATGACGATGGCTGAACTGGCGACCATCGCGCAGGAAAACATCAAAGTGAACGTAGCGATCATCAACAATGGGTTTCTGGGGATGGTGCGCCAGTGGCAGGAATTTTTCTACAAACGCCGCTATGCCGCAACGGCAATGCTCAGCCCGGACTTTTGCAAACTGGCGGAGGCTTTTGGGCACATGGCCCTGCGTGTAACCGAACGTGCTCAGGCGCGCTGGGCGGTTGAGCAAGCCCGCGCCCACTTGGGGACGGTCGTGATTGACTTTCGCGTCGAGCAGCAAGACGCCGTGTTTCCGATAGTGCCAGCTGGCGCCGACCTGCACGCGATGATTCGCCGCCCAATGCCAAGCGTGCTGGTAGAAACCGGCGTCGAGGTTTGAAAAGAGGAGCTGACATGCAATATACCTTGGTCGCTTACGTTGAAGACAAACCTGGCGTGCTCGACCGCGTGGCCTCACTCTTTCGTCGCCGCGCGTTCAACATCGAGTCGTTGACGGTGGGACACACTGAACAGCCTGGCGTTTCACGCATGACGATTGTAGTGGACACAGATGAGATAGGCATCCGCCGCGTGGAAGCTAATCTCTACAAGCTGGTCAACGTCCTGCGAGTGGAAGACGTGACGAATACTCCCGCCGTGACGCGCGATCTTGCGCTGATCAAAGTCTCAGCAGACATTAATACACGCGAGCAAGTGATGCAAATCGTGGATGTGTTCCGCGCACGGATCGTGGATGTGGCGAACGAATCACTCGTGGTCGAGATCACCGGCACCGAAGACAAGATCGAAGGGCTGATCAAAGTGCTGCAGCCGATGGGCATCATCGAGATGGTGCGGACAGGGATTGTGGCGATGACGCGCGGCTCGACCACAGTCATGGCCAGCCTGCCGGTTATCCCAGCTCGCGTGCCCGAACAGGCCAGCGCGATGGCAATGTTTGCATAGCGAACCGCTAGTTGCTCATCCTTTACTACAAAGACAAAAAGGAATCAAGTCGGACTTGAAATACAAACAGGAGATCTCATGGCGAAAATCTATTACGACCAGGACGCCGACCTCGCGCTCATCCAGAGCAGAAAGGTGGCCGTCATTGGATACGGATCGCAGGGACACGCGCACTCGCTGAATCTCAAGGACAGCGGCGTGGCGGTGCATGTTGGGCTGGCCGAGGGAAGCAAGTCGAAGGCCAAGGCCGAATCCGCCGGACTAACGGTGACCACTGTCGCCGAGGCGGCCGAGTGGGCCGACGTCATCATGATTCTTGCTCCTGACACGGCACAGCCGGCCATCTATCGAGAATCCATCCAACAGTATCTCACCCCTGCCAAGATGCTCATGTTCGGACATGGCTTTAACATTCGCTTCGGGACTATAATCCCGCCCGCCGATGTGGACGTGACGATGGTCGCACCCAAAGCGCCCGGCCATCGCGTCCGTGAAGTCTTTATAGAAGGCGGTGGCACACCCGCTCTGCTTGCGGTGGAACAAGATGCCACAGGCAACGCCAAGCCCTTAGCGCTTTCCTATGCCAGGGCGCTCGGTGCCACGCGCGCCGGGTTGATCGAAACAACCTTCGCCGAGGAAACCGAGACTGATCTCTTTGGCGAGCAGGCTGTGTTGTGCGGCGGCGTGAGCGCGCTTGTCAAAGCCGGATTCGAGACGCTGGTGAAGGCGGGCTATCAGCCCGAGATCGCCTACTTTGAGTGCATGCACGAGCTCAAGCTGATCGTGGACCTGATGTATCGCGGCGGCCTCAACTATATGCGTTACTCGGTCAGCGACACTGCCGAGCATGGTGACTATACTGGCGGCCCGCGCCTCGTCACCGAAGACACGCTGGGCGAGATGAAGACAATGCTGAATGAGATACGAGATGGCACTTATGCCCGCAAGTGGATCGCTGAGAACGAGGCGGGGCGACCGTGGTTCAACGAGGTCCGCCGCCGCGAGCAAGATCAGGCTATCGAGCGAGTGGGCGCGGAACTGCGCTCGATGATGCCGTTCTTGAATCCGGTGACCATCAAGCCGAGCGACTAGGGCCTAACACAGACGGAATTCGCAGTATGGAATACGCGTTGCCTGTGAGAGTTGCGCATGGATAACTATGTCCGCATCTTTGATACTACTTTGCGCGACGGCGAGCAATCGCCCGGCGCGACAATGACGTCTGCCGAGAAACTGAAAGTGGCGCGCGCACTGGCCAGGCTTGGCGTGGACGTCATCGAAGCCGGGTTCCCGGCGGCTTCGCCGGATGACCTCGAAGCGGTGCGCCAGATTGCGATAGAGGTAGGCAATTCATCTCGAGTTGATGGTCTGCCTCAACGCCCTCCGATCATCTGTAGCCTTGCACGAGCTTCAAAGGGCGACATTGACAAGGCATGGCAAGCCGTGCGGCACGCCGCGCGCCCGCGCATTCACACCTTTCTGGCCACCTCCGAAATTCACATGCACTACAAGCTCAAAATGGATCGGGAACAGGTGCTGGCGTGCGTTGTGGAAATGGTGTGCTATGCCCGCAGCCTGTGTGAAGATGTGGAATTCTCCCCGGAGGATGCAGGTCGGAGCGAGCCACAGTTCCTTTACCTTGTCCTGGGCGAAGCCATCAAAGCGGGCGCAACCACGCTCAACATCCCGGATACAGTAGGCTACACCACACCCGACGAGTTCGGCGCGTTGATCAAGAGCATCCTCCAAAACACACCCGGCATCGAAAACTGCATTGTCTCGGTTCACTGTCACGATGACCTGGGATTGGCGACGGCGAACACGCTCGCGAGCATCCGCGCGGGTGCGCGCCAGGCCGAAGTCACCGTCAACGGCATCGGCGAACGCGCGGGCAACACCTCACTCGAAGAAGTGGTCATGGCGTTGAACACGCGCCGCCCGGTGTTCAACCTGGTCACCGGCATTGATACCACGCAGATCATGCGGGTGAGCAAACTGGTGAGCAACTATACCGGCATCCTCGTCCAGCCAAACAAAGCTATCGTCGGTGCGAATGCGTTTGCGCACGAGGCGGGCATTCATCAGGACGGAATGCTCAAGCATCAACAGACTTATGAAATCATGCGGCCCGAAACGGTGGGAGTGTCGCAGACGCAGTTGGTGCTGGGCAAACACTCGGGACGGCATGCGCTCAAGGCGCGGCTCAACGAGCTGGGATACGCTTTTGATGAAGTTGACCTGGGCAAGGCCTTTGAGCGGTTCAAGCTTTTGGCTGACAAGAAAAAGGCAGTCAGCGATGCCGACCTCGAAGCGCTAGTGGCCGACGAGTTCTACCAGCCGCGCCAAGTGTTCACGCTCGATGGACTGCAAGTGGCGTGCGGGACGATGGGCATGCCCACCGCGACGGTGCGCCTGCGCGGCCCGGATGGGTCAACCCACACTCATGCCGCTATCGGCACCGGTCCGGTGGATGCAACTTACAAGGCGATTGATGCCATTGTTCAAACGCCCAACACCCTGCTCGAATTTGCCGTCCACGCCGTCACCGAAGGCATTGATGCGCTGGGCGAGGTGACCGTGCGCATCGAAGGCAAGAACGGTCATCATACGTTCGACGCGCAGAAAGAAACCGAGTGCAGCCGCACATTCGGTGGCCACGGCGCGGATACTGACATTATCGTTGCCAGCGCCAAGGCTTATCTCGCCGCGCTGAACAAGTTGCTTGTCGCTACGCACCAGTACAGCCCGGCAGAGACATCTGCTGTGCAAACAATTTAGCAGAGATATTTCGCCAGAACGTCTCCACAAGAAAGGAAATGACCGTGACAACAGAATACAACGCGCGCACCGACTCGCACCCTGAATGGTACGATCTCTTCCCCGAGCCCACGACGTTTCCGAATGGCTCGAGTCTGGTGGACATGCTCGACACGGTGCACGAGCGGCCGAGAGATAACCTCCCCGTCGCGGTGAATCAGACGACGCCCAAGCCAGGCAGCGAGTTGGCTCTCTCATGACTCGGCCTCTCACGCTTTTCCAAAGAATCTGGGACAGGCACGTCGTGACGCAAGAGCCGGATTCACCGGCAGTGCTTTACATTGACCTGCACCTGGTTCACGAGGTCACATCACCGCAGGCCTTTTCCGGGCTGCGCAAACGCGGATTGAAGGTGCACCGCCCGGACAAAACCGTGGCGACTGTGGATCATGGCATTCCCACGCACGACCGATCGCTCCCGATTGGGGACGAACTCGCAGCCCGGCAAATCCAGCAACTCGAAGACAACTGCCGCGAGTTTGGCATCACGCTGTATGGCTTGCGCAGTCCGCGCCAGGGCATCGTCCACGTCATCGGCCCGGAGATGGGACTCACCCAGCCCGGCATGACCGTCATCTGTGGCGATAGCCATACGGCCACGCATGGTGCGTTCGGAGCGCTGGCTTTCGGCGTCGGCACGAGCGAAGTCGAGCACGTCTTTGCCACACAGTGCCTGCTTCAACGCCGGCCTAGGACGTGCGAGGTGCGCGTCGAGGGCGAGCTGGCTCCCGGCGTCACCGCCAAGGATATCATCCTCGCGCTGATCGCCAAGATCGGCGTGGGAGGCGGCACTGGACACGTGTTCGAGTACACCGGCTCGGCTATCCGCGCGCTCTCGATGGAAGAACGCATGACGGTCTGCAACATGTCCATCGAAGGTGGTGCGCGCGCCGGCATGGTTGCCCCGGACGATGTGACGTTTGAATACTTGGCGGGATGCGAGTTTGCTCCCAATGGAGAAGCGTGGGAGCGCGCCGTGGCTCAGTGGCGGCAAATGCCGACAGATGACGGCGCAACCTACGACAAGGTCGTGACGCTAGACGCTTCCCTGCTCGAGCCGATGATCACGTACGGAACCAACCCCGGCATGGGCATGCCGATCACAGCCCGCATCCCATCTCCAGGCGCATTGACGGACGCGATCCAAAAGGCCGCGCTCGAAAAAGCGTTGCGCTACATGGACTTGCGCCCTGGCGAATCTCTGCTGGGTCAGCCGGTGACTGTGGTCTTTATTGGCAGTTGCACCAATGGACGCATCTCTGACCTGCGGCTAGCGGCGCGAGTGTTCGAAGGACGCAAGGTCGCTTCCGATGTGCGCGTGCTCGTCGTGCCCGGCTCGCAGCAGGTCATGCGGCGAGCAGAGGCCGAAGGACTGGATCGCATCTTTAAAGATTCCGGAGCCGAGTGGCGCGAAGCCGGGTGCTCGATGTGCATCGCCATGAACGGTGATCAACTCGAGCCTGGTCAATACGCTGTGAGTACCAGCAACCGCAACTTTGAGGGGCGCCAGGGAAAAGGCGGCAGGACATTCCTCGCCAGCCCGCTCACGGCGGCTGCTGCCGCCGTCACTGGCAAGATTACAGATGTTAGGACGATTTTTCCATAGCTCATGACAAGGTGGAGGGGTGACACGGTGATAATATCACCATGTCACCTTGCCGCTATATCACGGTGTTGCTCTATGACTCAATTCACTACTCTTGTCTCTCGTGTGGTTCCATTGCCGGTCAATGACATTGATACCGATCAGATCATCCCGGCCCGGTTCCTCAAAGCCACCGATAAAAACGGCATGGGGGATCACCTGTTTGCCGACTGGCGCTACAACGCCGATGGCTCACCCAGGCCGGATTTCATATTGAACAAACCTGAATCCCGGGGCGCGCAGATCTTGCTGGCGGGCGACAACTTTGGCTGTGGCTCATCGCGCGAGCACGCACCGTGGGCATTGACCGACTTTGGTTTCCGTGCTGTCATCTCGACGTCCTTTGCCGACATCTTTCGCAATAACGCGCTCAAGAATGGCCTGCTGCCCATCGCGGTGGATGCCGAGACACATCGCATGTTGTTTGACCTGGCTAAAAAAGCCCCCCATGTCGAACTCTCCGTTGATCTCGCTTTCCAAACTTTGACCTTGGCCACTGGTCATACAGTATCTTTTCCGATTGATGGCTTTTCCAAGACTTGTTTGCTCAAAGGCACGGATGAGCTAGGTTACTTGATGAGCTTTGAGAAGCAGATTGCGACGTACGAAGCAGCGAATAGTTGATTAAAAGACTGGGCGCGAATCAGGATGTGCATAATTCAGATTTACGACACGACTCTTCGTGACGGCACGCAGCGCGAAGGCATTTCGCTTTCGTGCGCGGACAAGCTGCGCATCGCCCGCAAGCTGGACGAATTAGGTGTGGCCTTTATCGAGGGAGGCTGGCCCGGCTCCAACCCAAAGGACGCCGAGTTCTTTGAGCGCGCGCGGGACATGCAATGGCAGACAGCCCTCATTGCTGCATTCGGTTCGACCTGCCGCGCGCAGGGCGGCCCCGAAGATGATGCGAATATCAAGGCACTACTCGGTGCAGGCACGCTGGTCTGCACCGTTGTTGGCAAAACATGGGCATTGCACGTGACTGAGGTATTGCGGACGACGCTGGAGGACAACCTGCGCATCATCGAGCAGAGCCTGGCCTACCTGAGGGCGCAAGGTCACCGCGTGATCTATGACGCCGAGCATTTCTTCGATGGCTACAAAGCCGACCCGGCCTATGCGCTCGAAACACTCTATGCGGCAGCGCGCGGCGGAGCAGAAACCGTGGTGCTGTGCGATACGAACGGCGGCTCAATGCCGTGGGAATTGACCGAGATCGTACGAGCAGTCAAGACAGCGTTTCCTCATTCTCTTGGCATTCACACTCACAATGACGGCGAGTGTGCCGTCGCCAACTCGCTTGCGGCGGTGCGCGAAGGTGCCATTCAAGTACAAGGCACGATCAATGCCTACGGCGAACGCTGCGGCAACGCCAACCTCTGCTCCATCATCCCCGACCTCGAATTGAAACTTGGCCTGCGCTGCCTGCCCGAGGGTCACTTGCCCAAATTGTACCTAGTCTCTCACCTTGTGGCGGAAGTAGCGAATCTCGCGCCGGACGAGCACACAGCGTACGTGGGCAAATCCGCTTTTGCGCACAAAGGCGGCATCCATGTCACGGCGGTGCGTCGCAACGTTCATTCGTATCAGCATATTGACCCGACGCTGGTGGGTAACGAGTTGCGCGTGGTGGTGAGTGAGCTTTCTGGGCGCGGCAACCTGTTGAGCAAAGCGGAAGAATACGGCCTGGACATTAACGGCGGCGGGGGCGTCGCGGACGTGTTGAGCGAGATCAAAGTGCTCGAAGCACAAGGCTTTTCATTCGAGGCAGCCGAGGCATCGGTGGCAATGATGCTCAAGCGTCAGCAGCCAGGCTATACGCCGCCCTTCGAGCTGATTGACTTTTCCGCGACCGTGGAGCACCGCTTGGGGCGCGGTATCTTTGCCGAAGCCACGATGAAGGTGCGTGTAAACGGTCAAGTCTTGCACACGGCAGCAGAAGGTAACGGCCCGGTCAATGCGTTGGACGCGGCGCTCCGCAAGGCCCTCATCTCACATTATCCTGCCATCGCCCACTTTCACCTGGCCGATTACAAAGTCCGCATTCTCGATGGCAACAAGGGCACAGCGGCAATCACGCGCGTGCTCATTGACACTCGGAACGGAACCAAGTGCTGGAGTACCGTCGGCGCGAGCGCGAACATTATCGAATCTAGCTGGCGAGCGCTGGCCGATTCGGTGGAGTACGGATTGACCATTGCCTCGCAGGAATGGCATGATGACAAGGTGACAACATTACCATGTCACCGTGTCAAGACAAAGTAGAACGTCAGATACGGAGAATGCGTGAGAGCAAGAATCGTACTGCTTCCCGGCGACGGCATCGGCCCGGCTGTGGTGACCGAGACTGTGCGCGTGCTGGATGTGATCGCCACCAAGTTCCACCACACATTCGAATTCACCGAGCAGTTGATAGGCGGCTGCTCGATTGACCGATACGGCGTAGCGCTTACGGATGAAACGCTGGCCGATTGCAAAGTTGCCGATGCTGTGCTGCTCGGTGCAGTGGGGGGGCCCAAGTGGGATGCCCCCGCCGTCAAGGTGCGGCCCGAGCAGGGACTGCTGGCGCTGCGCAAAGGGTTGGGTGTGTTTGCTAACCTGCGACCGGTGCGTGTGCGTCCCAGCCTGGCGAATGCTTCGCCGCTCAAGCCCGAGAAGCTGGCGGGGGTGGACCTCGTGGTTGTCCGCGAACTCACGGGTGGACTGTACTTTGGTCAGCCGAAGGGACGCGAGACACGTGATGGGCATGAACGCGCAGTAGATACACTGGAATATTATGACTATGAAGTTCGCCGCGTGGTAGAACTCGCGTTTCGATTGGCGATGGGCCGCCGCAAAAAAGTCACGTCGGTGGACAAGGCCAATGTGCTCGAGTCTTCAAGGCTGTGGCGGCAGATCGCAACGGCGATTGGCGCAGAGCACACGGACATCTCAGTCGAGCACATGCTGGTGGACACGGCGGCGATGCGGCTCATCACCAGTCCTGTAAGCTTTGATGTACTCGTGACCGAGAACATGTTCGGCGACATCCTGACCGACGAAGCATCGGTATTGGCCGGCTCGATGGGACTCTTGCCTTCAGCTTCGATGGGTGAGAGCGGCCCCGGACTGTATGAACCCATTCACGGCTCGGCGCCGGACATTTCGGGCAAGGGCATCGCCAATCCTGCGGGGACGATTCTGAGTGCGGCATTGCTCTTGCGATATTCACTCAAGCTAGAATCCGAAGCGAATGCCATTGAATCCGCCGTGGACAATGCCTTCACCGCCGGGTGTTGCACCGCCGATTTGGGTGGCAAATTGACAACAAAGCAGATGACAGACGAAATCATTGGCAGATTGTAGATCTCTGATTTCGGACCGCCGATTGCAGAATCAACCAACAATCAACATTGGGGGCAAGATCAGAATGGACATGGAATCAAAGTATATTTGGATGAACGGCGAGCTGGTCGAATTCGAAAAGGCTACGATTCACTTTCTCACTGCAACGCTGCACTATGGTGTGGGCGTCTTTGAAGGGATCCGCTGCTACGCAACCGAGCGCGGCCCAGCGGTATTCCGCCTGAAGGAACACGCAGAAAGACTGGTGAACTCGGCCAAGGTGCTGGGATTCCGCGATCTGCCGTACACCACTGGCGGACTGGTAGAGGCTATCAAGCTCACCGTCGCAGCGAATGGCTTGGACGAGTGCTACATCCGCCCGGTGATTTACCTTGCCGACGGCGGCTGGAACCTCACCGTGGACACGGGCAAGCCGAGTGTCGGCATCGCAGTGTGGAAGTGGAAGAATTACCTCGGTGAAGAAGCGTTAGAGCGGGGCATCCGCGCCAATATCAGCTCGTTCACGCGCCATCACCCGAATGTGATGATGACCAAAGCCAAGATCACCGGCAACTATGCTAACAGCGCGCTGGCCAAGACCGAATCCATGCGCCTCGGATTTGACGAAGCCATCCTGCTCGACCCGCAGGGCCATGTGGCCGAGTGCACGGGCGAAAACCTGTTCGTCGTCCGCGCTGGCAAGATCTACACTCCGCCTACGGCAGACATCCTGGAGGGCATCACGCGCGATGCGCTTGTGACGCTGGCCCGCGACCTGGGGTATGAGGTTGTCGAGCAGCCCATCTCGCGCGATCAACTCTACGTCGCGGACGAAGTGTACGTGTGTGGCACGGCAGCCGAAGTCATTGCGCTGCGCGAGATAGACTTTCGCGTCGTCGGAGCGGGGCGAATGGGGCCGGTCACGCGCGCGGTGTAGCAGGCCTTCCGCGCTGCCATTCATGGGCAGCATTCCCGCTCGGTCGAGTGGCTGGACTATGTGAACACGTCTGTCGCTGTTCCAGTGCGTGCGTCCGTGTTGGCGTAGACTGGAGACCGGATGCGAGTCGCATTTCAAGGCGAACCCGGCGCGTATTCCGAAGCTGCTGCGCTGGAGCATTTCGGCGCGGCGACGGTCACGTTTCCATGCGAGACTTTCGACGCGGTCTTTGCCGCCGTCGAATCGGGAACATGCGAAGCCGGACTGGTGCCGATTGAAAACTCGCTCGCCGGGAGCATCCATCGCAACTATGACCTGTTGCTCCAGCATTCGCTGCCCATCGTGGGCGAGCATTATCTGCGCGTGCAACACTGCCTCATCGCGCATCCTGATGTTGCGCTGGCGGATATCCGCAAAGTGATCAGCCACCCGCAAGGCCTAGCTCAATGTGAGAGGTACTTGCGTTCATTACCTAACGTCAGGAGCAAAGCCGCTTACGATACAGCCGGAAGCGTCAAGATCATACAAGAGCAAGGAGATCGCTCAGTGGCCGCCATCGCCTCTCGACGCGCCGCCGAGGTGTACAGCATGGCAATCCTCGCCGAGGGCATCGAGGACGATCCAGCCAACTATACCCGCTTCCTCACGATTGCGCCGCAGCCTGTCACGCCCGGCAGCGACGCCAAGACCTCTATCGTCTTTACTCTGCAGAATATTCCCGGCTCGCTATTCAAAGCTTTGAGCGTCTTTGCCCTCCGTGACCTGGACTTGACCAAGATCGAATCACGTCCGCTGGTAGGCAAACCTTGGGACTATCTCTTTTACATTGACATAGTCGGTTCCACTGCCGACTCGAAAGTGATGCGCGCGCTAGATCACCTCGGTGAGTACGCGCTCACCCTGCGCGTCCTTGGCTCGTATTCCCGGCATCGGTTTTAGCCTCGCCGGTTTTCGCTGCAATTGAACACGCTGCAATTGATACTTGACAAAGAAGTGGGTTATGTGGTAAAGTATCGCCAACTTGAGGCATGCAATGACGAATCTGTATTCGACCTACGCATATTACTTTTTTGGCTATTTTTACGCCAGCGCTTCCGCGCGGGGTCGAATCGTCACGCTGGACGACTAGTTGAGTCGCACCGAAGCCAAAAGAGCGTGGGATTTCAACCCCACGCTCTTTTTTTGTTTCTCCACATTCAAACGTGAGCGAGGTTGTGACTATGCCCCTGCGGGGAATTCGCGGTGCAACGACGGCGAGCGCGAACACGCGCAAGGCGATTCTGGACGCCACGTGCGAATTGCTCGATATGCTCGTTCGGGCCAATGACTTGGCTCAGGCCGATGTTGCCAGCATCTATTTCACCATGACGCCCGACCTGGACGCTGCATTTCCGGCCACTGCAGCTCGTTCTCTCGGCTGGAATGACGTCGCCCTGCTTGACGCGCAGGCCCCGGGCGTCGCACACGATGTACCCCGCTGCATCCGTGTGTTGATTCACTGGAACACCGAACGCGTTCAAGAAGAGATCCGTCACGTGTATTTGCGCGATGCGCGTGCCTTGCGGCCCGACCGCGCGCAAAACATCAACGATTGAGGAGGAGGTCATGATCATTGTGATGAAACACAACGCTACTACCGAAGAGATTGCTGGGGTCATCCAGCACATCGAGTCGCTCGGTTTCAGAGCACACCTCTCGACCGGCGAAGAGCGCACCATCATCGGCGTCATCGGCGACGAGCGGCCCGTCGAGCCGGAGCACTTTGAACTGTGCCCCGGCGTCGAGCGGGCCGTTCGCATTCTGCATCCGTTCAAGCTGGCTTCGCGCGATTTTCACCCCGAAGATTCCGTCGTCAAGATCAATGGCGTGTCCGTCGGCGGGAAGCAAGTCATCGTGATGGCCGGGCCGTGCTCTGTCGAGTCGCGCGAGCAGTTGAAAGAAACCGCTGCAGCGGTCAAAGCGGGTGGTGCGCACGTCCTGCGCGGCGGCGCGTTCAAGCCGCGCACATCGCCCTATGCGTTTCAAGGGCTGGGCCTCATGGGGCTGGAACTCTTGCGCGAGGCGCACGATGAATTTCATCTACCCATCGTGACCGAGGTCGTGTCGCCGCAGGAAGTCACACTCGTCGCGCAATATGCCGACATCCTTCAGATCGGCTCGCGCAACATGCAAAACTATTCCTTGCTCAGCGCTGTGGGCGAAATCCAAAAGGCAGTGCTGCTCAAACGCGGACTGATGTCTACCGTCGAAGAACTGTTGATGGCAGCCGAATATATTTTGTCGCGCGGCAATCAACGCGTCATTCTCTGCGAACGCGGCATCCGCACCTTTGAAACTTGTACGCGCAACACCTTCGACATCAACGCCATTCCCATGCTCAAATTGCTCACGCACTTGCCCGTCATTGCCGACCCCAGTCACGGCACGGGCAAGTGGGAACTGGTCACACCGATAGCTCGCGCAGCCGTCGCCGCGGGCGCGGACGGTCTCATCGTCGAAGTCCACCCCCATCCCGCCAAGGCGTTGAGTGACGGCGCTCAATCGCTCAAGCCGGACAATTTCGCGAGGATGGTTGCCGAAGTGCGCGGCATCGCGCAAGCCATCGGACGAACTGTATGACGGACAGTTTTTCGCTCCAAGACGCCACAGTGGCGATTGTCGGCTTGGGGTTGATGGGCGGGTCGTTGGCGCTGGCACTCGGCGCGCAAAACGCCTGCCGGAGAATCATCGGCGTCACGCGCGATGGCAAAACGTGCCAGGCGGCACTTGACCGTGGCTACCTGGATGTTGCCGGCCCAGAGTTGAGTCTAGCCTCGGAGGCTGATGTCATCATCTTGGCGACGCCGGTGCGAACGATCATCGAGCAACTGCCGCAAGTTGGTCAGGTCGCGCGCCAGGGAGCCATCATCATGGACCTGGGTTCGACCAAACACGCGATCACGCAAGCAATGCAGGTCTTGCCGCCGCACGTCGAGCCGATTGGCGCGCATCCGATGTGCGGCAAAGAGACGTTCGGGTTCGAGGCCGCCGAAGCGACCCTGTATCGCGACGCCACGTTTGTCCTGACGCCGCTCGCGCGGACATCGGCTCCTACACTTGCCTTGGCCGAGTCACTGGCGATCAACGTGGGCGCTCGCCCTACCGTCCTCGACGCGGCGCGTCACGATGAGATTGTCGCCATCACGAGTCATCTGCCGTTCATACTCGCTTCGACCTTGATGACAACTGCTGCCGAATTAGCCCGCGACGATGATTCGATCTACACACTCGCCGCCAGCGGTTTCCGCGACACCTCTCGCCTGGCCGCCAGCGACACGACCATGATGCTCGACACCCTGATGACCAATCGCGAAAACGTCGTCGTCGCCGCGCGCGCTTGTTCGCGTCATCTAGACGAGCTTGCCAATTTGATTGAAAGACAAGCTGAAGATGCACTGCGCGCCATGTTCCAAGACGCCGCGACTCGACGGCGCGCGATCTTTAAACCCTGAAGCTTGGGATTTGACCATGACCGACTTGACTGTTTCTCCTGTACACCAACCACTACGCGGACGCATCCAGGTCCCCGCAGACAAATCCATTTCTCACCGCGCGGCTATCCTGGGGATGCTGGCCAAAGGCGACACGCGTATCAAGAATTTCCTGCCGAGTGAAACGACTCACGCGACAGTCAATGTCTTGAAAGCGATGGGCGCAGATATCGAACAGCCTGACCCTGACACGCTGGTGATTCAGGGACGCGGCCTGCGCTCACTGCACGAGCCGACCGATGTTTTGTTTTGCCTGGGATCAGGGACGACGATGCGGCTGATGGCGGGCGTTTGCGCTGGACAGGATTTCTTGTCCATCCTCGACGGCACAGCCGTGCTCAAGCGCCGACCGATGGCGCGCGTCGTTGAACCGCTGCGCACGATGGGTGCAACGATCTTGGGGCGCGGCGATGGGCGACTGCCGCCGCTTGCCATCCGAGGTGGTCACCTGCACGGCATCGAGTACACTTTGCCAGTCGCCAGCGCGCAAGTCAAGTCGGCTATTCTGTTGGCGGGATTGTTTGCTGATGGACCGACGACCGTGCGTGAGCCTGGTCCCAGCCGTGATCACACCGAGCGCATGTTGAAGGTATTCGGTGTTACGGTTGATACCCTGGCGGATTTTGGCATTCGTGTCTCTCCCCCCCCCACTCTCAACTCTCCCCTTTCCACATTTGTCCCTAACGACATTTCCTCCGCTGCGTTCTTTATCGTCGCCGCACTGCTTGTGCCCGGATCAGAGCTTGGCATTGAGCGCGTCGGCATCAACTGTACTCGTACAGGCTTGCTCGATGTGCTGGCGCAGATGGGCGCGGAGGTGTCCATCGAAAACAGGCGCGAGGAATCCGGCGAGCCGGTCGCCGATCTGGTCATTCGCGCAAGCACCGGTCTGGTCGCTGCAGAGATTTCGGGCGAGGTCGTGCCGCGCATGATTGACGAGTTTCCGATCTTGGCCGTTGCGGCGACACAGGCGCAGGGAGAGACCCTCGTGCGTGACGCGCAGGAATTGCGCGTCAAGGAATCGGATAGGATCGCGGCGCTGGCGCAAGAACTGCGCAGGATGGGCGCGCAGATTGAAGAGCGTGAGGATGGCTTTGTCATCGCAGGGCCGACTGACTTGCGCGGTGCGCATGTTTCCGCACACAACGATCACCGGCTGGCGATGTCGCTCGTTGTTGCAGGCTTGATCGCGCGCGGCGAGACGACGATTGAGGGATGGGAGTGCGTGGCGGACTCTTTTCCGAACTTTAACCATGTCTTGTTTGCAGCCACCGGACATAGGTCGCCGGCATGAAGCAAATCTTTTTGCTTGGCTCTTCAATCGCCTACTCGCTTTCACCCGTAATGCACAATGCCGCGTTGAGCGCGATGGGCCTCGACTGGAACTATTCGCTCTGGGATCTGTCCGCTGAAGCTTTGCCGGAAGCTGTGGCGCATCTGCGTACGGACGACTGCATTGGCGCAAATATGACCATCCCGCACAAAGAAGCCATCATCGAGTGGCTGGACGAATTGGGCAGGAGCGCGCGCGACGTGCGCGCCGTCAACACTGTCGTCAAGCGTGATGGACGATTGATTGGCGAGAACACGGACGTCATCGGCTTTCTACAAGCGTTAAGGGACACGCAGTTCGACCCGCATGGCGCTCATGCGCTCATCTTGGGCGCAGGCGGCGCAGCGCGTGGCGTGGCGTTTGCACTGGCTCAAGCGGGAGCGGCCAGCATCACGATTCTGAACCGCACGCACTCACGCGCGCAAGCTTTGGCCGA
>Ga0315277_10003095_pt1 | contig 22749 bp, 17 predicted proteins | sample YL17G05_15_MG_FD_203695 | JGI IMG/M metagenome (GOLD analysis project Ga0315277, IMG submission 203695) | Sediment microbial communities from Yellowstone Lake, YNP, Wyoming, USA - YL17G05_15 | ecosystem: Environmental > Aquatic > Freshwater > Lake > Sediment | place: USA: Wyoming | collected...
GTGAAGATGGCGGTTGAGTTGATAACACCGATAGCGATGGAGGAAGGCCTGCGCTTCGCGATACGCGAGGGCGGACGCACCGTCGGCGCGGGGGTTATTGCCAAGATTTACGAGGTTTGATGATATATAAATTACCGTATATAGTTGGTTGTTTTGGGTAATTAATGACAAACAAGAAAAAAGGAAAACAGAGGAAAAAGCGTGTAATCGATTCTGCGGCCCAGCTTGCTGAGGTTCCGGGCAGTGGGATAGAGGCGGGGATGGCCCTTGACGAACTCGCTCCGGTTGAAGAGGAGATTAAACCGAAAAAGGCGGTAAAAGCCCCGGAGGTTGAGAAAAAGATAGAGAAGGCCGTCCGTAAGCCACCCCCGAAAGGACCGGGGGTTTACGCGAGCTTAAGGAAGTTCCTTAAAGATGTCCACGCTGAAGCCAAGAAAGTCGTATGGCCGGATTCCGAGCAACTTAAGAACTCCACTGCCGTGGTAGTCGCGACTATCTTGGCATTGGCCGCGTTCATGGGCTTTTTTTCGAATATATTCTTCCGAGTAAGCGACCTCGTTTTCGTCCCCAACCCAGCGAAAGCAGCAGCGGCGTCGGCACCTGCCCCCGGGACAGAGCAGACGCCGGGCGGAGGGGAAGAAGGCGGGGGAGGCTCCGAAACCGGTGGCGGGGTACCGTCCGGGGCCGAGGGCACATCATAATTTTCATACCCCGATATGGCGGATAAGTGTTGGACCAGGGATGAGATTGATATGACCGGTTTGACCAGAGGAATAATCCGGATATAGGCCGGTTTATGTCCTTGATTGAAGGGGACGGCAGCGTTATGGCTTGGTACGTGGCACATACGAAAAGCGGATTCGAACAGAAAGTCAAGGCGTCTATTGAAAATCAGGTACGCCTGCGAAAGCTTGGGAATAGAATATTCCGGATTGTGGTACCGCAGGAAGAGAGCCTTGAGGTCGTGAAGGGCAAACGCCGCCCGGTGAAACACAAGGTATACCCGGGTTATGTCTTCATCGAGATGGAATTCGATGAGGAGACATGGGGCCTTGTGAGAAACACTGAGGGCGTTACGCACTTCTTGGGCAGCATGGAATCGGCGAAGGAGCCCACTCCTATCAAGGAGACCGAAGTACAGACCATCCTCAAGCGTATGGGCGTGGCCGCAGGGCCATCGGTGGATCTTGAAATAGGCGACCACATCACTGTGCTGATTGGCCCGTTCACCGATTTCAACGGCATAATACAGGAAATTGATTTTGATAAGCAGAAGACAAAAGTGTTGCTTTCGGTGTTCGGTCGTGAAACCCCGGTTGAGTTTGATTTCAACCAGATAGAGAAGGTCGAAGAGGAGTAGCGAGCCAAGGAGTTTAGAGGGCATGTCGAGTAAGCCGATACAAAAGAAATTCAAGTTGCAGCTTGCGGGTGGCAGTGCCCCGGGAGCGGCGGCGCCTATCCTGGGCCAGGCGGGAGTAAATGTCCCGCAATTTTCGCAGCAGTTCAATGAGCTTACAAAGGATAAGCAAGGGGAGGTTGTGCCTGTCGAGGTAACCGTTTATGCGGACAAATCATTCAGTATCGTCATCAAGCTGCCCCCCATGGCTGAATTAATAAAGAAAGCCTTGGGCCTTGAGAAGGGCTCCCCTGACCCCTTCCGTGACAAAAAGGGACTGCTAAGCCGTACACAGATTGAGGAGATAGCCAAGATTAAGATGCCGGAACTGAACGCATACGACCTTGAAGCGGCATGCAAGATAGTCGCCGGCCAGGCGAGAAGCATGGGTATCGAGGTGGAAGAGATTTAGGGATATGTTGGAGGGGATATTTTTACGGGAGATAATAACCCGATGGTTTCAGGTAGTTATGCTATGACCCATAGAGGAAAAAAATACACTGATGCACGCAATAAGGTTAGCCGGGACAGGCTTTACACGGTTGACGAAGCGTTGAGTATCATCAGGGACACCGGTTATGCCAAGTTCGATGAATCGGTCGATGTGGCGATATGCACGGGGTTGGATACGCGTCATGCCGACCAGCAACTGAGGGGGTCCTTTTCGCTCCCCAAGGGAACCGGCAAGGTGATACGGATAGCGGTTTTCGCAGCCGGTGATAAGGAAGTCGAGGCGCGTGAAGCCGGGGCGGATATCATCGGCGGGGAAGATTTGGCTAAACGTATCACGGATGAGGGTTTCCTTGGTTTTGATGTAGTCCTTGCCAGCCCGGATATGATGAAAGTCGTTGGACGCCTTGGGAAGATACTCGGCCCGAGGAAACTTATGCCCAACCCCAAAACCGGTACTGTTACTAACGACCTTACCACCGTCATCCAGGAATACAAAGGCGGGAAGATTAACTTCCAGGCCGATGCGGGGGGCGTCATCCATGCCACTATCGGCAGGAAGAGTTTTGAGATAGATTCGCTTAAGGAGAATTTTGATGCTTTTGTGACACATGTCGTGAAAAGCAGGCCCCCTGGTGCCAAGGGCATTTACATCAAGAAGATTTTTGTATCCACCACAATGGGGCCGAGCGTAAAGATTGATGTCAAACAAGCCATCGCATGATTGGCGGTGAGGCAATGAAAGACTGGAGTATGCGATGAAGGATAACACGAGAGCGGCGGTTGTAGAGGAATTCAAAGAGAAGCTTGAAAGGGCAAAGGTTGCCGTTTTTGCTGAATATAAGGGCCTTACCGTCAAGAAGATGGAAGGGTTCAGGCGCGACCTTAGAGATAAGGGAGCGCAGCTTAAGGTCGTCAAGAACACATTGGCCAAGAGGGCTCTGGGTGAGTGTAACCTGCCGACTTGTGATGATATGTTGAAAGGGCAGATAGCGTTTATCCTTGGTTTCGACGACGCGGTCGGCGGGCCGAAAGCCGCTATGGTATTCGCCAAGGGTAATGAAGAGTTTCGTATCTTAGGGGGCATATTTGAGGGCAAGCTTATAGGGCCTGATGTCATCGAGCAGTTGGCGAGGTTGCCCAACAAGGAGACGCTTCGGAGCCAGCTTCTTATGCTCCTCCAGGGACCCCAGAGGAAATTATTGGGACTTCTGCAGGGAGTGCAGCAGGAGCTGGTGGGTACGCTCAAGGCTCTTGCCGATAAGAAAGGCGAAACAAGCCCGGAAGGATAACGGGCGGAATATAAAATAATGTCGATCACCGCAGGAGGTGTGGATAAATTGGCGCTTACTAACGATGAAATCATCACCGCACTTGAGGAGAAAACGGTATTGGAGCTCAACGAGCTCTGCAAGACGATCCAGGAGAAATGGGACATCACACCGATGGCCGCGGCCCCAATGGCCATGGCTGTTGCCGGCGGAGAAGCCGAACCCGCCAAAGCAGTTGAGAAGACATCGTTCGATGTCATCCTCACTGGGTTAGCTGCGGATCAGAAGATCCAGATCATCAAGGCGGTACGCGAAGTCGCTGGGCTTGGCCTTAAAGAAGCCAAGACATTGGTTGACTCGGCTCCCCAACCGCTTAAGCAGGGGGTAAGCCGTGACGAGGCGGAAGCGATAAAGAAACAAGTAGAGGAGGCTGGAGGGCTTTGCGAAATTAAATAATCGCCGTCCCGTTGTATTTTTTATGTTTTTAAATTAAAAAATCTGGAGGAAGGGACGGATGAATAAGGTTGGAACTTCGCGTGGGGTCAAGGAGTTGCGTACAAGCGTACTCCCGCCGCACCTTCGTAAGCGACCTGAGGTTATTAACTACTCCAAGTTGCCCAGCATTCTGGACTTGCCTTTCCTCATTGAAGTGCAGAAGGGATCCTTTGACTGGTTCCTCAAATACGGCTTGAGGGATCTATTCGTGCGCATTTTCCCCATACGCGGGTACTCTGATAACCTCGAACTCGAATTCGTGGATTACAAAGTCGATGATCCCGCATTCGATGTTAACGCTTGCAAGGAGCAGGATAAGACCTATTCGGCGCCTTTGAGGCTTAAACTCAGGCTCATAAACCGCCTGAAGGAAGGGGAGATAATCGAAAGCGAGGTTTTCCTCGGCGACCTCCCCATGATGACCGAGAATGGCACGTTTGTGATAAACGGCGCCGAACGGGCGGTGGTAAGCCAACTCGTGCGCAGCCCGGGGGTTTATTTCCAGACGAAAATAAGCCAGAAGGGGCGGACGACTCTCTACTGCCGCGTCATTCCTAACCGCGGGGCATGGATAGAATTCGAATATGACCCCGAGGGGATGGTGATTATCCGCTTAGATAAAATAAGGAAAGTCCCTGCCACCACCCTCCTCATAGGCTTGGGATTCCACGTTGATATCGAGAAACGGCTCATTACGCATGAGCCGGTTGAAATAACGGTGGAATCCAAACCGTTCCTGCTGTTCGAGATGACACTTCCCCATGACATGGTGCATCCTGTGAGCGGGAAGATACTCGGCAGAAAGGGCGAACAGGTTGACGAGAAATTAGCCGAGACCATATGCGCGGCATATCCCGGCAATGTCCCCTTCCGGTTTGAAATCGAACCCATTGAGATGTCCGATTCCCTCGTCAGGACATACGAGCATGCCGAGGTTACGACGCGGAAAGAAGCGCTGCTTGATATTTACAGGAAGCTCAGGCCGGGTGACCCACCGAGCTTGGAAAGCGCTAAGGTACTTATAGAATCACGTTTCTTTGATGAGAAACGCTATGACCTCAGCCCCGTAGGCAGGTTCAAGATGAACCGCAAGCTCGGTATCGATGTGCCGCCGGCGGTGCGCGCCCTTACAAAGCTCGACCTGATTGAGACATTGCGTTACATAGCCAACATGGTTCCGGGTGAGTCGGATGACATTGACCACCTTGGGAACAGGCGCATACGCTCGGTAGGCGAGTTGATACAAAACCATTTCCGTAAGGGCTTGTTGAGGATGGAGCGGGTAGCCAAGGAACGTATGGCTGTTCAGGACCCGGCCAAACTTACACCGCAGACTCTTATCAACACTCGAAGTGTAGTCGCGGTGCTCAAGGAGTTCTTCGGTTCGTCCCAGTTATCGCAGTTCATGGACCAGACGAACCCCTTGAGCGAACTCACACACAAGCGGCGGCTGAGTGCCCTTGGTCCGGGCGGGTTGAGCCGCGAGCGTACCGGGTTCGAGGTGCGCGATGTGCATCATAGCCACTATGGCAGGATATGCCCCATCGAATCGCCCGAGGGTCCCAATATCGGGCTTATCGGCTCGCTCGCGAGCTATGCGCGTATCAACCAGTTCGGGTTCATCGAAACCCCGTACCGAGCTGTAAAGAACGGGAAAGTTACTGAGGAGATACTCTTTCTTTCAGCGGATGAAGAGGATAAGTACATTATCGCTGAGGCAGACAGCCCGTTGGATAAGAAAGGCCGGTTCTCCGAAGAAAAGGTCAGCGTAAAGAAGGGGCCGGAAATTTTCCAGGCGGAACCGGATGAAGTTGATTATATCGATGTGAGCCCGATGCAGATAGTCTCACTGACTACGGCGTTGATACCTTTCCTTGAGCACGACGACGCTAACCGCGCGCTTATGGGTTCCAACATGCAACGCCAGGCGGTTCCGCTTATCGAACCCGAAGCACCCCTTGTGGGTACCGGTATGGAAGGGCGTATTGCACGTGATTCCGGGGCGATAATACTTGCGAAGAATTCAGGGACGATTGCTGAAGTTGACGCGGCACACATTGTTGTGGAAACCGCAAAGGGGGAGCGTGATACGTACACCCTTGAGAAATTTGTGCGCTCCAACCAGGGCACATGCATGAATCAACGCCCTATTGTTTACCTGAACCAAAAGGTAAAGAAGGGTGATGTCATTGCTGATGGCTTTTCAATTGAGAATGGTGAGCTCGCGTTGGGGCGCAATATACTGTGCGCTTTTATGCCCTGGCGCGGGTACAATTTCGAGGATGCCATCATCATTTCTTCACTCCTCGTCAAGGAAGATACTTATTCATCAATACATATTGAAAAGTACGAATGCGAAGCACGAGATACGAAACTTGGCCCCGAGGAGATAACACGCGATATCCCGCACCTCGGTGAAGCGATGCTGCGTAACCTTGACGATAACGGCATCGTGCTTGTCAGCACCCGGGTAAACGCGGAGGATATCCTCGTCGGCAAGGTCACTCCCAAGGGGGAAACCGAACCTACTCCCGAAGAGAAGTTGCTGAGGGCCATATTCGGCGAGAAATCCCTTGATGTGCGCAATACATCGCTCAAAGTACCCCACGGTGATAAGGGGAAGGTGATTAAAGTCCGCCAGTTCAGCAGGGAGAAAGGCGATGATTTAAGCCCAGGTGTCAATAAGCTGGTTCGTGTTATGGTCGCGCAGATGCGTAAGATTCAGGAGGGGGATAAAATGGCGGGGCGGCACGGGAATAAAGGTGTAATCGCCAAGATTATCCCTGAGGAGGATATGCCGTTCTTGGAAGATGGCACCCCCGTGGATATCGTGCTTAATCCGCTTGGCGTCCCCAGCCGCATGAACGTGGGCCAGATTCTGGAGACGCATTTGGGCTGGGCGATGAAGGAGCTCGGTTATAGGGCGATTTCCCCTGTTTTTGATAGCGCTTCGGAGGATGAAATAAAAGAGGCCTTGAAGCAGGCGGGGCTTCCCGAAAGCGGGAAGACTCCACTTTGTGACGGACGGACGGGCGAGGAGTTTGACCAGGAGATTACGGTAGGCTGGATTTATATGATGAAACTCAACCACCTTGTCGAGGACAAAATACACGCTCGTTCTGTCGGCTCTTATGCGCTTGTTACACAGCAGCCCCTTGGAGGTAAAGCCCAGTTCGGCGGGCAACGGTTCGGGGAGATGGAAGTATGGGCGCTTGAAGCATACGGCGCGGCGCATATCCTCCAAGAGGTCTTGACAATCAAGTCGGATGATGTGGAAGGTCGTAACCGGACTTATGAGGCCATCGTCAAGGGAGAAGTGCTTGACGAGCCGGGCGTACCGGAAAGCTTCAATGTCCTCGTGAACGAATTGAAGGGGCTATGCCTTGACATTTCCTTTGATGAAAACGCCCCGCCCCTTGGTATGGGTTAAGGCATGCTTGGCTAAAGGGAATTGCCAATCAGCGAGGAGGTAGAATGGCCAAATTAAAAGATATAAATGTCGTTTCCATCCGGCTGGCCAGCCCGGTGAGAATAGTTGAATGGTCGCGGGGGGAGGTCAAAAAACCGGAGACCATAAACTACCGCACCCTGAAGCCGGAACGGGATGGGCTTTTCTGCGAGCGCATCTTCGGCCCTTCCAAGGACTGGGAGTGCTATTGCGGCAAATACAAGAAACCGCGCTTCCGCGGTCATATATGCGAGAAGTGCGGCGTGGAAGTCACCCATTCGAGAGTACGCCGCGAACGGATGGGGCACATCGCATTAGCGAGCCCGGTATGCCATATCTGGTACGTCAAGGGCATCCCCGGACGAATATCCAGCCTGTTGAATATCACGGCCAAGGACCTCGAGAAGGTCGTCTATTACATCAACTTCATTATCACGTTCGCCGATCCCAAGAAGATAACCAAGTACAAGAGCGAGATCAAGGAAGCGATGGAGCTCGAAAAAGAGGAGATAAAGGCTGAAGCTGATAAGACTGAAACGGCCACAGAAACGATCGATGTGGCCAAAGTCGTTGAAGAAGAACTCGCGATTTTCGAGGTTGCGGATAAGATACTACTGCCTGGCCAGCGTAAAGCGCTTATTAAAAAAGGTGAACGGCTTAGCCAGGCCATGATAAGGACTATCATTGATGAGGGAGTCTATTCGTTTAACGTAAAGGACGAGGAGGGAACGGAAGTTGAGATAAAGCTCCCTGAACAGTTTGAAATTATAATGGCCGATAAGCAGGTAGTCGCGGATGTCATCGACCCGAAAACCGGGGAGGTTTTGGTGGAGAACGGGAATGCCGTTGACATCAACGCGGCCTGGAGGATTCTTGACTCCAAAGTCAGGGAGATAGAAATCCTCGATATCCAAAGGGAAGCATTGAATGACGCGCGGAAGAAGGAGAACCTGAGGCGTATAGATGAGCTGGAAGCGGCTTTCGTTGACATACTCCCCAGCCTTAAGGAAAAGATGCTCCTCTCGGAGAGTGAATACAGGCGGCTGATGATGCTTGGCGAGGTGGTGGAGAAGCACTTGGACTTGCCGCCATCGGAATTGTTCATTGCCGAGATGGGTGCGGGCGCCATAAAGAAGCTCCTCCAAAGGGTTGAGCTGGAAAAAGAGGAGAAAGGGGTAAGAGAAGTTCTTGTAGGCAGCACCGGTGCTAAACGGGCGAAACTTATCAAGCGTCTATCCGTGATGCGGTCGTTCCTGAAATCGGGTAATAAACCCGAATGGATGATTTTGGAGGCGCTGCCGGTGATCCCGCCTGAGCTAAGGCCGATGGTTCAATTGGAAGGCGGACGTTTCGCCGCGAGCGACCTTAACGACCTGTATCGCCGGGTCATTAACCGCAATAACCGCCTCAAAAGGCTTATTGAGATAAAAGCGCCGGAATCGATTATACGCAATGAGAAGCGCATGTTGCAGGAAGCGGTGGATGCTCTAATCGACAACGGACGCCGCGGCAAGGCGGTTACCGGTTCGAACAATCGTCCGCTGAAATCCTTGTCCGATTTATTGAAAGGTAAACAGGGGCGGTTCCGCCAGAACCTCCTCGGTAAGAGGGTGGACTATTCAGGACGTTCCGTTATTGTGGTGGGCCCTGAACTTAAGCTGCATCAGTGCGGCTTGCCAAAGGAAATGGCCCTCGAATTCTTTAAACCGTATGTCCTGAAAAAGTTGGTTGACAAAGGTTATGCCGTTCAAATCAAAGCCGCCAAGCTGCTTGTCGAAGAGATGGACCCGAGGGTCTGGGACGTCCTCGATGAGGTAATCCAAGGGAGACCGGTCCTGTTGAACCGCGCGCCGACCCTGCACCGTTTGGGTATTCAGGCATTTGAGCCGGTTTTAATCGACGGCAAGGCAATCCAGATTCATCCCTTGGTATGCCAGGCTTTCAACGCGGACTTCGACGGTGACCAGATGGCGGTTCACCTTCCATTGAGCTATGCAGCCCAGGCGGAAGCAAGGCTCCTCATGCTTAGCGCGAACAATATATTGCTGCCTGCCGATGGCCGCCCGATAGTCGGCCCCACGCAGGATATGATTATCGGTGTTTATTATCTTGCCATTATAAAAAGCGATGCGGAAATCAAGCAGTTCGAGTCCATCTATAAAACCCCCGATTTCAAACCGAAACGGGAACTTATCAAGGGCCTGAAGTACTTCTCCGATGAAGATGAGTTGAAACTCGCTTATGACTTAGGTGAGATAAAGCTGCATGATATTGTGCTTGTAAGAATCAGTAAACCGACTATGCTGATGGGCCTCGATAAGAGGATTATTCCCCTTGATTCCCGCGTCATAGTTACAACGATGGGACGTGTGATTATCAACTCGGTATTCCCGCCTGAATTGCCTTTCTACAACTTCGCGATGACCAAGAGCGAAATCGGCACCATCATTAGCCAGCTGCATAAGCGTTTTGGTGTATCCATGACAGTTGATGTGCTTGACAGCTTAAAGTCAAAAGCTTTCTATTACGCCACGAAGGCGGGCATAACTATTTCTATAGATGATGTTTTCGTCCCGGTTGAAAAATGGGATATCATCGCCCAGGCTGAAAAAGAGGTTGAGAAAATAAATCATGATTTCAGGAAAGGGGTTATAACGGAAGAGGAAAGGCATAGCAGGGTTATTGACCGCTGGAACACCTGCACCAAGGACCTTACCAAGAAGCTGATCGATACATTCGACCGCATGAATCCCGTTTACCAGATGTCGATTTCGGGTGCACGCGGCAAGATAGACCAGGTACGCCAGCTTTGCGCGTGGCGTGGCCTGATGGCCGGCCCAACAGGGGAGACCATCGAACTGCCGATTAAGGCGAACCTTCGCGAGGGGTTGGGAGTGTTGGAGTACTTCATCTCCACCCACGGCGCGAGAAAGGGACTTGCCGATACCGCGCTCCGTACCGCCGATTCGGGCTACCTTACAAGGCGGCTCGTCGATGTGGCGCAGGATGTAATGATTGTCGAGGATGACTGCAAGACCACCGACTATGTCGAATTAGGCCCGACCATGGAGAAAGGGAAACTGGTCCAGTCATTTTCCGAACGCATTTTAGGCCGCATCTCCGCTGAGAACATAATCGATTCGGAGACAGGCGAGATTATAGTCAAGATAAACCAGATGATCGATGAGGATATTGCCGCAAAAGTCGAGCAACTTGGCCTTCCGAGTGTTAAATGCCGCACCATCCTGAGTTGTGAAGCCTCTCGGGGGATATGCCGCATGTGTTACGGCCGCGACCTCGGGAGCGGACGGATGGTCGAGGTTGGGGCGCCCGTGGGCATTATCGCCGCCCAATCCATCGGTGAGCCTGGCACGCAGCTTACGATGCGCACGTTCCATACCGGTGGTGTCGCAGGCGACGATATCACCAAGGGCCTTCCGCAGGTCGAATTGTTGTTCGAGTTGTTTGATGCTCGTTATCAGCGTACCGGGGCCATCATCAGCCCCATAAGCGGCACAGTCGAATTTGCGGAGCCAAACCTTATAATCATTAAACCTCGCCAGGGTTCCAAATCCAAGCCGGCGATTTTCAAGCAGGAAGATTTCACCGGCAAACATTTAGCCGTCGAGGAAGGGGATAAAGTTAAGAAGGGACAACCCCTTACGAAAGAAAGCCTCGTCAACCCGCGGGAAATCCTCAAGGTTAAAGGAGTACGCGAAACCCAGCTGTTCCTCGTCCAGGAAGTGCAGTCGATTTATAAATCCCAGGGGGTCAATACTAACGATAAGCACATCGAAGTCATTATACGGCAGATGTTGAAATTTGTGAAGGTCATCGATGCGGGCGATTCCGCGTTCCTTGAAGGCGACCTTGTTGAGCATTTCCGGTTCAAGGAAGTCTGCAAGAGGATGGATAAGGAAAAGAAGGCTCAGCCTACTGCTGAAGCGGTGCTGCTGGGCATCTCAAAAGCGAGCTTGTCCACTGAGAGCTTCCTCAGCGCCGCGAGTTTCCAGGAGACAACCAAGGTCCTGACGAACGCCGCTATCGAGGGCAAGACGGATTACCTTCGCGGCTTGAAGGAGAATGTAATCATTGGCCGACTTGTTCCGGTTGGCACCGGGCGTGCCCTTATGCGTCGCCTTTACCCTGAAAATACCGGTTCGAGAGAAACGGATAAGCACGCTCGAGCTTCCACCGGCGGCGACGGGCGTATGAGGGGTGAGCCGAAGTAAGTATAGACATAATGTATGAATCACATTTGGCAATGAATAAATGTAACCCATGAATCCCATCTCATAATGAATAAATGTAACCCATGAATCCCATTTCATGGGTTACCATCCTTACAGACCAAACAAGGCCCTGAACGGGCCTTCTTTTATTGCCTGTGCTATAAATGCCGGTGAAGCAGTATGCGGAGCACCGTGGAATGATGCCTGCCGCCGGGCTTATTTCGGCTTGGCGGCTATCACGTTCCCGAATTGATCAATGGTGAATTCATAGGTTTTCCCCTTTTCAGCCTTTTCGACGAATTTTATCATCCCTTCCGCTGCAGGATAATTCTTGCCGCTGATGGTGACCTGTGGCGGGCTGGTTGTCCAGTCGTCAAGGGTGCCGCTTATTGTCCGGGTCTTGGGAGCCTTATTCCCGCACGCCATCATCATACCGGCAAGGAAAAAGACAAGCAGGATAAGGGCTATATACTTGAGCTTCATATTCCACCTCGTATCAAAATAAGTGTTAAGAAGTATAGCATATTCGGGGGGAATTTATAGATGCCATCGGCGGGTCGTAGATGTCCAGCGCCAGCGGCGACACCATACGCAGGTTCCCGCCGGGGTCGGCCCCGCCGGCCAGCACGAAGATGTTATCAGCCCATGTAGTTGCGGTTGAGAATTTCATCAATCGATGTCTATCACATAGACTTTGTTATCTTTGCTGTTTGAGGCGTATAGCTTGCCATCCATGTATTTGATTATTATAAGTTGACTGACACCTGCTTCGATTATATTGTATTCTCTTGTATTATAATCCCAGACAAGTATATGACCGCCTGATTCTTCCTCATAGTCGTAAAGGGAGCATATAAGCCTGTCATTGGCACTGTCGCAGTCCATAGCGACCACATGGTAAGTACCTATGCCTATGTATTCGATTGGGTCGCTAATAATAGCCAATGTAGATGCCCACGCACCCTCTTCATTTGCTGTCTTGTATGTAAGCCCTGCTACTACTGTGCCGTCAGACATTAAAGCTAACCCTGATATACTACCTTCGACAGTTACTTCCGTTATCAAATTCCCTTGACGTAATGGGTCATACCATCCTATATTTGAAAGCCATTGTATACCTGGTCCCGCAGGGATATAAGGTATACCTGCCGGGTTGTGGGAGTGCGCCATGCCTGCGGCAATTACTATGAGGTTATTCTCATAATCATAAATGGCATATTTGGGAAACTCCTCACACAACCATATGGCTTCTTGTGATAAATCAGCTTTGTTAAAAACAACAATCTTGTCAGTAAGGCCCGGCTGTCCGATATTCATATCTTTGCAAGTGACATAGAGTTTTTCACTGTCCTGCAATATCTTATATGAAGGGAAAAAATCGTCAGGCATGTAATAACTATTTATGACGCTTGTCTGCGTATTAATTGAACAACCCTCCTGGGAACCAATTTCATATATAAAATCATCCTGCGGTAACCCCCTAATAATATCATCTGCCGCTATTTCTGTTTCATAATCTTCATCAATATCTCCATTAACTGGGTTTACAATGAATAAAACAGTTCCGGAAGTAACTAGAAGCCTGTTTATGCTATTATCATATTCAATAACGGAAATAGGCCCTTCGCCAATTAAATAATACTCTTGGGCGAATACTTTGGTTAATATTAATAGAACGCATAAGACAAATCCAGGAACAAACATGAAAAGCATAATGTTCCTTTTCATTTCAATTCTCCTTTGTTATCATTGTGTAGTGATCTTCCATAATTTTGTTCTCGGGGGTTGCTCCAACATCCAGACCGTTCCCTCAAAATCAATCGCTTTTGCCATAACTATATTAGTATGGTCTTCGTTATACGTACCCTCCTCTAAATCCCAGTTAAATTCATTTAAGGCTTTGCAGTTTGCTTCCATCCAAGCCCTTATAGGGCGGAAGAAGTAACCCTCTGGGGGATCGCATAGATAATAGCCCTCATTTTCAGTAAAATTAAATTCCATAATGTAGCTGAAGTTGCTTGCGATGAAATCAACTACATCCAAGTTACCAGGACCTTTAGATGCATAGCCGCATATAGCATCAGCTTTATGGATTTCGGTAATGTATCTGCGCCACTCATCAAGGGGGGTATAACCAAAGGTGGGGGAGGTATTAAGAATTCCGCAGCCAAGAAAAATGACCCACGTAACCCTGTCATGACTGGGCTGGGCTTGCCAAAATTCTCCATCGAAATCCCAGTTATCATTGGCGTTTTCTTGAAAGTCGTTATCATAAAGAAAACCTTGCCCTAAGTTAATTAACAAAGGCGAGAAATATGGGCTATCTCTAAGCAGGATATTCTCCGGGGGGCAGAAACAGCCATTTAAGCGGCCATCAAAATTGCCATCTATTCCAGTTGGGAGATTATTATGATATACGCCATGAGAAGCCACAATTATCAAATCCGCAGCCGATTGGACTGGGCGTGGGGCTGTTTTATTGTCAACGGAAGCGAATACGATTTGCATTCCGCCAACTTGAATACAACGATCCTCTGAAAAATACGAATTATCATACGAATGGCATTCGTAACTTTGACCTCGTTTATAACCATAGTGATAATTCTGTGCATAACGTACAAAATCAATGGGCTCCTCGGAGGGATCATAAATAATAGTATAATCCTCGCATTCATCGGATTCGGGATAGCCAGGGTATGCCTCATCGCTATGGCTTACAAACAATTTAGAGAGGTCGCCTGCGTTATCGGTAACGCCGACGGCACATACATAATATTGATAATAGCAAAGTGAGGTTTCTGTAGAGCCGAATAGCGTGTCGAATATCTCAGCAGTTTCAGGATTGACAGGCCACATAGATTTTATAATAAGCCCTAAAGAATTATTTGGGACATACGGCTCATTGCTCGTTATTGCCGCCGCTATAGAATTGGGGAATTTATCTTGTTTTAGCACAGCACACTTAGCCACCAAATGCAGTACGCAATTCCCATCTTCATCACGCATTTCTATTGAGCTTGCAGTATTGTTGGCGGGAATACATGATGTAGGATGGTTGCAATCATTGTCGCAATAAACATAAAGATATTCGGGAATTCCCGGTCCTGATTCGGCATAGAAAGATAATGTTTCAATCTTTCCCCCTGAATCTATGCCTTCAACCCCGATGCTCATATCCATCACCCCGCTCCTTCGCCAGTTCTGGACGTGGTCGGTGACGCGTACGCGCATCTTGAATTCCTCGTCGTTGCAGATGTCGGGGACGCGGCTGGTGATATCCCACAGGGCATATTCGTTTTCGTTGAATGAGTGGTCGTCGTTGGGAAAACCATAGGGATACACCGGGTCGGGCCAATCGACATATTCGTCGCCGGGGGGCGGGGGCGCTGGAGGATAGCCTGCCCCCAATGGCGCGGCGTCGTAACGGAGCAGGAAGGCGCGGCTGTACATTTGAGTCGGCGGGCAGGTCATCGGCGGGTCGTAAATGTCCAGCGCCAGCGGCGACACCATACGCAGGTTCCCGCCGGGGTCGGCCCCGCCGGCCAGCACGAAGATGTGGTCGGCCCAAGTAGTGCGTAGGAATTGGGGGTTGGGGATTTTCGGGTTAATCAATTGGTATGACATAAAGTCTGTTGTCTTTGCCGGTAGAAGTATAAGCTTTACCATCATAATATTTGATGATGAGCATTGGATGGACATCGCTCTCGATTATTTCGTATTCACCCGTATCATAGTACCATACAAGAATTGAGATTCCTATTTCACTGTCATCGATGGAAACGGAAGCTATAACCCTGTCGTTTGCTGTATCATAATCCATACAGGCTACTTGGTAATTCTCAATGTCAACATATCGAATTGGGTCGCTGAGTACAGCCAGGGTTGATGCAGGAACCCAGTTCTCCTTATTCCCGGCGAGGCCGACGATTATTATCCCGTCACTTGCCTGAGCCAATCCTGCGATGCTCCCCTGGATTGTATATTCCTGTATAAGCTCCCCACTACGAGAAGGGTTATAAATGCCCACATTCGACAGCCATTGTACCCCCTCTTCCCAGGGGGAATATAGTGATTCACTATATGACGTGGTATAACCTTGAGCGACAATGATTTTTTGATTTTCATAATCGTATAGAGCCAATTCCGGCCACATTTCACATGGCCATACATTTTCAAGTGATAAATCGCCTTTATCGAAAACGAATATTTTACCCCCCATGCTATCAGGCCCAAGGGATTGATCTTGACATATCGCATAAAGCTTATCCTGATCCTGAAGTTGAACGTTCGGGATGAAATCATTTGCCAATGCTGCCGATTCGACATCCTCAGTTGTTCTGTTTAAGCTGAATTCAGCAAATAAGCCACCGAAGCCATATATATAATTATTTTGGGGGTTCCCTGGGTTTCCTCTGTCTACATACGAGCAGGCAAGCTCATATTCGTCTACGGGCTCATTTGATTCAGTGTCAAATATAAATATTGAATGCGCCGATGCTATCAGTAATTGGCCAGGGATATAATCGATTTGTATATCGCTTATAGGGCCGTTTCCTATAGAATAGTAACCACTACCAAATACGGGCTTAAGCAATAATATTCCAACGACAGCAATTATTGCAAGCAAGAAGACATATAATCCTTTCTTCATTCTTAACCTCCATTATTGGCAAACATCTATTTTGTACATCCGGTGCTCTCTATCCCACTCAATTATCCAAACATGCTTATCTCTATCAATCGCAACAGCTCGTTCACATAGTGCTCTAGTATGGATTTCAGGGTGGGAGTCTCCCCAAGAGTACTCATTAAGCGCTTTGCAATGAGCTTCCATCCAAGCGCGGATAGGGCGGTAGTCATAGCCCACTGGTGGATTGCATTGATATAAATATCCATTAGTTGTAGAATTCAGTTCCATATAATCACTAAAAAGAGAACCTATATAATCTGTAACAGGGTGCCAACCAGCGCCATCATAAGAATAGCCACATATTGCATTTGCTCTTCCTATCTGATCTGTCCAGCTTTCAAGAGGACTACAGTTGACAGCGAAGGAATCCTTGTCATTCAATATACCGCAACCCAAAAATATTACCCAAGTTACAGAATCACTGCTAGATTGAGCTTGCCAAAAGTTGCCTTGAAAGTCGTCCTTGTCGTCATTATTGTTTTCGAAGTCGTTATCCCATTGGCCGTATTCTTGAGTTACCCACCAGCGCGGAGAGAAATATATAGAATCCGTAAATGGAGAATACGCGGGGGGGCATTCGCAGTCGCGCATAGCTGAAAAAACGGCTGCGACCCCATAATATTTTATTCTTTCGATAGCTAACCCATGGGAAGAAATAATTATCAAATCAGCCGCTGATTGGACTGGCCGGAATGTTATCCAATCGTCGAGGATTGCTTTTACCACTTGGAACCCACCTACTTGTATGCAGCGGTCCTCGGAGAAGTAGGAATTATCAGATGCCTTGCATTCTTTAGTATCACCACGTAGATGACCGTACGAAAATGCCTGAGCAAGTCTTACAAAATCATATTTATCGGGCTCACTCATATCATAGATGACCGTATAGTCTTCGCATTCGTCTGAACCCGGATAGCCAGGATATGCTTCATCGTCGTGGCTCACATACAAGCTTCCAATGTCATTGGGGTTATCGGTGACAGGGATACTACAAGTGTAATATTTGCGATAACAGAGGGGTGTGTTTGTAGAACCAAAGAGCTCGTCGAACTTTTGGGATGCTTCAGGGCTGGCGGGCCACATATACTTGTAAATCGACCCTAATGAGCCTTCTGGAACATATGGTTCATTGCTTGTCACAAAAGCGGTTAAATGGCCGGGAAATGATTCCATTTTAAGAGCAGAGCATTTGACCACCAAGTGCAAAGAACAATTGCCAAACTGGTCTCTCATTTCGATGGAACTCGCCGAGGTGTTATTCCCCTCGCAACTTTGGGGGTTTTTACAATCAATATCGCAGAATTCATATAGATAATCAGGTAAGTCACCTGAGATGGCGTAGAATTTTAATATTTCAACATCGACCCCTGAATCTATGCCCTCCACTCCAATCCCCATGTCCATAATCCCACTACGCTTCCAGTTGCTGACGTGGTCGGTGACGCGTACGCGCATCTTGAATTCCTCGTCGTTGCAGATGTCGGGGACGCGGTTGGTGATATCCCACAGGGCATATTCGGTCTCGTTGAATGAGTGGTCGTCGTTGGGGAAACCGTAGGGATACATCGGGTCGGGCCATTCGACATGTTCATTACCGTGTGGGCCGGGCGGAAACCCAGCGCCCAAAGGCGAGGCGTCATAACGGAGCAGGAAGGCGCCGCTGTACATTTGAGTCGGCGGGCAGGTCATCGGCGGGTCGTAGATGTCCAGCGCCAGCGGCGACACCATACGCAGGTTCCCGCCGGGGTCGGCCCCGCCGGCCATTACGAAGATATGGTCGGCCCAAGTAGTACGCAATTCTTCGATGTATCCCTCCAACGTAGGCGGCTCAAGCATGTTGTAATAGAATCTCCCATCTCCCGGATTTGCCACTATCCCCTCAATCTCCCTCGCCGCCTGCCACCCGGTCAGGATGTGTGGGCCATAGATTATACTCGGATTAGATTTATCGCCCTGGAAAGAAAGGTTAACCTCACCCTGACTGACCGTTGTCTCATAATATCCATCTGGGAAGCCATGCGGCTCATTGTCTGCGTATATGTTTACCCAGGCATAATTATCATCCGCCAAAGGAAAGGTGTAAGTAAGAAGTCCATCTTGCGAGTCGTGGCCCAACCACCAAGGAAGGACATGAGGGCTTCCGGCATGTGGGTCCGCCTGATCCCTAAGGAAACTCCCCTCACAATCCAACGGATCCCAGGGGTCAATCCGCTCAATCGGTGCGAAGGTATATAGTCCAAATTGAGCTATCGGGCAATGGCCCGGTGGGGGAGGGGGGTCTTTGGCATAGAAATAATAAGCCCACGCACTCGGTTCGTTCTCATCAAACCGATGTGGGTTGGTTTCAGGGTTTCCGGGGCGGGGATCGAAATTCGCATCATAAACCCCATCGCAAGGGAGAATAGCTTCCCCCTCACGCTCACACGGTATATCCTCTTTCCCTTTAAAGAGGACATAGGACACAATTCCTTTGTTAGATTGGAAATTCAGCGTTACCGGCTCAAGATATTCCCCAATATCCGGGAAGTCTGCTTTCGCAGTTATAACCGCTATCATCCTGCCGGGTTCAGTCTCGATTTTTTCCGCGAAATAGTTTGAATCAATGTCCCATCGTGTAGTGTCAAGTATTTGCCCTTCGGGTACCGGGCGGTTGAATAAAACGCCATAGATTTTTGTTTTTTCATCATAGAGGACACTTGTAATCCCCGGTGGGTCGTTGTAGACGTCAAAAAGCCAATCGGCTACGACGGGGGGGTAAGTGCTGTTGTCCAATGTAAGCTGAATGGCAGCGATATGCTGCCCCGTCTGCAACGATTTTGCAGGGGAGAAAATAGCGGTGCTGTTATTGGAATCGAAATTCTGCGGGACGATTTCGCCGTCGATAGCCGTGGTGATTTTTACATCCTTCACATCAGCCAAGGGCCCTTCGGATGGCGCGAGGATTTGCACCGTGAACGACGGGCTGTCGTTTTCGCAGATGGGGGAATAACCGTCCGGTTGGAACATATCCGCCGGCCCTATCGGTTGGAGGATGAATGTCCGTAGATTTGGCTCAGGGGAAATTAACATCCCGCGCTCCATATCAGCAGGAGCATTCAGCGGGTTCCCCCCCCCGAGTTTGCATCCGCTTAACAGCGGTAGCATGATGAAGATGGCAATCATCAATATAATGGGAGAAGCGGCCTTCCTGTTCATTCCTATCACCCCGTACAAATATTCCAAGCTCAGTCTACCATGAATGATTGATCTTGCCAATTTTAAGGTTCATAAATCGCGCGGAGGAAGAAATATCTGAAAATAATGCCCTTTTCGGGTTGACATTCATTCTATCAAATGGTAGATTACCAGTTTGCGTCTAAATGACGCGGAGGTTCTGTATGCCTACTATTAACCAACTGGTTAGGCATCCGAGGAAGACGGTAGTTAAGAAGACGAAAGCGCCGGCCCTTCAGTCCAACCCGCAGAAACGCGGGGTATGCACGAGGGTATGGACGGTAACTCCAAAGAAACCTAACTCGGCATTGAGGAAGGTTGCGCGCGTGCGTCTGACCAACAGTATCGAGGTTACGGCATACATTCCCGGGGTCGGGCACAACCTCCAGGAGCATAGTGTAGTGCTGATAAGAGGCGGTCGCGTGAAGGACCTCGGCGGCGTGCGCTACCATATCCTGCGCGGCGTAATGGACACCTCCGGGGTCGATAATCGCAGGCAGGGGCGTTCGAAGTACGGCGCGAAACGTCCCAAGGTCGCTACGACATAGTGATGTAACTGTTATTAGAGGAAAAAGTGCGAGGGAAAAGAACAAGAAGGCGAGTATTACCCCCCGATTCGAAGTTCAATTCGATCGAGGCGACACGTTTTGTCAACAAGCTGATGTGGCGCGGGAAAAAATCGGTTGCGGAGAGCATCTTCTACGGCGCGCTGGATATTGTCCAGAAGAAAACCGGCGATGAACCGCTGAAGGTCTTCCTGAAAGCACTTGATAATGTCCGCCCTGTTGTTGAAGTTAAACCGCGCCGTGTAGGCGGAAGCACCTACCAGGTCCCAGTGGAAATACCTGAGTTTAAGCAGAATGAGATCGGCATGCGCTGGCTTATCCAGTTCGCGCGAAAGCGAAAGGGACGTCCGATGCGGGAGAAACTTGCCGGCGAAATCTTGGATGCGTACAACAACACCGGTAACGCTGTTAAGAAGAGGGAGGATACGCACAAGATGGCGGATGCCAACAAGGCGTTCGCGCATTATCGCTGGTAACGCTTCCTTCAATCGTATCCAAGGCAAATAGGGTTTTCACTGCAATCAGGGGGGGCGATTTTTTTTCGGGATTTACGGGCTTCGGCCCTTGTATTTTGGGGATTTGGATTTTGGCGATGTCTAAGTCGAGTGACATACCGGGCCAACAACAGAACCCCTCCAACTGGAGGGGACATTAAGGTGTTGCAGGTGATGTCGCTATGGCTTATGACCCAGCTAAGATACGGAACATTGGCATAGCAGCCCACATTGATGCGGGTAAGACAACGACCACGGAGCGTATCCTGTTCTACACCGGGCGCGTGCATCGTTACGGCGAAGTGCACGAGGGTACTACGGTAACAGACTGGATGGAGCAGGAGCGTGAGCGCGGAATAACCATCACCGCCGCCGCCACTTACGTCGCCTGGCATGGCCACCAGATAAACATCATCGACACACCCGGCCATGTCGATTTCACCATCGAGGTGGAACGTTCGCTGAGGGTGCTCGATGCGGTGATAGCTGTTTTCTGCGCAGTGGGCGGCGTACAGAGCCAGTCCGAGACGGTCTGGCGCCAGGCCAATAGGAACCGCATCCCGCGTATCTGTTTTATCAACAAAATGGACCGCGTTGGAGCGAATTTCTACGGCACCGTGGATGAAATCCGCACGCGCCTTAAGGCATGTCCGCTGGTTCTGCAGTTACCCCTCGGCAGCGAGTCGAGTTTCGAAGGGGTCATCGACCTCGTTACGATGGAGCAAGTCGTATGGCTCGATGAAGCCGGGATAGAATTTGAACGTGGGCCTATACCTGTTGATTTGAAGAATGAGGCTGAGGAATGGCGTTATAAGCTCATCGACGAGGTTAGCCGCTATTCCGAGACAGTCCTTGAAGAGTACCTTGAAAATCGTCTGACCTTGGAAACCCTGAAAGCCGGCATCCGGAAGGCCGTATTAAGGGATGAGGTTACCCCCGTGCTCTGCGGGTCGGCATTCAAGAACAAAGGGGTACAAACCCTGCTTGACGCCGTGATAGACTATTTCCCTTCTCCCCTGGACACACCACCGGCGGAGGGGATAAACCCGAAGAGCGGTGAAGTCGTCAAAAGACCATGCGACCCGAAGGGGCCGTTAGCGGCCTTAGCCTTCAAAATCGCTGTTGATCAGCATACGGGGAAGATAACCTACGTCAGAGTCTATTCTGGAAGCATCTCGAAAGGTTCCTTAGTACATAATGTGCGCCTTGAACGTAAGGAACGCGTAAACGCAATCCTTATCATGCATGCCAACAAGAAGGAACCTGCGGATGTGTTGCGGGCGGGCGAACTGGGCGCGCTGGTAGGCTTGAAGCAGACTACCACCGGCGATTCCCTCTGCGGGGAGAAGAATCAGGTCCTCCTTGAGAGGGTATATACGCCGGAACCTGTGGTTGCTATAGCAATTGAGCCGGAGACCAACGCCGAACAGGAGAAGCTTGAGTTAGCGCTTAAGCGTCTGGCCGAAGAGGACCCAACTTTCGTTGCGAAGTTTGATGAGGAAACGAACCAGACTATCGTAAGCGGTATGGGTGAACTTCACCTCGAAATAATCGTCGACAGGCTATTGAGGGAATTCGGCGTAAAAGCCTATGTCGGTAAGCCCCAGGTAAGTTACAAAGAATCAATATCAACCACCGCCCAGCACGAAGAGGAGTATGTGCGGCAGATTGGCTCGCGCGGGCAGTTTGCCAAAGTGAGCCTGCAGGTCGGGCCCGCTGCTAAGGGGGCCGGCTTGGTTTTCGACCATAAGCCTTCGACCGAGGTACTCCCCAAGGAATATCTCGCCGCTATCAAGCGCGGGGCGCTTGGCGGGTTGGCGGTCGGCGTCAAGTGGCACTACCCGGTCATCGATGTTGCTGTAACCCTGCTCGGAGCCGAGTTGCACGAGGTTGATTCAAGTCCCTTGACTTTCGAAGCCGCAGCGGGCATCAGCGTACGGGACGCCATGGAGAAAGCTGAGCCGGTGCTTATGGAGCCCCTGATGCGGATTGAGATTGAAACGCCGCATCAGTATGTGGGAGACATAATCGGGGATCTCAACTCGCGGCGGGGGATTATAGATGCCATACTGCCGAAGGCTGAGGATATGGATACCATCCGTGGGCAGGTGCCGTTGGCTGAGATGTTCGGTTATACGACGCAGCTTCGCAGTCTGAGCCAGGGACGGGCGTCATCGATCATGGAGTTCCAGGAATACCGCCAGGTGCCAAAGCAAATCGCTGATGGGATGCTTCTTTGAACGGCAACAGGCAAGGTCGGATATGGATTTATGAAATTGCTTATTTTTATGGCGGGTGGCGCATATCTATCACCCGCGTAGCGGGTGCGGCGTATGCCGTGATATGCGCTCCATTGATGTTAATTATTTACAAGGAGAATGACGAACCATGGCCAAGGCGAAATTCGAACGGACCAAGCCGCACGTGAATGTCGGAACGATTGGGCATATTGACCACGGGAAGACGACATTGACGGCGGCGATAACCAAGGTAT
>Ga0315277_10003096_pt1 | contig 22748 bp, 22 predicted proteins | sample YL17G05_15_MG_FD_203695 | JGI IMG/M metagenome (GOLD analysis project Ga0315277, IMG submission 203695) | Sediment microbial communities from Yellowstone Lake, YNP, Wyoming, USA - YL17G05_15 | ecosystem: Environmental > Aquatic > Freshwater > Lake > Sediment | place: USA: Wyoming | collected...
TGATGACCTTGTCCGGCGTTATGTCGAGATCCTGCCCTTCCTCGGCCTCGATCCCGGGACAGACGATTGTCCGGAGCCCGAGGTTGATCGAGTTCTGGAAGAAGATCCGGGCGAAATTCCTGGCCACTACCGCGAGCTCGTGGCCCTTGAGGGTCGAGGCCGCCTGTTCGCGCGAGGAGCCGCAGCCGAAATTCTTGCCCGCGACGACGACACTCCCGGCCGGGATCTCCTTCCTCTTGAGGCGGCCGTTGAACTCGGCGTTGTCGGCAAAGGCGTACTGCGGCGTTTCGCTCGGAAGAACCGTCGCCATGTAGCGCCCCGGGTAGATGATGTCGGTCGAGATATCGTCGCCCAGTTTAAGAACTACCTTGGCCATCAGCGTCCTCCTTTTCTCGGGTCGGTGATCGCGCCCTTGATCGCGCTCGCAGCGGCCACGGCCGGCGAGGAGAGATAGACCTCGGCGTTGGGATTCCCCATCCGTCCCTTGAAATTCCGGTTGGTGGTCGCCAGGGCGACCTCGCCGTCCCCGAGCGCTCCCTGATGGACGCCCAGGCAGGGGCCGCAGCCGGAATTCATGACCACGGCGCCGGCCTTGATGAAGTCCGCGATGTAGCCGAGCTTGAGGGCCTGGCCGTAAATCCGGTAGGAGGCCGGAAACACCAGCATCCGCGTCCCCTTTGCGACCGACTTGCCCTTGAGGATACGGGCGGCCGCGGCCAGGTCGTCGAGTCGGCCGTTCGTGCAGGACCCGATGACGACCTGCTGGACCTTGACGCCCCGGACCGCGCCGACCGGCTTGACGTTGTCGACGGTGTGGGGACAGGCGACCATGGGTTCGAGCTTCGCGACATCGACCTCGAGGACCCGGTCGTATTCGGCGTCGGGGTCGGGGCCGAAGAGGTCGAGCTTGCCCTTAACCTTGGCCTCGGAGCGGAGATAGCGGACGGTCTCGGCGTCGGGCGGGACGATTCCCGAGGTCGCGCCGGCCTCGACCGACATGTTGCAGAGGACGAGCCGGCCCGAAGTCGACATGGTTTTTATGGCCGGGCCGTGGAACTCGATGACCTTGAAATTCGCGCCCTCGGCCGTCAATTGCCCTATCAGATAGAGGATGAGATCCTTGGGGAGGACGTGTCGCGGGAAACGTCCCTTAACGACGACCTTGATCGTCTTGGGGACCTCGACGTTGAGGACCATGCCCAGGGTCCAAACCGACGCCATCTCGGTCGCGCCGATCCCGAAGGCGAAGGCTCCCAGGGCGCCGTGGCTGGTCGTGTGGCTGTCGGTCCCGACAACGACCCTCCCGGGCAGGACGTAGCCGTTCTCGGGGAGGATCTGGTGGCAGATCCCGCCCTGGTCGCCCCGGATATCGTGGAACTTCTTGATTCCCTGTTGGGCGACAAAGGCCCGAATCTTCTTCTGATTGGTCGCCGTCTTGGAGCCCTCGGCCGGGACCCGGTGGTCGAAGATGATCGCGATCTTGGAGGGATCCCAGACCTTGGGTTCGAGACCGGTGTCCTTATAGATTTCGAGGAACTGGTTGATGACCAGGGCCGCGTTCTCGTGGGACATGGCCATGCCCACGGCGGGCTCGACCACCTCCCCGGCCCTGACGGCGGGCCGGCGGACGGCCTTGGCCAGGATTTTCTCGACTATCGTGAGTCCCATCGTTCACCTCCGGATTATTTTTTTCCGACAATTTTCTTTTCGCCCTTGTACTTATCCTCGATCCGGCCCTTGGGCAGGTACTCATCCTCCATGATCGCTTTTCTCAGCGTCGTCGTCTTCTTCATCGTTCACTCCTCCGTCCAGTCCAGAATAGCGGCTCCCGGACCTTTCGGACGACAGCCGTTCGTATTGAAAGACCCGGCTATTTTATCAATTCGGGGCGCTAAAAAAAAGGGGCTGGCAAAGCCGGCCCCGGGAGCGGATGTCCGCGCTGAGTGGCCTACTCGAGCCAGACCTTGACGGTCTCGCCGTCCTCGTAGACCTCGATCAGGGCCATCGGGCCGATTTTCTTGAGTTCGGCCAGGAGCGCCTCGAAGTCGATATTGCAATCCCCGTCGTTGATCCGGAGATGCTTATCGTCGGCGCACTTGAGGAAGACCTCGACCAGAACGAGGGGCAGGGTGATTTTCACCTTGTCCTTGTTGGTCTTGGTATCCGTGACCAGGACCTTGAACCACTTGACGTCCTTGCCCGGCTCGTAGTTGGGGTTGTCCTTGACGGCCTTCTTGATGGCCTGGAAATCCACGCGGTCGTCGGCAATCGCGAAGGTTCCCAGAATGAGAGCCAGTCCGAAGACGGCCGTCATGAGAAACGCTGTCTTTTTCATGATGTCCTCCTTGATGGATTATTCGATCCAAATCTTGATGACGCTTTTATCCTCATCCACGACCTCGAATATGGTTCCCTTATCCTTGCTCAAGTCGCGGATGATCCTGTCGATGTTGTAGCCTTTTTTCCTAAGCTTGGCCCGATCCTCCTCGGGGATTGAGCTCAGGGCCAGGTCGGCCAGGGCCCAGGGAATATTGAGGGACAAGCTCGGCTCGCTCCGGCCTTTCTCGTAGATCCTGATCTTGAGGACCCGAGGTCCCTTGACGGCCGGCTCATCCGCGACGCCCTTGAAGGCCTCGGGCGAGACGCGGAGAAGAGCGATCTTGGCCCAGTCCTTGAGCTCCGGATCCCGCTCGTATTCGACGATCTTTTTGAGCACGGAAACGCTCTTGGAGGCGGCGGTTTTGTCCGGGACGTAGCTCAGTTTGAGAGCCGCATAGTACTGGATGGATTTGTTGGTGTGGCCGAGCCGATCCTCGACCTCCTTGAGGAATGCCTTCTCCCCCCGGCCGTAGAGATCGAAGGCGATGTCGATGATCGACTTTTCCGATTCCTCGGTCAGGCTGTCGTTTCGCTCCTTGAGCCCGAGATAGTCTTTGTAGGCGGCCAGGGCTTCTTTCTCCATCCCCTTCCGTTCGTTGAGACACTTGGCCTTGTAGAACATGGCCTGGCCGCGGAGGGAGCTGGCCGGATAGCTTCCGATGAGCTCTTCGAGCTTGGACTGGGCATCCGCCCACTGCTTATCGAAAAGGAGAAGCTTGGCGTCCTGGAAGAGCCGCTCGTCCGGGCGGTCTTGGGCGAGGGCGCCGCCGATCGAGGCGGCCGCGAGCCATAGGCCGAGGGCTAAAGCGGTTTTTTTCATATCAGACCTCGCTTCGTTCCAGCTCTTTCTTGACGAGCCGGATCTTCATCAAGAGCTGCCTGTCCCGGACCATCCCTTGGATCCGTTCGATCTCGGCCGCGCTGACCTCGGACGAGATCTGGGAGAGCTCGAAAACGAGAAGTTCGATCTGGTCGCAGAGGTCCTTGGCCTTGGCCATTCGGAATTTATCGAGCTGGGGGTTGAGGTATTTCTTGCGGGCGATCAGGTCCTGGGCCTCGCGGGAGGTCAGGGCGCCCTGGGCGGCGGATTCGCTCCCGGCCGTCCTGTCAAGGACGTCGAGGAACAGGTACTGACTCTTATCCAGATAACTCAGGGTCTGGCGGCGGGCGAGCTCGATCTCGACCCGGTCCAGGAATTCGCCCGAGGCGAAGAACTCCGCGGCCGGCCTCGGGGCGGAAGGCTTTCGCAACGCGAAGAACATGGCCGTGCCGCCCAGGAGGAGCCCGAGCAGGAGTCCGGCCAGGGCGGGACGGAGCCGGGGACTCCAGAGGCCCGGCCGATATCGCTCCCGGAATCGGGATTCCGGAGCGGACCGTTCGGGAAGACGCGCCGCGATCCGGGACGGGAGCGTCTCCCAATCCACGGAGGCCAGGGCGGCCCGGGTTTCCTCCCGGACCGAGTCCGCCTCGTCGAACAGGGCCCGAAGGGCTTCGACCTCCTTCCGGCACCGGGGGCAGGCGCCGAGATGGGCGGACATCGTCCGCTCCTCCTCGGGGCCGAGCTCCCGGCTCAGGAAAGCGACCCACTGATCCCGGTAAATCCTGCAGTCGTTCATGATGTCATCCCCATATGCGGACCGAGGTGTTTCCGGAGGTTCCGGACAGCCTTGAAATGGAGCGACTTGACCGTCCCGAGCGCGATCCCGAGCGTTCGGGCGATCTCCAAGTATGGCATGTCATTATAGTGTTTCATGACAAAGACCGCCCTCTGTTTCTCGGCCAGCTTATCCAGGACGGACCGGAACAGGGCCCGGAGGTCGGCCCGGCGCTCGCCGTCGGCGGGATCGCCGGCTTCGGAAGGAAGGTCCTCGAGCCTAAGGTCCGCCGTCCGGTCGTTGCGACGGTTCCTGTTGCGCCGGTAGCTGTCGATGCACAGGTTTCGGGCGATCTGGAACAGCCAGGCTTTAAAGTCCTCGCCCTCGCGGAAAAGGCCGGCTTTTTCATATAAACGGAGGAAGGTCTCCTGGACGATGTCCAGGGCGTCCTCCCGGTCCCGGAAGAAGGAATAGGCCAGGACGAAGATCTTCTGCTGATACCGTCGGGTGATGTCCTGGAACGCATTCTTGTCTCCTTCCTTGACGCGGGCCATCAGGACGGAGATGTCCGGCTCGATTCCGGCCGTTTTACCGTCCATTCGCTCCACGTCGATATCCGAGGGACGACGATCCCTATCGATCTACTGAAGCCAGATCAAAATCCGGGACCTCTCGTCAACGATCGAGGCCAGGAGGATCGGGCTTGCGATCCTAAGCGCCGAGCGATTCGTTCTCATCTTCGACCTCGTTTTGGGCTTTCACAAGTCCCTACGAACCGGCCCGGAAAAAGGTTCACCCCCGGTCGGAAACCCCGGATTCAGGCGGTCGGCGGGCTCGCTCCCCCCCGAGAAAAGGCGGAAATCCACCCCGCTGCGCCGTCCGCCCCGCGCCCGGGAAGTTAGGATAAGAAGAAAACCGGTTGATCTATTCAGTATTTGCGGAAGGGTCTGTCCCCTCCGCCAAAGCGTCCTTCGCCTCTCTTTTCGGCCCTGGGCTTGGCTTCATTGACGATAAGCCTGCGGCCGTCGAACTCGGAGTTGTTGAGCTTGCCCAAGGCCTCCTGGGCCGCCTCGGGGGTGTTCATCTCAACAAACCCGAATCCCCGTCCCTGGAGAATGTTGATCGAGATCACCTCTCCGAACGGGGAGAACAGTTCCTTCAACCTCTCGTCGTTCGTTGTGTAGTTGAGGTTGCCCACATAAAGCTTCTTGAAAGACATCAGACGAAACCTCCTTGACCTTCCGGTCGCGGCCGAAAGTCAACCCCTCGACACTCATGGAAGCCCTGAGTGCTGCAAGGCTGCTCCCCGGCATGAATGCCGGCACTCATAAGCCGTTCCCGGCTTATGAGTACTGGAAGCCCGGGCTTGTTCGGGGTTAACCCTGAGCCTACTCAGCCCCATCCCCTCTAAAAGGGCTGAGTACAAAAGTGTCGCTTCTCGTCCCCGCCTTTCGGGCGGGGTAGCGTCGGCGAACGGGTCAATTTATTTTGTCATAAGGATTCCGGTAAATCAAGGGCTTATTTGTACCGGATCCACTTGACGATCTCGCCGATGTTGGGCCGCTTCCCGTACATGAGGATCCCGACCCGGTAGATCTTGGCGGCGACCCAGATCAGGAGGATGATGGTCAGGATCAGGATGCCGATCGAGGCCGCGATCTGGGAAAAAGGCGGCAGGAGGACGCAAATCCTCATGAGCATCAGGATGGGCGCGAAGAAGGGGATCAGGGACAGGACGACCGAAGTCGAGCCGCTGGGGCTTTTGAGGACCAACATCATCATGAGCATGGGGACGACCAGGAGCATCGAGATCGGGAACAGGAGCTGCTGGGCTTCCTTCTCGGAATTGACCATGGAACCGATGGTGGCGAACAGGACGCTGTAGAGGAAATAGCCGAGGATGAAGAAGACGACGAAGTAGACGAAGATATAGGGGGGGATGGTCGCCATCTTGAAACCGGACGCCCCGGGCACGGCCCCGGCCGCGAGCATTCCTCCGTAGCGGCTGGCCGCCATGCCGAAGAGGGCCCAGATGGCGTACTGGGTGAGCCCGACGGCGGCGATGCCCAGGATCTTGCCGGCCATGAGCTCGAACGGCCGGAGGGAGCTCAGGACGACCTCGACGACCCGGCTGCTCTTCTCCTCGATCACGCCGCGCATGATGATCGAGCCGTAAAAGAAGAGGGTCATGTAGAGGATGAGGACGAGGACATAGGCGATGACGAACGTTCCGCCGACGTCCTCTTGTTCGCCCCGCTCGGTGACTTTGATCGTCTTGAGCCCGACGCGCCGGGTGTACTGGGCGACTTTGGCCGGATCGAGCCCTTCCTTCTTGAGGCGCTTCTCGATGACGACCGCGTTCAGGGCCTCGTTGAGCCGCTTGACCTCGTCGAAGTCGGAAACATTGAGGGCGGCGTACTCGGCCGCGCCGCCGGTCAGGATGTCGGCCGGGATGAAAATATAGGCGGAGAGCTTTTTGGCCAGGACCTTCCGGCTGAGGCCGTTCCGCTGGGCGGCGATGTCCGAGCCCGGAGCGACTTGGCTCAGAGTGTAGCGGCGGCTTCCGTCGCTCATCTTGTAGTCGAGCTTCTGGTCGAGGTCGGCGAAGATCTCGCCGGTCGTGTCGATGACGCCGACCGTCTTCTTCTCGCCGCCCGAGGCCATCGCGATCAGCATCGGGATGAAAATCAGGGCGGCCATGGCGACCGGGCCCAGGACGGTCCCGATGATGAACCCCTTGGTCCGGACGATCTGGAGGTATTCCCGCTTAATGACCGCTAGTATCTTTCTCATGGTCGGCTCCGACGTTGTCGATGAAGATGGCGTTCAGGGAGGGCTCCTGGATCTCGAAGCGGTGGACCCGGACCCGCCCGACCAGGCTCCGGAGCAGGGACTGGGGATCGGCCTTGTCCCGGAGCTTGATTTCCATCGACCGCCCGTAGTCGTCGACCTTGACGACCTCGGGCAGGTCCTTGACGAAGCCGCCGTCCCCTTCATAATCGAGGACGACGGTGTTCTTGCCGTATCTCTTCTTGATCTCCTGGAGGCTCCCCTCGAGGACCATCCGGGCCTTGTTGAGGAGGCAGATGTTGTCGCAGATCATCTCGACCTGTTCCATGCGGTGGGTCGAGAAAATGATCGTCTTGCCCTTGTCCCTGAACTCGAGCATGATGTCCTTGATCAGCTTGACGTTGAGGGGGTCCAGGCCCGCGAACGGCTCGTCGAGGATGATCAGGTCCGGCTCGTGGAGGACCGTGACGATGAACTGGATCTTTTGCTGCATCCCCTTCGAGAGGGCTTCGACTTTCTTGCCCCGCCACTCGCCGAGCTCGAGCCGCTCCAGCCAGCGGTCGATGGCCGGTTTGGCTTTTACCTTGGTCATCCCCTTGATCTCGGCCAGGAACAGCATCATCTCCCCGACCTTCATCTTGGGGTAGAGGCCCCGGTCCTCGGGAAGGTACCCGACATGGGCCTTCATGGCCTCGTCCATCCGGCGGTCGAGGACCTTGATCCCCCCTTCGTCGGGGATGAGGATGTTCATGACCATCCGGATGGTCGTCGTCTTCCCCGCTCCGTTCGGCCCGAGAAGTCCGTAGATGGTCCCGCGCGGGATCCGGAAGGACAGGTTGCGGACGGCGCAAAAATCGCCGAACCGCTTGGAAACGTTTTCGATCTCCAACGCATTCATGCTTGTCACCTCGCTCGCGATCGCTCCGGACCACGATTATAGACATAATACGGTTTTTGTGAAAGCGGGTTTATCGGAAGCGGCGCCGGCCGTTCCCTGAAAGCCCGGATTTTGCTATAGTGTTTCCTGAACTCGCAGCCGGCCGGGCCGTAGATAATAGAGGAGGTCCCATGAAGCGAGGCACTTACATCCTGATCATCGTTCTCGTCTTTCTGGCGTTGATCATCGCCGCCGCCGTCTCTTTCTTCGTCTGGGAGGTCAAGCGTCCGGTCACGGTCAAGAGCGATTCCTACCTCGAGATCAACCTGTCCGGCCAGATCCTGGAGGTCTCCTCCCCCGATTTCTTCAGCAACCTGTTCCTGGGTATCCGGCCCACCTCGCTCCACGATATCTGGACGAACATCCGCAAGGCTAAAACGGACGGCCGCATCGGCTGTCTCCTTCTCCGGCTGAACGTCCTCGTCTGCGACTGGGCCAAGGTCAGCGAGATTCGCGACGCCGTCCTCGATTTCAGGAAGTCGGGGAAAAAGGCCTACGCCTACATCGAGGATGGGATGGATTTCGACAAGGAATATTATTTGGCGACCGCCTGCGACGAGATCGTCCTCCATCCGCTGGGGATGCTGGGGATCAACGGCATCGGCGGCTACGCCCCCTTCATGAAGAAAAGCCTGGCCAAACTCGGAATCCGGGCCGAATTCGAGCATATCGAGGAATACAAGACGGCCTACAACCAGTTCACCGAAGAAGGCTTCACGCCGGCCCATAAGGAGATGCTGGAGTCCCTGTTCGGGGACATCTTCGATGAATATGTCCGGTCCGTCGCCAGGGCCCGGAACAAGACCGAGGACGATGTCCGCGGCCTCATCGACGAGGGCTTTTTCCAGGGAGAACAGGCCCTCGCGGCCGGCCTGGTCGACCAGGTCCTCTACGAGGACGAGTTCCTGGAAAGGCTCCGCAAGGAAAGCCGGAGCGATCACAGAATTGGCCTCGAAGACTACAACCGCGTCGGAGTGACGCCGGCCAATCTCGTCCCGGGGAAGAGGATCGCCCTTATCTATGCGGTCGGGCCCATCCTGCCCGGGGAAAGCCTGCCCCAGATGATCGGATCGACGACACTCGCCCGCTGGATCAAAGCGGCCCGCGAGGACGCATCGATCGCAGCCGTTGTTATGCGGATCGACAGCCCCGGGGGCGCGGTCGTCGCCTCGGACATCATCTGGCGCGAGGTCGTCTTGACCCGCAAGCTCAAGCCCTTCGTCGTCTCGATGTCGGATGTCGCCGGTTCGGGAGGATACTGGATCGCCATGGCCGCCCAGAAGATCGTCGCCCAGCCCCAAACTTTGACCGGCTCCATCGGCGTCCTGAGCGGCAAATTCGACATGTCCGGCCTCTATGAAAAGCTCGGAGTCACGAGCGAGAAACTCGCCTTCGGCAAGAAAGCCGACATCTTCACGTCCTTCCGCGGGCTGACCGCCGAGGAACGCGCCCTCCTCAAGAAACAAATCCTCTGGATCTACGACCGGTTCCTGGCCAAGGCGGCCGAAGGCCGGGGGATGACCAAGGACGAGGTTAACGGCCTGGGCCGCGGCCGGGTCTGGACGGGACGCCAGGCCCAAGAACGAAAGCTCGTCGACGAGATCGGGGGAATCCAGGTCGCCCTCCGGCTGGCCAAGGAATTGGCCGGAATTTCCCCCGACCGGGAGGTCCGGCTGAACGTCTGGCCCAAAAAACGCTCGTTCTGGAGCGCCTTCCTGGGGCGGCCCGAATCCGAGATCCGTTTGCCCATCGACCCCAAGCTCCGGAAAGGAATCGAACTCTTCCGGCTTCTCGAAAATGAACGGATCTGGGCTTTAATGCCGACCGCTCTGTCCCTCGAATAAACGATATCTTTAAAATAAGATTAAAGGGGAAGAGGGGCGTGAGGGCTATTGAGCTTCGACCTTTTTAATGATGACTTTTTCGTCGGGCTTAACGAGTAGAATGCGTTCCCGGGCCTCGGGTTCGACGGCTTTGGGATTGCGTTCGAGTTCCTGGATTTCGCGCACAAGGCGTTCCTTGTCCTTCTCCAGCTCGCGGATCTGTCCTATTTTAGCCTGGTAGTCCTTCTTGGCTCGGTTCATCTCCAGGAGTCCCTTGCGCCCGAAGATCGAGGTGATGAGAAGGGTCAGAAAGAGGAAGACTCCGGCGCCGACGACGAGCTTCTTCCGCCAGCCGACGCGGCCCCGCCGCCCTCTCTGGTTCATGCCAGTTTCTCCAAGCCATGCTTCATCAGCCTCTCCATTTCCTTGCGGGAATCCGCCTCGGCGTAACAGCGGACGAGAGGTTCCGTGCCCGAAAAGCGGAGAAGAAGCCAGTCGTCGTTGTCGAAATCAAGCTTGAGGCCGTCGAGCGTTTCGACGCCCATGACGAGGCGGCCGTCGAGCCGGGCGGGCGGGTTTTTGATGAGCTTCCGGAGTCTGCGCCCCCGCTCCGGGGTCAGGCTGATGTTCTTCTGCCCTCCCTCTCGCCGGCCGTACCTGGCAAAGAGGTCCTCCTGGAGCCCGACCAGGCTTTTCCCCGAGGCCGCGACCATTTCGGCGACGAGGAGGCCGGCGAAAATCCCGTCTTTTTCGGGAAGATGCCCCTTGATGGCCATACAGGCGCTTTCCTCGCCGCCGAAGATGATTTCCTGTCGGAGGAATAGATCGGCCAGATACTTAAATCCGACCGGAGTCTTGAAAAGGGGCAAATCATAGGCCCGCGCGATCCTATCGACGAGGTGCGTCGTGGCCACGGACCGGGCCAGACCGCCCCTCAGCCCCTTGACGCGCACCAGGTAATCGAGGAGCAGAGAGATGATGATATTGTGCTCGACGAGGTTCCCTTTATGGTCCAGGATGCCGAACCGGTCGCCGTCCGCGTCGGTAGCGATCCCGAGCTGGCACTTTTTAGCCTTGAGGAGCGTCCGGAGCTCCCTGAGGTTCTCTTCGGTACAGGAGGGAATGACGCCTCCGAAATAGGGATCGACGTAGCCGTGGATCTCTTCGATCGGAATCCCGTTGTTCTCCAGGATTCCGTCTAAATATTCCCGGCTTGTGCCGTAGAGGAGGTCGACGCCGATCTTGAGCCGGGACTTGCGGATGACCTCGAAATCGATTTTTCCCTGGATAAAAGCCAGGTAATCGGCCTGGAGGTCGATCTTTTCGATGAATTCCTCCTGGGGATAGACGGCCGGAGGCGCATCTCGGTCCTGAAGCACCCGGGCCGCCTTCTCGATTAAACCCGTCACTCCGGGGAGGGCCGGAGCGCCCGTTTCGACATTGAACTTGAGCCCGTTGTACTCGGGGGGGTTGAAGGAGGCGGTAAAATTGATCCCTCCTTGAGCTTTCCGGCGAAGAATCTGGTAAGACTGGGCCTGGGAGGGAGCGTCCCGGTCGGCCAAATAAACATGTATCCGGTTCAAGGATAGAATCCGGGCAGCTTCGGAGGCGTATCTCTCGGAAAGAAACCGAGTGTCATAGTTGACAACAACGGAGATGGGGCTGTCCGGGAAGGCTTTCTTGAGGTAATCGGCGACGGCCTGAACGACGATACGAACGTTATGGAAGGTGAATTCCTCCCCCATGATGGCGCGCCATCCGGAGGTCCCGAATTTGATCATCCTTCCCTGATAGGGACATTAGCACATCAGGGGAGGAAATGCAACCGGCCCGGAATTCCGCTAAGAAATCTTGTTTTTATCGACCTCGCCCGTCATGGGGACGAAGCGGACCTCGAGAATGGGCTTGATACGGGGTTTTCCCCCGGATTTCTCGATAAGGGTGAGCGTCTGGATGAAATTGGCCTTTTCGAGAGGGATGACAATCCTCCCCCCCTCCTTGAGCTGGCGGAACAACGCGGGAGGCAAGTGGCGGGCTGCGCAGGTGACAAGAACGGCGTCGAACGGCCCCTTTTCCTCCCAACCCTGATATCCGTCCCCCCACTTCACTTCAATATTGAGAAAGCCCAATTCCTTGAGCCTGCGGGACGCCTGAAGGGACAGGTCTTTATCGATCTCGACCGAAAAAACCCGGTCTACGAGCCGGGACAGAACGGCCGCCTGGTAGCCCGAACCGGTCCCGACTTCGAGGACCCTCTCCACCCCTTTGAGGGAGGCCCACTGGGTCATCAGGGCGACGATGTAGGGCTGGGAGATTGTCTGGCCATTGCCGATCGGCAGGGGATAGTCCTCGTATGATTGTCCCCTGAGGTTCGGCGGGACAAAAAGGTGCCTGGGGATACTCCCCATGGCTTCCAATACGCGCCGATCCGTGATATCCCTGGCTGCAAGCTGTTCGCTGACCATCCTCTCCCTGAGGCGGAGGTAGAGGGCTTCATCATCGGCATTTCGGAGAGCAGATCCCTCCCCCGGCAGTTCGGCCGCGGCCGGGCAGAGCCCTAAAAAAGAGACGAGCAAGACGCCGCCCCACCCCGCCAACCGCGCCTTACGAGGTTTCATGTTCGTTTCCAAATTACTACTATATAAATGGCGCCGGATTTCTCCCCTGTCAAGTACCGGAAAAGCACGATTATACCCTCTAACCTTTAGAGGTGATAAAAAAAAAATCAAATTCATCCACGAAATCCCCCTGTGAGGTGATTGACCTCCCTATACCCCCCTGGATTATAGTTAGGTCGCTCGGCTAATCAGGTATCTGGAATGGGCTTGCCCCGAGGAGAGACAGATTTGACGAACCGACCGTCTTTCAGGTGGAGACAGGTCATGCCACTGACTGAACTGACAATTTTTGTTAGACCCGACAGGTTCCCGAATACCGGGGCCGAGCCTCAGGAGTGATTCCGGACATGGAGAAAAAGGCGGTCTATCCCGGATCGTTCGACCCCATGACCAACGGACATGTCGATATTATTCAAAGAGGGTTGAAGATATTCGACAAAATCATTGTGGCCGTCCTCGAGAATCCCAAGAAGAAGACCCTGTTCTCGACCCAGGATCGGGTCCGGATGATCCGCGAAGTGTTCCGCCGCCAGGACAACATCGAAGTCAAAGCTTTCCGCGGACTGCTGGCAGATTTTGTCCGCCGGAACAGGAGCTCGACAGTCATCCGCGGCCTGCGGGCCGTCTCGGACTTCGAGTTCGAGCTCCAGATGGCCCTCATGAACCGGACCCTGGATTCGACCATCGAAACCCTGTTCATGATGCCCAGCCTTCATTTCACCTTCCTCAGCTCGAGCCTGGTCAAAGAGGTCTTCACGCTGGGGGGCTGCATCCAGGGTCTGGTCCCCGCCGTCGTCGAACGGCGTTTGACGGACATCTCCAGAAAACCGAAAGGTTTGAAGAAATACGTCTAAAGGCAGGTCCAACATGTTCGGACTCGGACGCGAAAAGAGCTGTGTGGGGCTGGACATCGGCTCCCATGCGGTCAAGGCGGTTGAGATGATCGCCCGCCGGCGCGGGGGCCAAGAGAGCTACCGTCTAGTCAAGCTCGGCTACGCCCTCCTTCCCCACGACGCTATCGTCGAAGGGACCATCATCGACTCGACGGCCGTCGTCGAGACGATCCGCCAGATCTTCGAGGAAAACAAGATCGGGACCAAGAACGTCGTCATCTCGGTCTCGGGGAATTCCGTCATTATCAAGAAGATCTCCCTTCCGGCGATGGAAAAGGAGGAGCTGGCCGAGTCCATTGTCTGGGAGGCCAAGCACAACATCCCCTATCCCTACGAGGAGACAAACGTCGATTACGTCATTCTTAAGCCGGCCGGGGAATCGCGCGAGCGCAACCTGGACATCCTGCTGGTCGCCGCCAAGAAGGACAAGATCGCCAATTACAGCAACGTCATCCACCAGGCCCGCAAGAACTTGATCGCGATCGAGGTCGACGTGTTCGCCCTTCAGAACGCCCTCGAGATCAACTACCCCGACAGCTTCGCCGGCAAGACGATCGCCCTCATCAACCTGGGGGCCAACATCATCAACGTCGCCATTCTCGAGCGGGGGACACCCCAGCTGTTCCGGGATCTATCGCTGGGGGGCCTGTTTTTCACCGAAAACATGCGGAAAGAGCTCAATATCAGCTTCGACGACGCCGAGAAGCTTCTGAAGGGCCTCCCCGTCAAGGCCATCGAATCCGAGCAGCTCGACGCCGTCCTGGCCATGAATATCAAGGATCTCCTCGACGAGATCGAGAAGACCTTTTCCTTCTACGAGGCGACCGAGAAACGGGAACGGAAGATCGAGCAGATCTTCCTGAGCGGGGGCCTGGCCAACCTCAAGACGATCGGCCCGTCCTTCGAGCAGCGCTTCGGCATCAAGACGGAAATTTTCAACTCTTTCCGGAACATCCCCTATGACGAGAAAAAGTTGGATCCCGTCCTGGCCAGGGAGATGGCCTCCCTGTTTGGGGTCGCCGTGGGGCTGGCCATCCGAAAGGCGGAATAACCAACCATGATCCGAATCAACCTTCTTAAACCGGAAAAAAAGGAATGGAAGGATGTCTCGGCCCTGCCCGCCCAGGAGGCTCCCAAGGAGAAAAAGAAGGTTCCTTTGGGAAACCTGATACTCCTGCTGGCCTTTGTCGGAATCGCCGCCCTCTTCACCATCCAGAAACGGGCCCTCGACCTAGAGCAGAACCTCCTCAACTTGGCCAAACAGGAGAAGAATAAGCTCCAGTACGTCCTCGCCAAGCTCTCCGAGATCGAGACCCAGAAGGCGAACCTCGAGAAGAAGATCGGCCTCATCACCGATCTCCAGTCCCAGCAGGCGGTCGTCGTCCATATCATGGACGAGATCAGCAAGACCCTCCCCGAGTGGGTCTGGCTGACCGAGGCATCCTTCGACAGAGGGACCGTTTCAATCAAAGGAAAAGCCCTGTCCAACAACTTGATCGCCGATTACATCATCGCCCTCGAGAACAGCCCCTTCCTGGCCAGGGTCGACATCAAGTCCTCAGCCCAGAGAACGGTCAAGAACAACCTGTTCCATGAGTTCCTCCTGACAGCCAACGTGTCAGCCCAGCCGGAAAAGACCGCCCCTCCGTCGGAGACGCCTCAGGCCGGGACGGCCGCGCCGCCGACGGCCCGGAAACCCGCCGCCAAAGGGGGTAAGAAATGAAAAATTGGCCTTGGTACGGAAATCTCATCCTGGCCGCCATCATCTTCGGGCTCTTCTTCCTTTTCTATTACAAGCCCAAGACGGCCGAGTTCGACAAAATCCATGCGGAGCGCGCCAAGATCGATGATGAAGTCAAAACGCTCCGCGCCAAGAAGCAGCAGCTCGATAGGATCGAGAGTGAGCTGGTGGACCTCAACCAACGCCTCAAAGACCTCCAGCAGATCATCCCCGACCAGAAGGAATCCGGGGACATCCTCAAGAAGATCCAACAGCTGGCCTACGACTCCCGCCTCAATATCGTCAAGTTCACGCCCAAGCCCGAGGTCGTCAAGGAGTTCCACTCGGAGTGGCTGATCCCGATCGAGACCACAGGAACTTACCATAACTTGGGGACCTTCTTCGATCGCCTCAGCCGGTTTTCGCGCCTGTTCACCGTCGAGAATTTCACCATCCGGGCCCTGAATACCCAAACGGAGGCGGCGACCATCTCGGCGACCTGGACGGCCAAAACCTACTTCTTCCACGAGGAGCTGCCGGCCCCGGCCCCGGCTAAAAAGGGGGCCAAAAAGCCGGCTAAAAAGCCGGCGGCCAAGACGGGGGGTGGAAAATGAGAAGGATTATCCGATGTCTGGCGGTTTTCGCCTTCCTGGCCCTGGTCCCTGGTCTGCTTGCAGCCCAGACTTCGGCCTCCGGATCCCAGGAAGCTTCAATCGAGGGGCTGGATCTTACAAAACCCGCCCTCTATAACCCGGCCGGCCGGAGGGATCCTTTTAAAGACCTCCTGGCCGGCAAGGAATTCAAGGAAAAGGCCGGTTCCGGGCAAGTCAACGAGCTGGCCATCGATGACCTCTTCCTCAAGGGGATCGTCAAAGCCCGGGGCAAGCTGACGGCCATCCTCAGCGGCCCCCAGGGCTTTCCCCTCTTTGTCCATACCGGAACCCGATTCTCGGACGGCTATATTCTCTCCATCTCCGAGACCCAAGTCGTCTTCCGGAAGGTCAACGAGCGCGGGATCCCGCTGATGAGACCGAAGGATATCGTCAAGGAAATCGCTGCGGAGGAGCGTTAAGATGAAAAGGAACATTTTCCGACAGGTCCTGAGCGCCTTCTGCCTTCTGGCCCTGGCCGGCCTCGCCGCCCAAGCCGGCGCAGCCGGAGTCAACGTCCAGAGGGTTTCCATCCAATCCGGCAAGCTCTCCGCCCGCCTCCTCTTCGAGACGGACGCAAGCCTGCCTCTCCAGAAGGTCTACTATGCCCGTGAGCTCCCCCGGACGATCATCCTCGACCTGGGGCCGGCCCTCGCCCTTCAGATCCCTCAGATCCCGGCCGAGGAAGCTTCGTTCATCAAGAGCATCCGGTGGGAGAAGACCGACGACGATCAGGTCCGTTGCCTGGTCGCCCTGAGCGAGCGGGTTCCCTTCCGGATCGTGAGCGGACCCAAATCGGTCATCCTCGAGCTTATCAAGGTCCAGAGAGGGCTGGGCGATTACTGGGTCGATCCCGGCCTTCAGCAGGTCCTCCGCGAACGGAAGGAAGGCCGGATTCTTTTCGATAAAATCGACATCGCCGAGTCCGAGGACCGGGTTCTGGTCAAGGCCCGGCTGAGCGGACCCGCCCCGACCCAGGTTTTCGCCCTGGACAATCCTCCCCGGCTCGTCGTCGATCTGTTCGACACGAGCTACGGCCGGAGCGGAGATATCTACCCGGTCAACAGGAACGGACTCGAAAGGGTCCGGGTCGGGCAGTTCCAGAAGGGGAATCCCCGCCTCGTCGCCCGGCTTGTCTTCGACCTCAGCGAGCCCGGCCGCTTCGACCTTTTAAGCGGAGAGCGGGAGCTGACCCTGGCCTTTCTCAAGAACCAGGCCGCTCCCCTGATGACAACCGCATCCGCAGTAACCCGGCCGGCGCCGGAAATAACGCCGAACGGCTCGAAGCCGTCCGCCCTGCCCACGGCAGCCGTCCCCGAGACACCTCTGCTTCGCTCTGAGCCCAAACCTGTGCCCCCTGATCCCAACACCGCCGTTTCCCGGCAATCCCAGCAGCCTCCATCGGCCCAGGCGGCCGAGAAAGCGCCCTCCCAGGCCGGCCAGGAGGATAAATTCAAGCCCAAGACGATCATGGCCCAGGAAGAGAAATACACGGGCGAGATCATTAGCCTCAAGTTCAAGGATGCCGACGTCCGCGATGTCGTTCTCTACTTGGGCGAGTTCGCCAACCTGAACGTCATCTTCGACCCGGACGTCCGGGGGATCGTGACTTGCGATCTGGATTCCATTCCCTGGGATCAGGCTCTCGACCTCATCCTCCGCAACCTCAAGATGGGGAAAACGATCGAGGGGAACGTCCTCCGCATCGCGCCCGTCAACGTCCTGACCCGCGAGGAGGACGAACTACGCCAGATCCGGGAGAGCAAGGAATTGGCAGGCCCTCTCGTGCACAAAACGGTGGCCCTGTCCTACTCCAAGGCCGCCGACGTCCTCAAGCTCCTCCAAACCAAGAAATCCAGGCGCGGGGAGATCATCATCGACGACCGGACGAACACGCTCATCATCTCGGACGTCAAGGAGAAAATGGACCTGATCGAGCGGCTGATCGTCGTCGTCGACACGCCGACGCCCCAAGTCTCGATCGAGGCCCGGATCGTCGAAGCGTCGGCGACCTTCGTCCGCAACCTGGGCATTCAGTGGGGATTCAGAGGCATCGCCGATCCCTTCTTCGGAAATCCGACCTCTCTCCAGTTCCCGAACAAGATCTTGGCCGACGGCGCTATGATCCCCCAGGGCACGGTGACCAAAGGGATCGGCGGCCCCCTGGGCGGCTACGCCGTCAACCTGCCGGCCCCGGCCTTCAATTCGGCCATCGGGTTCTCTTTATCCAACGTCTTGGACACGTTCCGGCTCGACCTGGCCCTGTCGGCCCTGGAAACTTCGGGGAATGGCAAGATCATCTCCTGTCCCAAGGTCACCGCTCAGAACAACCAGGAAGCCGAAATCATCCAAGGCCGCCAGATCCCGGTTCAAACCGTCGCCAACTTCACGGTTTCGACCCGGTATATGAACGCCGCTCTCGAGCTTAAGGCGACCCCTCAAATCACGGCCGAAGGGACGATCATCATGAACTTGGACATCAAGAACAACGCGGCGGACTTCGGCAACCTGGTCAACGGGATCCCGCCCATTACGACTCAGAGCGCCAAGACGACGGTCATGGTCCCGGACGGCGGGACGACCGTTATCGGCGGCATCTACCGGATGGAAGATTCCACGACCCGGGAAGGCGTCCCGTTCTTGAGCAAGATCCCCATCCTGGGCAACCTGTTCCGAAACTTCGCCCGTACCAAACAGAACCGGGAGCTCCTGATCTTCATCACGCCCCGGATTATGAAATAAGAGAGGAGACGCGCCATGAAAAGCTTAACAATGGGCTTGAAAGGAATGGCTCTGGCCATCGGATGTCTTGCCCTCCTCTCCTGCAATCCGCTCGAGAACAAGACCGAATCGAGCAGCCTCCTCATCGTTCAGAATCTCACGGGAGTCAATACGGAGGGCCAGGAAGTGAGTTACCTCGAGTCCGACGTCGTTCGGCTGGATAATGCGGGCAACCCCTTCGTGACGGCCGACCCGGCCGTCGTGACTTTCTCGGCCAAGCTTCTCGATCTCACCTCGAGCCGGGGCCCCTCCCAGTACAACGACATCATCATCGATCGCTATGTCGTCCGCTACACGCGGGTCGAAGGCAAGAACCAGGAGGGAGTCGATGTCCCTTATGCCTTCGAGGGCTCCCTATCGACCATGGTTCAGATCAATTCGGTGACCGAGATCTCCTTCCCCATAGTCAGGGCCGCCGCCAAGCTCGAGCCGCCGCTCGTGAACCTGGCCAGCACGACCGCCGAAGGCGTGCTCCAGGTCACGGCCCGGGTCGACTTCTATGGACACGACATGATGAATAAAAAGATCACCGCGACCGGATATTTGGCCATCTTTTTCGCCAACTACGCCGATAAATAAGGAGGACGACCATGAACACGAATAGGAAAATACTCACGCTGGGTCTGATCGTGCTGACCATGGCCATCGCGTCTTCCTGCAAACGGGACGCGGTCAAGACCCCCTCGCCGGTCGGTCCTTCATCCCTGGCGACTCTCCTGACGGTCTCCGCCAATCCCAACGTCATTTACGCGGGAAGCGTCCGGGGAACGACCGTCATTACGGCAACTCTCAAGAAGTTTAACGGAACTCCCCTTTCGGACAAGACGGTCTTTTTCGAGATCGGCGACAAGGACGGCAACACACTCAACGTTGGCTTCTTCGAGGATCAGCCGGCGGTCGCCTCCAAGATCACCGACGGAGCCGGCATGGTCAAGGTCGTCTATCGAGGCCCGCTGTCCGAAGAGATCACCCAGACCGGAGCCATCTACGTCTGGGTGTCGGCGGCCTGGGAAGGGGCTGAATTCATCACCGAGCGTCTCGCCCTCCAAATCCTCCAGGAACCGATCGAGACCTGGTACCTGGCCGTCGCGGTCAATCCGAATGTCATGCTCGCCGGGACCGAGCGGGAACGGGCTTCGGTCATCGCCCTCTTGACCAGAGCCGACGGATCGCCCGTCCCGAACAAACAAGTCTCGTTCAAAGTGATAGACAATACCGAAGTCGCGACCGTGCTGAACGTCGGCTTTTTCGAGGACAACAAGTCCTCTATCACCAAGATCACCGACAAACAGGGAATGGTCTCGACCCGCTACTACGGCCCGCTGTCTGAGGAGATCGATGCGAGCCAGACCGTCAACATCTTGGGTATAGCCAATTTCTACGGCCAGGCCCACGTCGAGACGAAAGCGCCTCTCCAACTCATCAAGGGAACCCTCACAAGCTGGATACTGACCGTCCAGGCTAAACCGAACGTTCTCGTCGCCGGGACCACCCGCGAGGAATCCGTAGTCACGGCTACTTTGATCGACATCCACGGGACACCCCTCGCCAATAAGAGCGTCACCTTCAAGGTCGCCGACTCGACGGGCGCCGAACAGAACGTCGGCTACTTCGACGGAGGCAAAACCTATTACACGAAAGCCACCGATTCCCAAGGCCAGGTCCGGGTTCGCTATTACGGACCCCTAGCCAGCGAAATCACCTCCAGCATGACCGTGTATATTTGGGGCACGGCCGGATTCCAGGGGCAGGAGTTCGTCGAAGGCAACTCGCCGATCCATATTCTTCAGGACCTCCGAACCCTGACCTTCGACGCCGCGGCTTATCCGAGCGTCCTCTTCGCCACCAGCGAACGCCCCAAGTCCACGATCCGGGCGACCGTCAAGCTGGGCGCGATACCGGTGAAAGGACGGCGCGTTTACTTCAGCATCCTCAACAACGCCCTGGGGAAATTCGGCAACGGGAACCGCTCCCAAATCGCGACTACGAATGATAGCGGCGAGGCGTCCGTGACCTACCTCGGTCCGACCAAGAACGAATTCAACTGGGAAATCGGGATCTACATCCGGGCCCAGCTCGAGACGCTCGGGACCGAGGAAATGACCTTCAAGGACGTCTATGTGAGGATCAAGAAACAAGAATAGGCTGAAGACAAGCCCGGGAGGCTCAACTCAGGATAGCGACCGATCTTCGCCCCCCCCGCGGGGCCAGGCTCCGGGCCAGGAGCGCATCGATGGCCTCCCGGCTCTCGGCCCGGAGCACGACCTGAACCCGGAACATCCCCTTGACGCGGGGGACGGCGGCCATGGCCGGTCCCATGACCTCGACCGAAGGAGCGGCCGTTCTCATTTCCTCGGCCGTCCGCCTCGCTTCCCGTCCCAGCGTTCTCAGGTCGCGCCCCTCGAGAACGACCTCGGCCATCTCGCTGAAAGGCGGGTAGCCCATCAGCCGGCGGAATAGAATCTCTTCCCCGAAAAACAAACCGTAGTCCTGGGCGGCGGCGCTCCTGACGACATAATGATCGGGAAGCGCCGTTTGGATGACGACACGGCTCCCCTCCCCCGCCCGGCAGAATCGGATCATGCGAAGCAGGGCCTGGAAGGTCCTCTGGCCGGCCCTTAAGTCGGGCAGGGCCAACGTCATCTCCGGCGCGAGAATACCCACCAAGGGAACGGCCCCCAGATCCCGCCGGCGCGCCAGCAACTCGGTCCCGAGAAGGATCTTGATTCCGCCCCGGACAAATTTCTTGAGGACGGCCTCCTGACCCGCCCGGGAGGATAGGGCATCGATGTTGAAAACGGCGAGGGGAGCCCCGGGGAAGAGGCGGCGGAGCTCTTCCTCGACGGCCTCGATCCCGGCCCCCCTGGCCCGGAAGGAACGGCCGCAACGAGGACAGGCGGCCGGCTCCGTCTCGGTTTCGCCGCAGAGAGGACAGACGAGCTTCCTCGTCCGTTTGTGAAGGACGAGGGATATGTCGCAGCGGCGGCATTTCGGAATATGGGAACAACGGGAACAGATGAGCGAAGTCGCGTAGCCGCGCCGATTGAAGAAGACAATCGCCTGTTCTCCCTTGGAAAGAACGTCGTCGAGCGCCCGCTTCAACCGGCCGCCGATCAAGCTTTTTTCGAGCTTCGCATCCGACACTTCGACCCGGACTCGGCTCGTCTCCTCCCCCAAGTCGATGAGCCAACCTCCTTCGCGGGCCCGGTGATAGCCCTCAACCGTGGGATAACCGGCCCCTGAGACGAAAAGGCATTCCTCGAGCTCGGCCCTCAGCCGAGCCCCCTGACGGAGGTCGAAGGAAGGATGGCCCTGGAGGTAGGAGTCCTCCTGTTCCTCGTCGACAAGGATCAAACGGGACCGTTCAACCGGGGCCAACAGCGCCGATCGGGTCCCGCAGACCACGGACGCCCGCCCTTCACGGATACGCCGCCATTCCCGCTCGCGGCGTGACTCGGAGAGCTCGCCGTGAAGCACGGCAACGGTCTTCCCCAGACGGTTCTCCAGCCTTTCTCCCAGCGCCCGGGCCAGCGAGACTTCCGGGAGGATGACCAAGGCCTTCCCCGAACGCGAAACAATCTCATGGAGCAGGCCCGCATAGACCTCGTCCCTCCTCCGGCTGGAGCCTCGGACCAGGAATGAGGCGAAACCGCCCGTCCGGAGACGATCGAACAACGGCCGCAGGGCCGGCTCGGACGGCGCTCGGGAAGGAAAGTCGAATTGCAGCTGGGTTCCGGCCGGAGACAAGCCCTCCTGGCTCGCGACCCTGCGTCGCTCGATCCCCCTTCCGACGCTCTTCCGAACCAGGAGCAACCCTTTCTCTTCCATGCGGGCCACGAGTCCGGCGATGTTGGGGAGCCGCAGTTTCCGCGCCAGGAAAGCCTGGCTGTAGGTCCGTCCTCCGAGAAACCGGGCCAGCTCTTTCTCCCTCCTCCCCAAGCCGCCCTTCCGAACGGCCTGTTCCCCCGCCTGGGTCAGAGCGACGGTCGTCCGCGTCCTGACCAGGAGGGAAGGCGGAACGGCCGACTGGAGAATCTCCCCCCAGGAGGAATAGGAGCGCCGGGCAAGCTCTCGGGTGAAGGACAGCAACACGCTCGAAAAGATCGGTTCCTCGTCAAGGACGGCGCTGATTTCCTTCAGGGCGGGCCCGCCCGGAGGCGGCGCCCCGGACACCCCCACCACGAATCCGGTCAGCTCCCTCCGCCCGAAAGGGACCAGGACCCGGACGCCGGGTTGGAGCGCCTTGCCGGCGCTTTCTGGAACGAGATACCGGAAGGAGCGTTCGAGAGGGAGAGGGACAACGACATCCGCGCAGAGCGTCATTTTCGGCCGAGGAGCTTCATGACCTTCTGCATATCCTGCCAAACCTGCTTTTTGACATCCCTGACGTTTTCCTGGCGAAGGACATACGAGGGATGGAAGGTCGGCATGACCGGAATGCCTCGGTAATCATGGAACTCGCCCCGGATTTGGGTCATCCCCCTGGAACTCCGGATGAAAAAATCCGTCGCAACCTTGCCCAGGGCGACGATGACCTTGGGGCGGATGATCTCGATCTGGGC
>Ga0315277_10003097_pt1 | contig 22746 bp, 24 predicted proteins | sample YL17G05_15_MG_FD_203695 | JGI IMG/M metagenome (GOLD analysis project Ga0315277, IMG submission 203695) | Sediment microbial communities from Yellowstone Lake, YNP, Wyoming, USA - YL17G05_15 | ecosystem: Environmental > Aquatic > Freshwater > Lake > Sediment | place: USA: Wyoming | collected...
AACTGGCAGACGCGCACGACTCAAAATCGTGTTCCCTTGCGGGAATGAGGGTTCAATTCCCTCCTTCGGCACTCGCGCGATTATAACATGCCAAAGAGGCGCTTCCTCCGCCTCTTTCTTGTTCATCGTGCACCTGAGCGCGATACCCGTGCCCCAGCCTCCTCGTGTGAAACCATGAAGCGCATCTCCCCGGCCCTCTTCGCCGTTTGCGGATTGGCCTTCGGCGTGCTGCTCGGCCTGTGGTATGGCTGGCAGGTCAGCCCCGTGCGTTACGTCAACACGACCCCCGATCTCTTGCGCCAGGATTACCGCGACGACTATGTGCTGATGGTGGCCGAGGCCTACGCGGCCGATCACGACCTGGGCCTTGCCGCACAACAGCTCTCGCGGTTGGGGGCACGCGAGATGGGCGCTGAGGTGCGCGACACCGCCGCACGTTACACCGCCGCCGGTTACGCCGAGGCGGACCTGCGCAAGCTGTATGGCCTGGCGGCTGACCTCGAACAGGCATTCGGCGGTGCCGGAGGCGGGCCATGAGGACGCGCTGGTTTGCGCTGGCCGCAGGCGTGCTGGCCGGCCTTGCGTTGGGCGCGGGCTATGCCTGGCTCGTGCGCCCGGTACGCTTTGCGGATGCCGCGCCAGCCAGCCTGCGCGCGGACTTCCGCGACGAATATCTGGCGCTGATCGCCTCTGCCTACCAGGCCAGTGGCGATGCGCCGCGTGCGCAGGCGCGTCTGGCTCTCTTTGCAGATATTGCGCCTGAGGATCTGACGGCGCTCGCCGCTCGCCACGCGCTGGCGCATGGAGCGGATGCAGCGGTGCGCGGGCTGGCCACACTCGCGGCGATCGAATCCGGCCCGCCATCGCCCACGGCGGCGAGCTCGGCGACTCCGACCGCGCGCGCGCTCCAGACACCGCTGGCCACCTTCCCACTCACCGTGTCGCCCTTTCCCAGTGCGGTGCCTTTCACGCGCGTGCCCCCGGCTGCCACCGCCATGGGCAGCCTGCGCCTGCTCTCCCGCGACGAGATGTGCGACCCGCTGCTCGGCCTACGTTTGGAAGTGCGTGTGCGCACGCGCAGCGGGGCGCCGGCGTCCGGGGTGGAGGTGCGCGTGCGTTGGGCCGGGGGCAGCGACCATTTCTTCACCGGCCTCAAGCCATCGATGGACGCGGGCTACGGCGACTTCGCCATGGACCCCGACACGGACTATCAGGTGGAGCTCACCGGCCTGGCGCTGCCGGTCAGCGGGATCCGCGCGCCCGCCTGTTCACGCGGCGACGGGAGTGTGTACTACGGTGGGGTGCGTCTCAGGTTCGAGGGGGAGTAAGGGAGAAGTCCAACAGTTGACTTGTTGACCACTCAGACCTGTCCGGGCTTGCGAAGTCCGGGGCGTCCCGGACCGACGGCGCGAGGAAGCATAAGCAACCCTATCGCCAAGTGGCCCCGTGTACGTTCCAAGGGTAGCATGAGGCTCAGTCTGGCAGGTGTGAGGACCTAAGTGGACGCGCACCCGCATGAGACGCAGGAGATCGGGGTGCGGGAAGATCGGGAATGGAGGGGGCAAGCGGTCGCCACGGTCCTGGGCATGCTCAGGACCGTGTCTTTGACCTGCTTGGAGCGAAGGAGAGAGCGTTGCGGAGCCTGCGGATGCCTATATCTCGACGTCAGGCTTTCGCTGCCGCTTGTATCCTCGGTGTTTCATAATTGGGAAGTAGAGGGTGGTGGATTCTAGGTACTCTGCAGCCGCCCGGAGGATCATCGGACTGTGGCGAAATGCGCCCAACCCGAGATTGCATCTGGCGCACACGAGCCCGCGTAATGAGTTGGAGGCCTCGTCATGGTCAATCACCAGGCGCGCATGGGACTTGTCAATTCCCGACTCGCCGCAGATGCGACAGACTCCTCCCTGCCCCGCAAGTATTGCATCGTATTCATCTTGTGAGATGCCGTACCTTTGGACCATGTTGAAATCGGGATGTTCCTTGCGCCAGCGGTGAAACGCTGCGCGTTCCCGTTCCGCATTAGGTGCCATCTCTTGCCTCGATCAAGAGCATAACACGCGGTAAGGGTCATGTCATCCCCCTGGGGTGAATCCTTCACCGGGAAACAGCCGGCGCGAGGACATCTGAGTCTGCGGTTTGGGCATTGAGTCATGGCGAAGTGGCCCGGGTTACCCTTTCTCTCTCTACATACACCCTCACTGCATCGCGCACGAACGGGGCCAGACGCGGATCGATCTTGTCGAAGTTGGCCTTGAAGCGCAGCTCATTGTTGTAGCCCTCGGCAATCCCGAGCAACTGCTCATAGCTCGGGGTCCAGAAGTACTCCATGTGACGCCGCCAGCGCTCGACGCACGCCTGGGCCTCAGGTGAAGCCGGGCCGCGCGGCATCGCCTCGAGCAGAGCGGCATAGACGGCGTTTCCTTCGTCGCCGATGCGCTGCTTTTCGGCGGGCGTATAAGCCTCCCACTTTTTGTTGGAGGCCTTCACGATCTCCGGGTCGTAACGTTGCATGGCTTCTTTTTCGTACTCGGCCTGCTGTTCATCGCTAAACCCCTCGAAGAATTGTTTCTGGCTCATAGGCCTGACTCCTTTAAGGTGCAATATCGTGCTGTCCACCGTGACCTGCAGACGTTCCAGGCGGGCGATGCGCTTGCCAAGTTCCCGGCTGTGGGTTTCGAGCGCGCCTAAGGCCTCGAAATCACGGCGTTTGATGATCCGGCGGATCTCCTCGAGAGGCATGTCCAAGGCGCGATACAGGAGGATCTGCTGCAGGAGCAGCACGGAGTCCTCGCTGTAGAAGCGATAGCCGTTCTTACCGACCCGCGTCGGCTTGAACAGACCGATCTGGTCGTAGTAGTGGAGCGTGCGGGGGGTCAGCCCGGCCAGGTTGCAGACCTGCTTCACGGTGAGCATGGCGCCAGTATAGACTATGACGTTAGGTTAATGTCAAGAGCGCCAGGGGGCTGGCCGGGGGGGAAGAGAGGCGGGAACTTGGGAGGCCGAGCAGTCCGGCCCTGGGATGCCTAGGCGCCCCGGCTCTGTGCATCCATCACGGCCACGGCCGCCATGCGCACGATGCTCTCGACGTCGTCGCCGGTCTGCAGCACGTGGGCCGGCGCGCCGATGCCCAGGAGGATCGGGCCGATGATCTCCGCGCCGCCCAGGTGGTTCAACAGCTTATAGGCGATGTTAGCCGCCTCAAGCGAGGGAAAGACCAGCACGTTCGCATCGCGCACCGCGCTGAACGGATAACGCTCGTCGACAATCGCGGGGTCGACCGCCGTGTCGGCCTGCATCTCGCCGTCCACCGCCAGATCCGGCCGGCGCGCATGCACGAGCTCCACGGCGCGGCGCACCTTCTCCGCCAGCGGATGGGGGACGCTGCCAAAGTTGGAGAAGGAGAGCATGGCAATCCGCGGCTCGATGTCCAGCTGCCTCGCGAAATCGGCGGTGAGGATGGCCACCTCCGCCAAGTCCTCCGCGTCTTGCTCGATGTTGACTGTGGCGTCGGTCAGAAAATACACCTTGCGCTGGATGAGGGCGAGATAAACCCCCGCCGCGCGCCGCGCGCCGGGCCGCGTGTGAAAGATGCGCAACGCCGGGCGGATGACATCCGGGTAGTCGTGCACCAGGCCTGAGAGGCAGGCATCGGCATCTTTCATATAGACCATCATCGGTGCGAGCACGCTCGCGTCCGACATGCGCTCGCGGGCGCGGGCGCGGGTGACCCCCTTGCGCTGGCGCAATCGGTAGTACGCCTCGACATAGTCCTCGAGATGCGGGAAGTTCGCGGAATCCACCACCTGCACCTTGGCCGCCAGTCCCAGCTCGTCCATCGTGCGCCGCACGACCTCCGGCCGGGCTATGAGGATCGGGAGCCCGATGCCCTCGTTGGCGATCTGCGCCGCGGCGCGGATGATCTTCGGCTCCTCGCCCTCCGCCAGAACGATGCGTTTGGGCGCGGAGCGTGCCTTGTTGATCAGGAAGCTGCGTATCTCCTGCGCCATGCCCTGGCGTGCAGCGAGCGTCGTACGATAGGTGGAGATATCCAGTGCGCGCCGGGCAACGCCGCTCTCCATCGCCGCCTGGGCCACAGCCGGGGCTTCCCACAAAAGCACGCGCGGGTCGAGCGGCTTGGGCAGGATGTAATTAGGCCCGAACTTCGCGGCGGCAATTCCGTAAGCGCGCAGGACGCTATCGGGCACGTCCTCCTTGGCCAGCGCCGCCAGCGCGTGAGCGGCCGCCAGTTTCATGGCCAAGTTGATCGCCCGCGCGCGCACGTCCAGCGCGCCGCGGAAGATGAAGGGGAAGCCCAGTACGTTGTTCACCTGATTGGGGAAGTCGGAGCGGCCGGTGGCCACGATGGCGTCGGGACGCGCCTGGCGTGCGGCCGCGTAGCCGATTTCCGGATCCGGGTTGGCCATGGCGAAGATGATCGGGTTGGGGCGCATGGCCTGCAGCATCTCTGGCGCGACCACGCCCGCAGCCGAGAGCCCGACGAAAACGTCCGCCTCGCGCAGGGCTTCGGCGAGCGTGCCGCGCTTGTCGCCCTGGGCATAAACCATCTTCTCGGGGAAGGCCTCCTCGCGACGTCCGCGGTAGACCAGCCCGGCGATGTCGACCATCCAGATGTGCTCGCGCGGGACGCCCAGCGCGACGAACATGTCGGCGGTAGCCAGGGCCGCCGCCCCGGCGCCGGAGAAGACGACCTTAATCGCCTCCAGCGTGCGCCCGGTGATCTCGAGCGCATTGAGCAGCGCAGCGGAGGCGATGATGGCGGTGCCATGCTGGTCGTCGTGGAAGACGGGAATGTCGAGCTGCGCCTGCAGCGTGCGCTCAATGGTGAAGCATTCCGGGGCGCGAAAGTCCTCCAGGTTGATACCCCCGAAGGTGGGTGCGATGGCCGCGACCACCCGCACGACTTCCTGCGGGTCGCGCGTGTCGACCTCGATGTCAAACACGTCGATGTCGGCGAAGCGCTTGAAGAGCACGCCCTTGCCTTCCATCACCGGCTTGGAGGCAAGCGCGCCGCGGTCGCCCAACCCGAGGATGGCCGTGCCGTTACTGATCACCGCCACCAGGTTGCCCTTGGCGGTGTAATCGTAGGCCGTCTCGGGGTCGCGCGCGATCTCGAGCACCGGCTGGGCCACCCCCGGCGTATAGGCGAGCGCCAAGTCGCGCTGGGTGGCGACGGGCTTGGTCGGGACAACTTCAATCTTGCCCGGACGGCCCTGACGGTGATACTCGAGCGCATCCTCACGCGTGGTTGACATGTGGGACTCCGTTGGCAAAGAGGGGAAACTGGAGGGACGAGCTCGATAAGTGTATCATAAGAAGTCCGGCCTAAATGGTATGGTTCTTCCGAATGGGGCTTGTCGAAAGCGTCTCCAAACGGTATGCTCACCCCCGCGTGGATCGAGGGTCATGAAGATCAACCGCAGAGATTTCCTCAAACTGAGCGGCGTGGGCCTGACGAGTGTGTGGATTGGTCCGCGCCTGAACTTGCCGCGCCGCCTGCAGCCCGACGAGTGGAGCCAGACCTTTGCGCCCGGTGCCCATCTCGGCCGGGTGACCATTCTCCGGACGGCACTCCACGCGCGCCCGACTCCCGACAGCCCGCAGCTCGGCTGGAAGTACCTGGATGAGGTGAGCGAGGTGCTGCGCGAGGTCATCGGCAAAGGTACCCAGTACCAGAACCATGTGTGGATGGAAACCTCGCAAGGCTTCCTGTATTCGCCGGATGTGCAGCCCATCGTGTACCGGCCCAACGCGCCGGTGGAGGCCATTGCCGATGGGCGCATGTGGGTGGAGGTGAGTGTGCCGTACGCGGACAGCCGCGCCAAGCCCCAGTCCGAGGCCGCCGTGCGCGAGCGCCTGTACTATGCCTCCATCTATCCGGTGAGTGAGGTCATTCGCGATGAGCGGGGCGCGGCTTGGTACCACCTCGACGAGCAGAAGTACACCGGACTCTACGTCCCGGCCGAGGCCATGCGCCCCATTGCGCCCGATGAACTCACACCGATCTCGGCGGAGGTCGAAGACAAGAAACTAGTCGTCAACCTCGGGCGCCAATCGCTCTCGGCCTTCGAGAATGGCGTGGAAGTCTTTCACGCCCGCATTGCCTCGGGGGCCAAGCTCGAGAGCGAGGACGGCAAGTGGACGACCCCGCCCGGCACCTATCGTGTACAGCGCAAGTGGATCGGAGTGCGCATGGCGGCCGGCGATGCGGTCAGCGGATACGACCTGCCCGGCGTCGGCTGGGCCACCATCTTCATCAGCTCGAATGGCGTGGCCATCCACTCCACCTACTGGCACAACGACTACGGCATTCCCAAGTCGCATGGCTGCGTCAATGCGCGGCCGGAAGATGCCAAGGTGGTGTTCCGCTGGACGCTGCCGCACGTCAGCTACCTGCCTGGCGAGGCCGTGCCGGAACTGCCCGGTGGAACGACAGTCGTCGTTAAAGAATAGAACGCGGAGAGCCCTGATCGTGGATGTGCGCTCGGTATCGATTGGACTGGCGTGGCTGGCCGGTGTGGCCTCTTTTCTCTCGCCGTGCGTCTTCGCCCTGGTGCCGGCCTACGTCGGCTATCTGGGCGGCATCGCCACCCAGTCCGGGGGCGGGGCGTCACCCGGGCGGTGGCGGGTGTTCTCGCACGGCGTGGCATTCGTGATCGGCTTCAGCCTGGTCTTCATTGCCCTGGGCGCAGCGGCCTCCGCCCTCGGCCAGTTGCTCTACGACATGCGCGGCTGGCTGGGCCGCATCGGCGGCATGATTGTGATCATCTTTGGCTTGCATACGATGGGCGTCATCACTCTGCCGTTCCTCAATGCCGACACGCGGCGCCAAGCGGCGCCCGACGCAAGCTGGGGCTACATTTCTTCGGGCTTGATGGGTGTCTTTTTCTCGGCCGGCTGGGCACCGTGTGTGGGTCCGGTGCTAGGTGCGGTGCTGACCTTGGCCCTCGACAGCGGCTCGCTCGGCCGCGGGGTGCTCTTGCTGGTCGCGTACTCGGCCGGCATGGCGGTGCCGTTCCTGCTCGCGGCGTTGGGCATCGGGCGCGTGTCGGAATGGCTGCGCCGCTACTCACGCTACCTGCGCTACGTCTCGCTGGCCACCGGCGCGCTGCTCGTGGTCATCGGGGTCATGCTGCTCTTCGGCGTGTTCCAGCGCCTGGCAGCCTTCGGCTTCTTCATTAATACCGGCCTATGATCGGGACACAACCGAGCAAGCTGAGTACGGCGGCGCTCGTCTTGCTGGGCCTCGTGCTGGGCTCGGCCAGCGCGGCTGTGCTCTGGCTGCGCCCGGTGCAGAGTGCGGCGGTATCTGCAGTGGAAGGGACCAGCACGCCGATCATCACCCCGGCGCCCGCGCCGGTGGTTGGCGCGACGGCGCCCACGTTCGCACTAGCAAATCTTGGCGGTGAGCGGGTGGACCTGCGCGTTTTGCGTGGGTCACCGCTGGTGCTCAACTTCTGGGCGACCTGGTGTGAGCCGTGCCGCACGGAAATGCCGCTGCTTCAATCCCACTATGAGGCCGGACGCTCCGCCGGGCTGCGCATCCTGGCCATCAACTTCGATGAGCCTGAACCGCTGGTGCGATCGTTTGTGGATGAGTTGGGCCTGACCTTCGATATCTTGCTCGACCCTGGCGCGTACGTTCAAGGCCTGTACCGCGTGCGCGGCTACCCGACCACGTTCTTCGTCGATGCGCGCGGGGTCATCCGTGGACACAAAGTCGGCGCGATGGAGGCTTCGGAGCTCGAGGCGTTCCTCGCGGACATTGGTATAGGTGCCCCATGATTGAGGTGACCCTCTTTTCCAAGCCGGATTGCCCGCTGTGCGATGAAGTGCGGGCGCTGCTGGGCGAATTGGCGGCTGACTATCCCCACCGCCTGACGGTCCGGGACGTCACGGCCGATGCCCGGCTGCGCGCCGAACTCGGCGTGCGGGTGCCGCTGGTGGAGGTTGGCGGGCGGCGCCTCACCTCGCCGGTCACTCGCGAGAACATCACCAGTGCGTTGGCGGTGGCACAGGCCATTGAGCGCACCTATGCCTCTGCGACGGTCTCCAAGCCGGGCGGGGCCGATCGCGCCACGCGCTGGCTTTCCCGGCATTGGCTGGCCCTCTTCAACTCGGTCGTTGGGATGTACGTCGGCGCCCCCTTCCTGGCACCGGTGCTTCTGCGCGCGGGCTTCGAGCGGCCGGCGCGCTGGATCTATTTTGCCTACAGCTTCGTCTGCCACCAATTGCCGTTCCGTTCTTTCTTCCTGTTCGGCCCGCGCGCGACCTATCCGCGCGACATCCTGCTGGCCGCCACGGGGCTGGATCCGAACGACCTGCTCAACGTGCGCACCTTCGTCGGCAACGCGGCGACCGGCTTCAAGGTTGCGCTGTGCGAGCGGGATGTGGCGATGTATGCCGGAATTCTCTTGGCCGGGCTGGTCTACGCTCTCCTGCGCCCGAGGCTGAAGGCGCTGCACTGGGTGTTGTGGCTGGCGCTGGGGGTGCTGCCCATTGCACTCGACGGCGGCAGCCAGTTGGTGAGCCAGTTGCCGCTCGGCCTGCTTCCCTTCCGTGAAAGCACGGCTCTCTTGCGCACGATCACCGGGGCGTTGTTCGGCGTGATGAGCGTATGGTTCGCCTACCCCAACGTCCAGGACAGCATGCAGGAGAACCTGCACGCGGTCGAGCACGGCGGCACGGGCTCGAGGGCGTCGCCGGCATGACCTTCAACGCGATCGAGGGATTGCGCCTCTACCACTTTGAAGTCTTCCGCCCCTATGCCGGTCTCGCGCACGCGGTGTTCTGCCGCCAGGGCGGGGTGAGCCCGAAGCCCTGGGCCTCGCTCAACGTGGGCGGTGGCGTGGGCGACGAGGTGGCACGCGTCGTGGAGAACCGCCAGCGGGCCTTTCGTGCGGCTGAGCGCCCGCTTGAGTCGATCACCGATGTATGGCAGGTTCACTCCGCCGAAGTGCTGGTCATGCGCGCGCCGCGCGCGGCGGGCGAACGCCCGCCGCACGCCGACGGGATGGTGACCGACAACCCCCAGCTCACCCTGTTCATGCGCTTTGCCGATTGTGTGCCGGTGCTGCTCTTCGACCCGCGGCGGCGTGCAGTAGGAATCGTCCACGCTGGCTGGAAGGGAAGCCTGGCACGCATCGCGGCGCGCGCCGTGACCCGCATGGAGGAAGCCTTCGGCACGCGCGCGCAGGATCTGGTGGCTGCGCTCGGCCCGTCGATCGGCCCGGATCACTATCCGGTCGGCCCAGAGGTGGTGGAGGAGACTCGCCGCGCGTTTCCGAATGAGCATGCGGAACTGCTGGCCCCTCGCGGCGAGCAGACCTGCCTCGACCTGTGGCAGGCCAATGCCCTGGCCCTGCGCCAGGCCGGCGTGCAGACGATCGAGATCGCTGAGCTGTGCACGGCGTGCAACACCAACGACTGGTTCTCGCACCGCGGCGAGCACGGGCAGACCGGCCGCTTCGGCGCATTGATTGCATTACGCGAGGAGTAGGCCGGTGAGCAGCGTGTCCTCGGCCCAGATTCGCGAGCGCCAGGCGGCTGTCATGGAACGCATTGCACGCGCTGCCGCACGCTCCGGACGGGCGGCGCAGGCGGTGCGCGTCGTCGCCGTGACCAAAGCCCAGCCACTCGCGGTCGTGGCGGCGGCAATCGAAGCCGGCCTGACCCGCCTGGGCGAGAATTACGTGGAGGAAGCGCTCGAGAAGATCGCCGCCTTCGGTCCGGACCTGGAATGGCACATGATCGGCCACGTGCAGCGGCGCAAAGCGCGCGAGGCGGCCTCCCATTTTGCGCTGGTGCACTCGCTCGACAGCCTGGCGCTGGCCCAGCGCCTCGACCGTATGGCGGGCGAGCACGGCCAACGGCTAGCGGTGCTCTTGGAATGCAACGTCTCGGGCGAGGCCTCCAAGTTCGGTTTCGCCGCGCATTCGCCCAGCCAGCGCGCCGGTCTGGTGCCCGCGGTCAATGAGATCCTGCACCTGCCCAACCTTACGGTGCAGGGGCTGATGACCGTGGCGCCGATCGGCCCGTCGCCGGAAGCCGCACGCCCGGTCTTTGCCGGGTTGCGCGGATTGCGGGACTGGCTGTGCGCCGAACTGGGGCAGCCTGTCTGGCCCGAACTCTCGATGGGTATGAGTGATGATTTCGAGGTGGCGGTGGAGGAGGGCGCGACCCTGGTGCGAATTGGGCGGGCACTGCTCGGGCCGCGCCCGTGAGGAGTGCGTGGTGCGTGCACCATAATCGGCATCACATCTCAAAGGGCACAGTGATGGCCGGGGGGCGTGCCACCCGGCCCGGGGGCCTGACATGGTTCAGTTCGTTCGAGCCCTTGCCAACCTGGTGACGCTGGTCGTGATCGTGGATGTCTTGGCGAGTTGGGTGTTACCCAACCCGTATCATCCCTTCCGCCTGGCTGTCCACCGCCTGGTTGAGCCGATGCTGGCGCCCATCCGGCGCCTTGTGCCGCCGGTCGGGATGATTGACTTCAGCCCGATGATTCTGATCCTGCTCGTTCAGGTGATCGAGGTGGTTCTGGTCAACCTGCTGTCGGGTTGAAGTTGTCCCGGCGGTTGGCTGCGGCGCGCTGCATGAGAGGGCGCGCCGCTCTTGTTCCGAGGGCGCAGGCAGGCGCAGGGTCAGCGCCGGCCGCCCTGGAGGACGCACGCCGGTGGGGCGGCGAGGTGCACGCGGCCGACGCGAGCAGGGTCGGGCCTCGAGCGCACATGCGTGTGACGCAGTGCCTCTCCCCGGAAGGGAGCGCACGTTCAAGCAGGTATAATCGCCCAACCCGAGGTGCGAATGACACGCGACGACCTGCGGCAGCGCTTTGAGCGCCTCAGCCCGCGCGGCGCGGGGGCGGCCATTGCCGTGCGCGTGCTGCCGCGCGCGAAGAAGAGCGAGGTGGCGGGTTTCATGCCCGACGGCCGACTCAAGGTGCGACTGACCGCGCCGCCTGTGGAGGGCGCGGCCAACCGCGCGCTGGTGGAACTCCTGGCGCAGGTGCTCGAGGTGCGGGCCGCGGCGGTCGAGATCGTGGCCGGGGCCACCGGGCGTGACAAAATTGTCTCGGTACTGGGCCTCGCGCCGGAGCTGGTGGACTCCCGCCTGCGCGCCGCCGGTCAGCCGAAGACGGCCGTGCGAGCCAGGCGCCGCTCGACCCCGCGCTGAGCGGTCAAATTGACAGTCTGCCTTCCGGGCTGTATAATCGCAAGTCGATGTCGTTGCAGCCGAACCCCCGTCCGGCACCCGTGGACGGGAGTCTTTGGCTGAGGCGCGGATGCAGGAACAGCGTGCGTCCGGGATGAACCAACGGAGGTGACCTCAGAGGAGCAGCGCGTATGGCACTCTGTGTCTCGCAGATCCGTAACCCGGCGCGCACACCGCGCCGGGCTTTTTGTTGCACGAGCGGCGTCAAGCCACCGACCCAAGAACAGAAGGGAGGTGATACGGATGACGGGCGTAACCCTACGGCCAAATGAGAGTCAGGAAAGCCTGCTGCGGCGCTTTCGCAAGAAAGTGACCCGGGCGGGCATTCTCAGCACCGTGCGCCGCAAGCGTTGGTTTGTCTCGAAGAGCGAACTGCGCCGCATTCAGAAGAAAAAAGCCATCCGTCGCCTGAAGCGCCGCGAACGGAAGTACGAGGTGGGCGAATAGAGGCGAGGTGAGGCTGCGCGACGCGGGCGAGCCGGCCTCGGAGGACGCATGACCAAAACGGAAGAGAAAATCGAGGTCGAGGGTGTGGTGATCGAGGCCCTGCCGGGGACGCAGTTCCGCGTCAACCTGGACGCCGGGCACGCCATCCTGGCTTACCTCTCCGGCAAGATGCGCAAGAACTACATCCGCATCCTGCTCGGCGATCGGGTCAAGGTGGAGCTGTCGCCCTACGACCTGGCCCGCGGCCGCATCATCTACCGCTTCCGCCGCAACCAGATGGAGCCTCAGATCGAAGAGACCTGAGTCCTCTGTGGATTGAAAATGAAACGGGGCTGCCCAGAGTTGAGGGCGGCCCCGTTTTGATTCGTCTAGCGCTGCGGCTGTCGGTGGCGAGGGGGCGGGGTGAAGGAGGGCCCTGGGGTCCGCCCATGCCGGGACGCCTGCACCCGGCGACGTCCCCGGACGGGGAGCTCAGGAGGAGTTGCAGTACCTCGAGTTGACCTGCTCAACGTCCATGCCGCCGGAACAGATGATTCCTCCATTTTCGTAGTGGCACTGAGAGCCAGAGCCCATGACCTGACCCGACTTGATGTTGAAAACAGGGTGGCTGCCGATGCGCTCGACCTCATAGGTGAACTGCATGCATTCATCGCTCACCCAGGTAGAAAGGAATTCCCAATCGTAAGCGTAGATGGTGAAGGTCTTGTCGAGCACCATGAACCAGTATCGTCCGTACTTGCAGTTGGAGCAATCGGCATTGCCGACGCGGGTGACTCGACCGCAGACCGCCATGGTCTGTCCGACGTCGTCCAGGGTCACCTCCGATGCGTGAGTGCATGGGGGAACCTCAGTGGGGCGCGGCGTGGGAGTTGGGCGAGGCGTGTTGGTCACGGCGGAGGTGACCTCCACGTAAACCGGCGCCGACGTGACAAGGACCTCCTGAGTGACAACGATCGCTGTCGGCTGCGAGGCGCATGCCAGAAGCAGGCCCGCAGCGACCAGGGCGCAGACTGCGGCTTTCATTTCGCTCCTCCTTGGCTGTCAGCTAGGCGGCGCGACGCCATGCGGGCGGCGCGTGTCGCACGCAGGTGGGCACGGGTTGCAGGATGCGGGATCACGAAAGGCGGGAGGCGCATCTCTGTCCCCCTTTCAACTTAGAGAGCTGCGCAAACGGGGAGGGCGGCGGTGGGACCGATGCCCGACATGATTCTAGACGGGAATCTCAGCCGCGCAAGTCAGGCTACCTGGCGAGAGAGCCCGAAAATATCGGGCCCCCGGCTGGCGGTGGACCTGCAGCCGCCACGAAGTGGCCGCACATCGTTGGGCGAAGTGCTGCGATGGATGGAGTGGGGCCGATCGGTGGCGGACAGCGGAGCGGCTGCCGTGAGGTTCAGGCGGGCTGCCCCGCCACGAGCGCGACCCAGTCCTCGCGCGACCGTTGCTCCACGAGCGTCATCCCGCTCGCCTCGAGCGCCGCTTCGACCTCGGCGGATTGTTCGCGCAAGATACCCGAAAGGATGAGCCTGCCGCCCGGCTCGAGCACGCTCGGCAACCCCTCGCCCAGCATGCGCGCAAGCGTCCCGGCCAGAATGTTCGCGACGACCAGCGCAGCGCGGCCCGGAGGCACGCGACCCTGGAGCAAGTCGGTTAGCGACCCGAGATGCGTGCGCAGGTTGGCGCCGATTTGATTCAGGCGTGCGTTGTCTTCGGTGGCGCGGATCGCCTCCGGGTCGGTATCCAGCGCCAGCACGAGGCCGGCCCCCAGGCGCAGCGCGGCCAGGCCCAGGATCCCTGAGCCGCAACCGAGGTCGATCACGGTCATGCCCGGGCGCAGGTTTTCCTCAAGCAGCTCCAAGCACAATTGCGTGGTGGGGTGAGTGCCGGTGCCGAAGGCCATACCCGGATCCAGAAGGACCGGGACGTCGGCGGTCCCGAGGGCCGTGGTGGCCCAGGAGGGGATGATGACCAGATGCCGGCCGAGGCGCAGCGGCCGGTAGTGCCGCTTCCACGACTCCGACCAATCCTGGTTTTCGACGAAGCGCAGTGTCGGTTCGGGCAGTGGCCGGATTTGGCCGAGGTGCCACAAAGCTTCTGCGAGTGCGGCTTGGGTGGCGGGAAGATTTTCGTCGGCCGGCAAATAGGCTTGCACGCGGAAGGGGCCGGAGCGCGGCCGCTCGGGGTCGGGGTCGACGTTGTCGTAGCCCAGCGCGACGCCGCCCGGGGCAAAGCGCGCCAGAACGTCCGCCACCGGCTCGGCCAACTCGTCGTCGAGGACTAGAGTTACCTCCAGCCAGCGGGCGGAAGCCAGTGGCCGGCGAGGCTCACTCACCCAGATGGCCCTTCAATCGTTCATAAAGGCTTTCCGAAAGAGGCTGGGGGGTTGAATCGAGCGCCTGGCCCAGTTCGCGCATCAGCCGCTTCTGTTCGGCGGAAAGGCGCGTGGGCACCTGGACGTTGATGATGGCCAGCAGGTCGCCGCGCCCATTGCGTTGCACGTGAGGGATGCCCTTGCCCTTGAGGCGCACCACATGCCCGGTCTGCGTCCCGGCCGGGAGGGAGGCGCGCGCGTCGCCGTCGAGAGTGGGGATCGAAATCTCCGCGCCGAGCGCGGCCTGGGCCATGTTGATGCCCACCTCAACGATCAGATCGTCGCGATGGCGGCGGAAGAATGCATGGGCTTCGACGTGGATGAGAACGTACAGGTTGCCGTGCGGCCCGCCGAACAGGCCGGGCTCGCCCTCGCCCGCCAGGCGGATTTGCGTGCCTTCATCCACGCCGGCCGGGATGGGGATGGCCAGTGTTCGCGTCCGCCGTTCGAGACCTCGCCCGCGGCAGGTCTTGCACGGGGTCGGGATCGTTTCACCGGCGCCACTGCAGGCCGGGCAGGTGCCGACATTGACCATCGAGCCGAGGAAAGTTTCGCGCACCTGGCGGACTTCGCCGCTGCCGCGGCAGGTGGCGCAGCGCACCGGGCTGGTGCCCGGTTCGGCGCCGCTGCCATGGCAGGTCGAACAGGTTTCGTGACGTGTGACCTCGATGGGTTTCTCGGCGCCGGCCGCCGCATCGCTGAAGGGAAGGGTTACTTCGACGCGTAGATCGGGCCCACGGCGCGGGGAGCGGCGTGCCGCACCCGTGCTCATGCCGAAGCCGCGGAAGAACTCCTCAAAGATGTCGCCCAGCCCGCCGAAATCGCTGCCAAAGCCCTGGGGCATGCCGTTCAGACCGGCCCGGCCAAAGCGGTCGTAGGCGGCACGGCGCTGATCGTCCGACAGGGCGCCGTAGGCCTCGCTGATCTCCTTGAAGGTCTCCTCGGCGCCGGCCTGCTTGTTGACGTCGGGGTGGTACTTCTTGGCGAGCGCGCGATACGCGTTGCGAATATCGTCGGCGCTGGCCGTGCGCGCCACGCCCAGCACGTCGTAGTAGTCTCTCGGTTCTCCGGCCATAGGGGGTTGGCGCAGACGCTGGTCCCGCCGTCGCCCACGACGGCGGGACCAGCGGAGTGCGCGCTAGACCTGCTTGAACTCACCCTCGACCACATCATCCCCGGAGGGAGCCGGGCCGCCGCCCTCGCCTCCCGGCGGAGGGCTGCCCGCCTCCGGCTGGCCGGCTTGATACATGGCCGTGCCGATAGTCTGCGCCGCCTGGTACAGCTCGGAGGTTGCACTCTGGATGGCGCGCAGGTCCTTGCCCGCCATGGTCGAGCGCAAGGCCTCGATCTTGCGGTTGACTTCCTCGCGGATCGGAGCCGGCACCTTGTCGCCCGCGTCGCGCAGGCTCTTCTCGGTGGTGTAGATCGCCGAGTCGGCCGTATTGCGGGCCTCGATCTCTTCTTTGCGCTGGCGGTCCTCGTCACGATGCGTCTCGGCATCGCGGGTCATCTTCTCCACTTCGTCCTTGGAGAGGCCCGAGGAAGGCTGGATGGTGATGTGCTGGCTGCGGCTGGTGGCCTTGTCCTTGGCCTCCACCTTGAGGATGCCGTCGGCATCGATGTCGAAGGTCACCTCAATCTGCGGGATGCCGCGCGGCGCCGGCGGGATGCCGTCCAGGATGAACTTGCCCAGGCTCTTGTTGTCATTGGCCATCGGGCGTTCGCCCTGCACCACGTGGATCTCGACACTGGTCTGCATGTCGGAGGCGGTCGAGAAGGTCTGGCTCTTGCGGGTGGGGATAGTCGTATTGCGCTCGATGAGCGGGGTGGCAACCCCGCCCAGGGTTTCGATAGAGAGAGTCAGCGGGGTCACATCCAGCAGCAGGATGTCCTTCACCTCGCCGCCCAGCACGCCGGCCTGGATGGCCGCGCCGTCGGCCACCACCTCGTCCGGGTTGACCCCCTTGTGCGGGTCCTTGCCGAACACACGCCGTACGGCTTCTTGGACGGCCGGCATGCGCGTCATGCCGCCCACCAGCACCACCTCATTGATGTCCGCGGGCTTGAGATGCGCATCTTCCAGGGCGCGCATCACCGGCTGGATGGATCGTTCAATCAGGTCCGCGGTGAGCTGCTCGAGCTTGGCGCGAGTCAAGGTCGTGGTGAGATGCTTGGGCCCGGTGGCATCCGCGGTGATGAAGGGCAGGTTGATCTCGGTCTGCATGACCGAGGACAGCTCGATCTTGGCCTTCTCCCCGGCTTCCTTCAGGCGTTGCAGCGCCTGACGGTCCTTGCGCAGGTCGATGCCTTCCGCTTTCTGGAATTCGTCGGCGATCCAGCTGATGACCCGCATGTCGAAGTCGTCGCCGCCCAGGAAGGTATCCCCGTTGGTGGACTTGACCTCGAACACGCCGTCGCCGACGTCGAGGATGGAGATGTCGAATGTGCCGCCGCCCAGGTCGTAGACCGCAATGGTCTCGTCCTTCTTCTTGTCCAGGCCATAGGCCAGGGAGGAAGCGGTGGGCTCGTTGATGATGCGCAGCACTTCCAGGCCGGCGATCTGTCCGGCATCCTTGGTGGCCTGGCGCTGCGAGTCGTTAAAGTAAGCCGGCGTGGTGATCACCGCCTGGGTGACCGTCTGGCCGAGATAGGCTTCGGCGTCGGCTTTGAGCTTGCCCAGCACCATTGCGCTGATCTCGGGCGGCGAGTAATCGCGCCCGCCCATATGCACGCGGATGTCGCCGTTGGGGGCGGCCGAGATTTTGTAAGGCACGTACTTGAGCGCACGCTGCACTTCGGGGTCGCTGAACTTGCGCCCCATGAAGCGCTTGATCGAGAACACGGTGTTCTCGGGGTTGACGATGGCCTGGCGGCGCGCCAACTGCCCCACCACCCGCTCGCCGGTCTTGGGGTTGATCGCCACCACCGACGGGACGAGGGGTGAGCCTTCGGCCGAAGGGATCACCTTCGGTTCGCCGCCTTCCATGACCGCCACCACCGAGTTGGTCGTTCCAAGGTCAATGCCGATAATCTTTCCCATGGAAAATCCTCTCCTTTGAGACCGCGCCGCCTAACTGTTCGCGGCGGTCGCGTCCGCATCATCGGGGGCCGCACGGGCCACCCGCACCAGCGCCGGTCGCAGCACGGTTTCGCCAAGCCGGTAACCGGGACGGACCACGTCGATCACTTCTCCCTCGTGGTGGTCGCGGCTGGCCTCGTAGCTCAGCGCCTCGTGTTGTGTCGGGTCGAACGCCTGGCCGCGCGCCTCGATGGGCAGCACGCCCTCTTCGCGCAGCAGGCCCAGGCACTTCTGATAGATAAGTTCTACGCCCGCCGCCCAGCGTTCGATGGCCTCGGGCGTGCGCGGCTCGCGCAGAGCGCGATCGAAATCGTCGAGCACCGGGAACCAGTGCGCCAGCACGCGGCCGGTGGTGCGGGCCAGTGCCTCCGACTGCTCGCGCTCGATGCGTTTGCGGTAGTTCTGCAATTCGGCCTGGGCCCGGCGCCAGCCGTCGAGATACTCGGCGGCCTGAGCCTGGAGCGCTTCCAGCTCCGCGGCCTCACGCGCCTCGCCTTCCGGTTCGGCTTCGGCCTTCGGGTTGAGATCCGTCATGCTCACTCCCTGAGCGGCAGTGCTACTCGGAAAACGCCTCGGTCACCAGTTCGCTCATCACGGTGGCCACGTAACGCACTGCCGATATTGTCCGGTCGTAGGCCATGCGCACCGGGCCCAGCACGCCCAATGCACCGGTGGCCAGGCCGGGCGCGCCATAGCGCGCCACGACCATCGAGCAATCACGCAGGTCCTCCCACTGGCCCTCGCCGCCGATGACCACCTGCACCCCGTCGACATCCGGGGCGAGCACTCGCGCGAGAAAGCCACTCAGCAGGGTGTGTTCTTCGATGAGATGCATCGCTCGCTGAGCGAGCTCGCGGTCGGCGAACTCGGGCTGGTTGAGCACGTTGGAAAGCCCGTCGTAAATCACATCCGGGCTCGGGCTGCGATCGGCCCGGCGCATCATCTCGGCGACCATGCGCAGGATCTCGGGCGCGAGCGGGTCGAGGCCTTGATCCACGCGCTGGACCGCCGCGGCATCCGCCCCCTGACAGCGCGCGGTAACCTGTGCGGCGATACGCGTCAGAGTTTCCTGGCTCGGCGGCTCCTGCGGGCTGAGCATCTGCTGCAAGACCTCGCCGCCCTGCAGAACGAGGATCAGCTGCACCTGGCGCGCCTGAACCGATATCAATTCGAGATGACGAAGCAGCGATCGATCGGCGCTGGGCGCGGTAACGACCGAGGCCACGCTCGAGTGCTGCGCGAGGACTGAGGCCGCCAAGCGCAGCCACTGGTCCACATCGCCCTGGGCTTGATAGAACTGATGACTGATCATGCGCTTCTCAGCCGAGGGCAGGTCGGCATCCGCCGTCAGGCGTTGGACGAAGTAACGGTAGCCGTCATCGGTTGGTACGCGGCCGGCCGAGGTATGCGGCTGGCGCAACATGCCGGCCTCAGTCAGGGCCACCATTTCGTTGCGCACTGTAGCCGGGCTGAAGTCGAGCGCGTAGCGAGCCACCAGCGTCTTGGAGCCGACCGGCTGGGCGGCTTGGACGTACTCACGAACGATCAACCCGAGAAAAAACTCCTGCCGATTGGATAACCCCGGCACTTTTCACCCCTTTAGCACTCTCGCTTAGTGAGTGCTAAGACACTAGGCTGGATGATACCATGGGAAATGTGCCTCGTCAAGCATTCGACGAATCGGCCCAAAACGGCTAGGGGTAGGCTGTTCGACAATGGAATCGGTAAGGGTGAAGGAGCCGGATGGTCAGGCGCGTGGCGGGGTGGCCGCGCGAGGCCATTCCACCCTCATGGGCATCGCCGGGTCATGGCAGGCTTGGCCACCGGAGCTTCCGCGCGGCAGTCCGCGCCCAGTTCATCGCTGCTAGCGCAAGACGGCCGGCAGAAAGGCCGGGCAGCGGAGCGGACTCTGCCATTCGTAGGCACCCATGTCGACGAGCCCCCCCACCGGCCGAGGGTTCCTGTCATAGTCGACCGACGGAACGCTCGGGGCGCCGTTGTTGCCATGGTCGATCGCCGGCGAGGAGCACAGCAAATGGGCGTCAAAAAACGAAACGAACAACGGGTTGGCCGAGCTGGACCCCATGCCGCCGCTCGTGCCAGAGTAGTCTCCCCAACCGTTGTCCCACACGTCGTTGTAGGTGTTGGTGGATGAACTGATGTCGGCTGCCAAGACCCCATAGACACCGTTGGCGGCGATGATATTGTTTGTCACGACCGAACTGCTCGAGTCGAAGTTGGCGACTCCGCACCCGCCGTAGTTGAACGCCAGAGTGTTGTTCGTCACGGTGGGGTTGGACTGAGTACTGTAAATGCCGCTGCCGTTGTTCCATCCGATGACGTTGTTAGTGATAAAGGGAGAGGAGTGATCGTTGATGATGGCAGCATCGCCGGGATAGCCAAGGTTCGCGCTGCCGTTCAAGCCAAGAATGTTCCGGGTAATGTAGGGCGAATAATAGTAGGTGTAGATTCCGCTATGGGTATTGCCGGAGATGTCGCTGTCCTCGATCGAGCCTCCGTACCATACAGCGTAGATGCCGACCACGTTTCCCGTGACCAGGCAATCATCGATGACCCCGCTCATTGCCGGAATTGAGTATCCGTTGAGATCGATCCCGTGATTGCCTCCCCGCACAGTGAACCCTGAGAAATAGAAGTCAATATGACCGCCTACATTGATAACATTCACCGCGCTGTTGGCCGCGTTGATAATTGTCGAATCCTTCCCGGCACCGTTTATCACCAGGGAATTGTCCGTGATGGTGATGGGGAAGGACTCGCCGTTGGTGGAGCTGGAATAGGTGCCCGCAGCGACCAAGACCAAGTCACCGGAGGCGGCCCTGTTGACGGCCGACTGGATGGTTAGGCAAGGATCGGACAGTGAACAACTCCCGGCGTTGTTACCGGAGATGGAGACATACCATGTAGATGCGGCCGCGGAACGGCGGACCGGAGACAGGGGGAGCAGAAGCAGCACCAAGACGAGCGCGAGCAGGAGTCGGCGTCGGATGGGCATCACAGGTCTCCTTCGGCACGTCCTGGGCAAGGGCGAGGCGAGTTGGGTACCTCGGCTCGCCTGCAACGTGACTTGGCCGCGCTCTATGTTGGACTCAATCATATTCAGAACAGCACCGTTAGCAAGTCAGCCGCCGAGGCCAGCGAGGGCATCCCGTTCCTCATGCGCCGGGGCAGAGCAGAGCCCGTTGGCGGTATTCCCGCCTGAGTCGCTGCCCAGGGTAAAGGGCGCGGGCGGAGGGTCCACTCGATTGCCTGCTTCGCGGTAGACTTGCCCCCCGGAGCTCATCCCTGGATGGATTATCGAGAACAAGTGACCCCCCGTGAGTCGCCCACTGAGGGCGCACCGGAACAGCGTGCGCACAGCCCGCTGCGCTTCGCCCTTTCGCAGACTTTCGCCTCCATGCGCTACCCCAACTACCGTTTGTGGTTCGCAGGGCAGCTGGCCTCGCTGGTCGGCACGTGGATGCAATCCACAGCGCAGGCCTTCCTGGTTTACGAATTGACCCACTCCCCGGTCTACCTGGGCCTCGTTGCCTTCGCGGCCGGCGTGCCCTCCTGGCTGTTTACCCTGTACGGCGGCGTCGTGTCCGACCGCATGCCGCGCCGCACGCTGCTCATCCTCACCCAGTCCGCGATGATGGTGCTGGCCCTCATCCTGGCGCTGCTTGCATTTACCGGCCTAGTGAAACCATGGCACATCATCGTGCTGGCCTTTCTGCTGGGCGTGGCCAATGCGTTTGATGCGCCGGCGCGCCAGTCCTTTATCCTCGAGATGGTCGAGCGCGAGGACCTGTCCAACGCGATCGCCCTCAATTCGACCATGTTCAATTCGGCGACCGTGGTCGGCCCGGCCGTGGCCGGCATCACCTACGCCGCCATCGGCCCGGCTTGGTGCTTCATGATCAACGCGATATCTTTCCTGGCGGTGATTGCTGCATTGGCCCGCATGCGCCTGGCACGGCGGGCCGCGCGCCCGCGCGGCGCCGGCGCGCTGGCCGAGCTGCGGCGCGGACTGGGCTATGTGCGCCGCGAGCCGACCGTGCGGACGCTCATCGGCGTGGCCGGCTTCGTCAGCCTGTTCGGCCTGGGCTTCGTCACCCTCATACCCGCCTGGGCGGTGAGCGTGTTAGGTGGCAACTCGGTGACCAACGGGTGGATGCAATCCGCGCGCGGGCTTGGCGCGCTGGTGGGTGCACTGATGATTGCCTCGCTTGGCCGCTTCCGCTGGAAAGGCCGGCTGCTCACGGCCGGCACGCTGGCCCTGCCGGTGCTGCTGATCCTCTTCTCATTCGTGCGCTCGACGCCGGTGGCGCTCTTGGTGCTGGTGGGCGCGGGCTGGGCCTTCATGTCGCTTTTCAACATGCTCAACACGCTCATCCAATCCGTCGTCCCCGACGACCTGCGCGGGCGGGTGCTCAGCATATACACCCTGAGCTTCTTTGGGCTGGTACCGGTCGGCTCGCTCCTGGCCGGCTCGGCCGCCTCCCTGGTGGGTGAGCCGCTCACGGTGCTGGTGAGCGGTATTCTGCTTCTGCTCTTTGCACTGGGTCTGTGGTTTCGCGCGCCGCACCTGCGGGCGCTCGAGTAGCCCGGCCGCGCGCGACAATCTGACGGGCCTAACGGCTGCCAGAACGCAACGGGGCCGTCCCAAAGGGACGGCCCCGCTTCAATCACACGCAGGCAACCACCTACCCCCCAGACGGGGTGGGCGGGGGGAGTGCCAGCAAGTAACCGCGCCCGCGCACGGTGCGGATGAACGCCGGCCGCTTGGGGTCCTTCTCAAGCTTGCGCCGCAAGCGCACGATGTGCGGGTGGACAATGGTCTTGGCCTCGCTCTCACTCAGGTCATAGTTCATCGCCTCGCGCGCGATGCGCCGCGACGAGAGCACGTCCCCCGGATGGGCCATGAGCAGCGCCAGGATGCTCTCCTCGCTTTGCGTGAGCGTGATCGAGCGCGTCTGGACGTCGTCGGTGAGGGTCAGTGTGCGTTTCTCGCGATCGAGGGAGAACGGCCCGGCGTACTGGAAGCGTTCGGCCGGCAGGGCGGCGGGTTTGGACTGCGGGACCGGGCCGTCGGTTTTCAACTGTTCCAGCGCCGCGATGGCCGCTTCGAGCGAATGGCGCTGCTGGATCTCCGCCACGCGTTTGCGCAGCGCCTTGTGGATGGCGCTGTCGACCTGCTCGAGCGAGGCCGGCTTGAGCAGATAGTCCACCACCATGCCGGACTTGAGGGCCGCCACGGCACTGTCGAGCGCCGCATGGCCGGTGAGAATGACCACCAGCAAGTTCGGGCGCAAGGCCTGCGCCTTCTGCAGGACCTCCAGGCCATCCATGCCCGGCATGCGGATGTCAAGCATCATCAGGTCGTAGGGCAGGCGGGTCAGCTTGTCAAGCGCCTCCTGTCCGGAGCGGGCCTCGTCGACGTAGTTGTATCCTTTTAGACGCAGGCCTCGGCCCAGAGCCAAAAGCACATGCGGCTCATCATCGACCAGGAGGATGCGGGCTTCGGGGAGCAAGGGAGCAGAGATAGATTGTTCCATGGGCTCACTCGGCGGGCGGGTTCTCGTGGATCAACGGTAGGTTGATAGTGAACACCACC
>Ga0315277_10003098_pt1 | contig 22745 bp, 18 predicted proteins | sample YL17G05_15_MG_FD_203695 | JGI IMG/M metagenome (GOLD analysis project Ga0315277, IMG submission 203695) | Sediment microbial communities from Yellowstone Lake, YNP, Wyoming, USA - YL17G05_15 | ecosystem: Environmental > Aquatic > Freshwater > Lake > Sediment | place: USA: Wyoming | collected...
ATCACGTACGATCTCATCGGCGATGCTTCACTTACGTATGACGTGGCTATCGTCCTGACCCGGGAGAGAGACAAGAGTTTTCGGATTGTTCCAAAAACTGTTTCCGGTGCAGTTGGAGAAGGCAAGTTCGCCGGGCTGAGGCAAGAGATCCGCTGGGAGTACAAGAAGGACGTGCTTCAGGGATTGTCCGGCGATGACTATCAGTTTGAGTTCGCGGTGAACATCGTCAAAGGGGGCGGGATTTCGAGCACATGGTACTATGTTGGCGGCGGATTAGTGGTTGTCGGTGCAGTTGTGGCGGCTGTAATTGGGGGAGGCGGAGGTGGCGGTGGCACCGAGACTCAGTCCGGGCTCCCATCCCCGCCGACGACAAAGCCACCGTCTCAATAGGAGAGGCGCTTACAATCCTTTTTGGTAATTCGCAGGAGTCGCATATGAACACGGTTCGAGCATTGTTGGTTGTCTCACTTGTTCTCACCGGCCAGGCATACGGGCGCCAGATCACCGGCAAGACAAACGCCGGCTCCTTCGGCCCGCCAGCTGCGGAGCTGAAGGTTCGCCTGGAACTCGCATTTCCTTCACTCGGCAATACGCTGAACGCAGGAGAACAAGGCACGATCAAAATCGTGGTTACGAATGCCGGCGGGGGATCTATCGAGGATGTGAAGATTCGTGTCTCCTCGTCGCCTCCGCTGCTGGGCGCGACGCTCTCATCTCCCGCTGACCTCGGAGCAATCGCGGCTGGAATGTCAAAAACCACGACACTTGAACTTCGTGCACAGGAAGATTTGAAGTCGCAGACCTCCAAGATCACGGTCCAGGCAACTGCCACATCGGGAGCTAAGAGTGAACTGCAGTCGGTGGACCTGGTGTTGGCAGAAAAGTCGAGGTTGGTCCAACTCGCCGTCTCTGCGGAATTCGTTGAGCCCTCGGGAAATGGTCTCCTCGACGCGGGAGAAACCGGCACGGTGAAAGTGAACATTGTGAACTCGGGGAAGATGATCGCGAGGAATGTGGTTACCAGGCTTTCAAAATCGGCACAGATTGCGGCCCTGTCCATCACGCCTGCCAGCGATCTGGGAGACATCGCGTCTGGAAAAACGAAAACCTTATCCTTCCAGGTCCGTGCTTCGGAAAACGTCTCATCTCAGACAATAAACCTGACATTGGATGTGTCCGGGGCTAACTGCGTAATGATCGATCCACAGGTCGTTAGGCTGACGACAAACGAGCGTGTTATTGCAAGAGACGTGACGCCTCCCGAGATTGAGCTCACAGAGCCCCTTCGCTCGTCAACGCGCGGGATGAAAGTTGCTTCCGAGACGCAGAAGGCCGCGACCGGTGCATCTTCGATGATCATCAAAGGGCTCGCGAGGGACTCGTCCGGAGTGGCTGTCGTCTACGTGAACGGCGAAGAAGCCCAGTTGCGGCTGACGCCTGCCGGGTCAGAGTTCAGTGCTTCGGCGCTCCTTGCGATAGGCCGGAATGAAATCGAGATAAAGGCGGTCGATCGCTTCAAGAATGAAGCCACGCTGTCGTTGATTGTGAACCGTGAAGAGCCAGTTGTCCAGGGAAACTACTATGCGCTGGTCATTGCTGTGCAGGATTATCAGGATCCCAGCGTCAACAGCCTCCAATATCCTCTCCAGGATGGCCAGAATCTTGTCAACACCTTGACGACGCACTACAACTTTGAATCAAAAAATGTCACCTTCTTGAAGAATCCGACAAGAAGCCTCATCATTCAAACATTTGACCAGTTGCAGAAGAAATTGTCGGAACGGGACAATCTCTTGATCTTCTACGCCGGCCATGGCTACTGGGATGAACGTCTCAAACAAGGATTCTGGCTCCCGTCAAACGCAACGCAGGCGAGTCGTGCCGAATGGATCTCAAACGGGACCATACGAGACTACGTCTCAGGCGTAACGACCAAGCACACGCTGCTGATTTCAGACGCGTGCTTCAGCGGAGGGATCTTCAAAACCAGAGATGCTTTTGCCAAGGACAATGTAGCAATTCGCGAACTCTACAAATTGCCCAGCCGGAAGGCCATGACAAGCGGTACATTGAAAGTAGTGCCGGACAAGAGTGTCTTTGTTGAGTACCTCCTCAAACGGCTCAAAGACAACACAGAAACGCTCATGTCAGCCGAAAACCTGTTCGCAAGTTTCAGGCAGGCCGTCATCAACAACAGCCCGAACCAGCAAGTCCCGCAGTACGGGGAGATCAGGGAAACGGGTGACGAAGGAGGAGATTTTATTTTTGTTCGAAAGTGATTGCATGGCGAAGCGCTGCTTCGCCGATTTGCCAGCTTGTTGGGCGAAGCGTTGCTTCGCTGGCAGGTTGATAAGGCGAAGTGATACTCCGCCCGACGATCTGTGACGTATCCCCGGGTTTCCGGCCCGGGTCGTGGCCCACGATGTAGCACAAACCTTCATATTTCTTTATTCGACAATCTTCAATCTCTAATCACAGCGCCAATCACTTCTGGAGGTACGCAATGACTCTTTCCCCGCGCTTGACTTACCGATTCTTCGTGCTCGCCCTCATGTTCGTTCTGGGATGCAGCACACTCATCGCACAATCCCGGATCCAGACTCCTTCCCAATTCCTGGGATTCGAAGTCGGCGCCGACCGCCAGTTAGCTGATTACAAGCAAATAGTCTCCTATTTCAGAGAGCTGGCGAGATTATCAAAAAGGATTGAGGTCGAAGTGCTCGGCCCTACGACGCTCGGAAATGAACTGGTCATGGCGATGATTTCTTCTGAAGAGAATCTCCGGAACAAAGCGAAGTACCAGGAGATTGCGAAGAAGCTGGCTGATCCGCGGGGGCTGTCGCAGAAAGAGATCCAGGATCTCGTTGATCGTGGAAAAACCATCGTTCTTGTCAGCTGCAATATTCACTCGACCGAAATCGGATCGACGCAGATGATTCTCGAGTGGGCGCACGCCCTTGTCACGGCGCAAGATGCCGAGACGAAGCGACGGCTCGATAATGTGATCCTCCTGATCATGCCATCGCTCAATCCCGACGGTCAGCTCATGGAAGTGGAATGGTATCGGAAGTGGGTCGGCACGAAGTACGAAGGAGGCAGGTCGCCTTTCCTCTATCATCCCTACACCGGTCACGACGACAACCGCGATTGGTACATGCTCACGCAAAAAGAAACCAAAGCCGTCACGAAAGCCGTCTTCCATGAATGGTACCCGCAAGTGTGGCTCGATGAGCATCAGATGGGCGCAACGGGTCCCCGCATCTTCACGCCGCCCTATACGAATCCGGTTGCAGAAAATGTTCACCCCCTCATCTGGCGTATCGTCGATCATATCGGTACGATGATGGCGTGGCGGCTCGAGGAACAGAAGAAGTCCGGCGTCATCTACGGAGCGATGTACGATACATACTGGCCCGGCGCGACAGAGCAAACTGCATTCTGGAAAAATGTCGTCGGGCTTCTGACCGAGGTCGCATCAACACGGATGGGAACACCCGTCGAAGTAAGCCCGATAGAGCTCAGCGGCAACACGAAGGGTTTGGTGGAGTACAAGCAGCAGGCCAACTTCCCGAACCCGTGGCCGGGAGGAATCTGGCGTGTTCGGGATATCATGGACTATGAGCGGATTGCCTCGGATGCCCTGCTGGAAGCTTGCACGAAACACCGCGAAGATATCCTGAGCGGCATCGCGATGATGGCGATGGATGCGGTGAAAATGGGATCCCCCGGCGAATACTATCGTATCCCGGCTGAACAACGGGATCCGGCCTCGGCCGCACGCCTAGCATTCGTGATGCAGGAAAACGGGGTGGAAGTGCTCTACTCTGCTTCTGAAAAAACATACTACATACCGACGGCCCAGCCGTATGGACGGTTTGTCAAAGAGATGATGGGCACCCAGCGCTACCCAAAGGTGAAGCTCGTATCTGGTCCGAACATTGTTCCGCCGTATGACATGACCGCCTGGTCGCTTCCTTTGATGATGGGCGTGTCGGTTGAGAAACTCAAACTCTCAAAAGAGAAACAAGGCAGTCTGAGGGAGCTCAAGGAGTCCGATTGGCCTCGCGGGGAAGTGAAGGACGGCGGGGCGTCCGTCTTCGTCGTCTCCCGCGAGAGCAACAACGTTTCGAAATTGGTCAATTCTGTCCTCAAGCAGAAGGGAACCGTCAGTGTCCTTGGAGAGAGTTTCAAGTCCGGCGGGAAGGAATTTCCGAAAGGTTCGGTCGTCGTCGAAGGTGTCAAGGACGTTAGTGCACTCGCAAAGAAATATTCCCTTGACCTCTACGGCTTGAAGGAAAGACCGAAGGTGAAACTGGAGAACGTCGGCGAGTTCAAGCTGGGGATGTACAAGCCGTGGGTTGCTTCGATGGATGAAGGATGGACGCGGTGGGTGCTCGAACAGTACGAATTCCCGCTCAAGAGCATCAGCACCAAGGACATGAAGGAGCAGAAACTCGGTAATGAGTACGATGTGATCGTCATTCCTGATATGAGCAAGGAAGTCATTGTGGAGGGCAAACGGAAGCCCGAGGAAGGCGATATGAAGTACTTCGTCGATTTCCCGTCCGAGTTTTCCGGAGGGATCGGAAAGGAGGGCGTGAAGAATCTCAAGGAATTTGTGGAGCAGGGTGGCACGCTCGTCGCCATGGCGTCGGCGTGCGATCTTGTCCTCGATGAGTTCAATGTCCCGGTGGTCAATGTGTTGGCCAGAGCCAAGAGCGACGAATTCAACTGCCCGGGTTCTTTGCTCAGGATGAACATCGATCCGACGCATCCGGTGACGTACGGCATGCCCGGGGAAGTGCCTGGTTTCGTGAACCAGCGAATAGCATTTCAGACGACGCCTCCCGCTCCCGAAATGACTCGCTGGGTTCTGGCATGGTATCCGAATGAATCTGAGGACATTCTGATGTCAGGCTGGATTCTCGGAGCCGAGAAACTGCAACGCAAGGCCGCGGCGGTCGCCATGACATACGGGAAAGGAAAGATCGTGCTCCTCGGATTCCGTGTTCAGCAGCGGGCCCAAACGGAAGCGACGTTTAAGCTCCTGTTCAACGCAATTCATTGGGGAGGAATGAAGTGAATTGAGTGATTTCGCCATTCGGTCATCGGGCCATTTGAAAAATTCTCAGGTGGCTCGATCACCCGATGGCCAGATCACCAAATGACCCGATGACTCAATCTCTCAATGATCCGATTCTTCGGGTTCTTCCTTGCAATTCATCCCTCCCTTTTGTACCATTTCCCGACGCTGGGGCAGGTCTCATGTCTGCCCCGGTGCCACCGTGTGACTCTCCTGAATACCGACTTACCTCCGATCAAGGAACAGGTCTATGATGAGAAGAGTAGTTCTGTCTGTCCTCGCGGCATTTGTGACACTGACACTTGCAGGTTGTTCGATCTTTAAACCCACGACGGAAAAGGTCTATCGGGTTCCGAACGCAGAGCGGGAATTCCGCGGTGTCTGGGTTGCTACTGTCGCCAACATCGATTGGCCCAGCAAGCCGGGCTTATCAACGGAAGAGCAGAAGAAGGAAGCGCTTGCAATTCTTGACACGGTTGTCGCGTTGCACATGAACGCCGTTGTCTTTCAGGTTCGCCCCCACTGCGATGCGATGTATGCCAGCAAGCTCGAGCCCTGGTCGTCGTACCTGACCGGCCAGCAGGGGAAGGCCCCGGATCCTTACTACGATCCGCTCACCTTCTGGGTTGAGGAATCGCACAAGCGTGGCTTGGAGCTCCATGCATGGTTCAATCCGTATCGCGCTTTTATGCCGCGGGGCGGTGAGATCTCCGATCAATCCATCGTCAAAACGCACCCAGACCTCGCGAAGAAGTTGAATAACGGCACCTACTGGCTTGATCCGGCCAGGAAGGAAGTGCAGGACCATTCGTTCACTGTCATTGTGGATGTCGTGAAGCGGTACGATGTCGATGGGATTCACTTCGACGATTATTTCTATCCGTACGGTGACGGTAACTTCCCGGATGACGACTCCTGGGCGGAATACACGAAGTCCGGAGGATCGATGACCCGCGAAGATTGGCGGCGAGCCGCTGTCAACACGTTCATTCAACGTGTGTACGTTGGCATCAAGAAAGAAAAGTCGTATGTGAAGTTTGGAATCAGCCCGTTCGGCATTGGAAAGCCGGGTGATCCTCCTTCAATTCAGGGGTTCGATCAGCGGAGCGGACTCTACGCCGATGCGCGGCTGTGGTTCACGAAAGGCTGGATCGATTACTGGACGCCGCAGTTGTACTGGAAGGTCAACCAGATTCCTCAGAGCTTCCCGGTCCTTCTCGGTTGGTGGACCCGCGAAAATGTCAACGGCCGCAACCTCTGGCCGGGCATGATCATCGGCCGCATGACCGACGAAAAAGGGGCTGACGAAATTGTTAACCAAATCATGATTGAGCGAGGTTTTGTGCCGGATGGCCCCGGACATGTCCATTTCAGCATGAGGGCTTTCATGAGAGACTCCACGTTCCTCAATTCAGCGCTCATCAATGGCCCGTATCAGAAGATGGCCCTCGTACCTCCATCGCCGTGGCTCGACGACAAGGCGCCGGCTGCACCCGGCGTGACTGCCACCGTGACGAATGATTCGTTGTTGACCATTTCCTGGTCGCACGAGAATCCTCCCGATGTGTTCCGGTGGGTGGTGTATTATCAATATGGGAAGACCTGGGATTACGCAATCGTCCGCAGCCAGGAACGGACGCTGGTTGTTCCGGCGGCCAGAATCATCCGCGATAGACCGCGCCTGCGACAGGGAGATACGAACTACCAAACGAGAACGGATGCGCTGGTGAACATCGCCGTCTCTGCTGTTGATCGCATGGGCAATGAAAGCACACTGACGTACCACGCGCTTGCACCGAAGACCGCGCAGGCAGAAAAGTAGTCATCCACGAAAGCGGCTGTTGAATTAGACTTGCAGTCGCGCGATATAAAGGAGGATCTATGAAGACTGAAAAAACAAATTTGCTCACCGCCGGGGCCATTGCACTGAAGTTGGGGAAACCTGTGCCGAAGGTGAAGCAGGCGATCGCGGATCTCAAGATCAAGCCGACGGCGAAAAAGGGGGCATGCAGTTACTTCTCGGGCGATGTCGTGCCCAAAATCAAAGCGGCTGTCAAATGATGGTTTGAGGGATTGAGCAATCTGCTGTAACCGTGAGTTGATATCCACTTTGGATTTCCTATGGTTCTTGTTGCCGTCACCGGACCTGTCGGTTCCGGAAAGACATCGGTTCTTTCATCGCTTGTCCAGTGGGGGAAGGAACGTCTCAAATCGGTTGACGGTTTTCTGGCTCTCCCGCAGGATCGTCTTGCTCCACGAAAGGGCGCACAACAGTACTCTCTGCAAATGACCGCCTCGGGAAGGATTATTCCCTTCGCGCGTCGCGATGAATCCCTTTCACCGCCGTACCAAATTGACCCCGGTGCGCTCAGTGAACTCTCTGCCTGGGCGACCACCCTGACCGGACATCAACCTCTTTCACTGCTCGTCCTCGATGAATTCGGACCTCTGGAAGCCCGGGGCCAGGGTCACATGGTGTACTGGGAAATTCTCCGGAAATCGAATCCGGAAGTCGTTGCTATCGCTCTTCGGGACAACTCCATCCGCGAAATTGAGCAGGGACTTGGAATCCTCTTCGATGTTGTGGTCGATGCGACAGCGACAGACGCACTCCCGAAGCTTCAAGGTCTTCTGCTTCACCATTCCGACTGGACACGCGTTGGACAGTTTGGAGCTGCGGCCGGCGGATTCGAAGCAACGGTCGGCGCAGCCCTCCACGAGACACGTCTGCCTTTCACAGGCCTGTTCCTCTCCATCGTCCAGTCGTTGGTAATGATGTACGCGGGTGACCGGCTCTCTGACCGCAGCCGCCTGATGTGGGTGCCGTTCATTTCGGCAGGATTGAAGGCCCTTTCTCCTTACGGCGGGCGCCTCCGCCCGATGCTTGCCATTACCGTCCAGGGATTTCTCTTCACCATCGCCTCAACGATTCTGGGCTGGAACGTGATCGGGATACTCGTTGGCGGCTGGTTTGTGGGCGCCTGGGCGGCCCTGCAGGGAGTGGTGCTTCAGTACCTCATCATCGGTGATAACCTCTTCCCGGCAATAGACATCGTGATTCGATGGCTGGCCAGACTGTTCCACCTGACCCTGCCGGGTGTCGTCATGTTGGTTTTCCTCTGGATGCTGCTGTGCGGCACGCTCTCGGCTTTCATCACATTGTTCGCATGGTTGCGCCGCCACAAGCTTCCGGCACGGCTCACCGTGATGCTATCGAAGGGGGCGAGAGGCGTCACACGGAATGCCGCAGCACCCACCTTGGGGGTCGCTCTTCGCAGGGGTTTGCATGACCTCCTGCGGCCCCTGTTCTGGGCGCCGGTGATTGTGGTCGCGGTTGTCATCGTGCTGACTGGCTCAACCTGGGAGCAAGCGATGTGGATCGTTGTGCGTGCGGTGACCGTCGGATGGGTTCTGTTTTCAGTTGCTCGACTGTTTGATCCGCGCAAGCTCCTCGCTTGGTTGCAGCGAAAGGGACATTGGGGTCCTGCTATGGCTCTCAGCAGGGCTCTTCACTCGCAGCCCGAAAAGACAGATGATTCATCAGGGGAGAAGCCTGGAGCGTAGCGCCTGTTCCATCTGAAACTCAGGGAGCAAACCGTGAATATCAACGTCGGCAAAGAGATCCGGATGAGCGATTTCATCGACTCAAAGGATCGTCATAGTCTCCTTCTCGATCTTACGACAGCGTCGTCGACCGGAGCATCTTCTGGTCTTGAGGATATCGCCGGTACGCTTCAACGCGTGAATACCTTGTTCGACGGTATCATCGTGAATCCGGGTCAGTTGGAGCATCACGCGCAACTGCTCGGAGGAAAACTCCGGGCGGCTCCGCTCGTGCGCGTCGACTGGACAAATGCCTATCGAGACAAAGATTTTTGCCTTCCAGCATCCAGCGTCTCCAGAGTCCTCCTCTCGGGCGGTGAAGATGCTCTGCACCTTGGCGCGACAGCCGCGGTCGCGACGCTTCTGCTCGGATTCGGCGAAGACCTGGAATCCGAGAATATCGAGTCCATCTCGCTGCTCGCCAGGGAATGCTATCGCTTGTCCCTGCCCCTGATTGTCGACATCCGACCCATCGGAGAAAAGGTGACTCAGGACAATTATGCCGGATCAATAAAGCTCGGCACATCATTCATGATGGAGGCGGGAGCGGATGCTCTGATTATTCCGGAGAGTGACCTGGAGACCATTCGGGTGATTGGCAGTTGGTCGACTGTTCCCGTTTTGGTTCGACTTGATACTCTCCCGTCACCGGAAAGGGCAGATGAATTGTTTGCCGCAGGAATGTCCGGGGTCGTCCTCTCAGAGAAAATCATCGGAGTCGTGGAGAACGGTGAAAAGATCCACATATTGAAGCAAGTCATCCACAGGTAGAGAGCTGCAATGGCTGTATCACCAGGAAAAACAATTCGACTCAACAGGCTTTTCAATCCCAGTGATGGGCGGGCTGTGTGTGTTGCAGCCGACCATGGCTGGATGTCCGATCCCACTCCCAACGTACTCGAGCTAAGGAGGATTCTGGGAGAAGTCAGCCGGGGTGGGGCGGACGGTGTCCTCGTCAGCTACGGTACCGCCCTGCGAATGAGCAACTTCTTCCTGGGAAAAGATTCCCCTGCGCTTCTGCTCCGGGCTGACTGGATGAACATGCCGCGACTCGGCGGCTCAAACGTCAGCAATATCCTTCCTGCTGTCAACTTCAAAAAGAAAGCGACATCGTTCGCTAAAGATGCGCTCTTGATGGGCGCCTCGGCGATAACGATTTATTATTTCATAGGTTACAGCGATGCATTTGAGGCCCTGAATATCGAGCAGGCGGCAACATTTGCCATAGAGTGTCGAAAGGTTGGCCTTCCACTCATTATCGAACCGATGGCAGTCGGTGGTATCGTTACAGGCGTGAATGTCACGGAGATTCTCGTTGCCTCCGCACGAATCGCTGTTGAGATCGGCGCTGACGCACTGAAGATCCCTTACACGAATGACGTCAGGAGTTTCAGGAAACTCATCGATGAAGCCCGTGTCCCGGTCCTGGTTCTGGGTGGTGCGAAATCGGATGAACCGCGAGACGCTCTTGAGCTCGTCGATGAAGCATTGCAGGCAGGTGTGAGCGGAGTCGTCTTCGGGAGAAACGTCACGAAAGCGCGAGATCCGCGAAAAATGGTGGCGGATATCTGCTCGCTTGTGCATGGCCGGAAAACAATCGGTGAGATCCTCGGTATCGGGACAAAGAAACGCGGAAGGCTTCGCCCGATAGCACTGAATTGCACGGGTTGCAGAGTGTGTGAGGTAGCCTGCGCTCACTATCACTCATCTGAGTTCAACCAGGAAACGAGACGCCTCAGGATTGAGTTCAAGTACAGGCTCAACGAGCCGCACATCTCAAAACCCATCGTCTGTCCTCTCTGCAACAAGTGCGTCGAAGCGTGCGAAGAAGGAGCTTTAAAGGTTGGGTCAGAGGGATACCTGGTGCTCGACAAGGTGCGCTGTGACGGCTGCGGCGAGTGTGTGACCGCCTGCCCGCTTCATCTGATGGTTCTCCGGGAAGATGGTACGCCGCTCTTTTGTGATCTGTGCGAGGGGAATCCGCAGTGTATCCTCTGGTGCCAGCGGAATGCCATTGTTCTGACTGAACAGAAAGGTAACAAACAGGATGTCGCTTAAGGAACGAGGATACGCAGACAATGTCCTCTGTGTCAACCTCACGGAGGGAACCTGGTCAACGGAACGGCTCGATCCGGCTGTGACGAAGTTGCTCCTTGGCGGAAAAGGTCTCGGAGCGTACTACTTGTACAGGGACTCCGAACCTATGTCCGATCCGCTCTCGCCGGAGAATCCGTTCATTTTTGTCGTTGGTCCTCTCACGGGAACAACCGCACCGACGGCAGGACGATTCGGAGTCGTGACAAAGAGCCCCGCGACACGGAATTTTCTCGACTCGTATTGCGGTGGCTTTTTTGGCCAGACGATGAAATTCGCCGGTTATGATGCGATTATCGTTCAAGGTGCAGCTCGGAAACCCGTCTCGCTCGTCATCGATAACGATGCTGTTCGCCTGGAGGATGCAACTGACCTTTGGGGTACGACGACAGCTGACGCCACAAAGCGGCTGAAGGATAAACATGGCCCCGGATTCCAGACCGCAGTGATCGGGCCGGGCGGTGAACGGCTCTCGCCGATTTCGGGCCTCTTCAGCGATGAACGAACTGCCGGCAGGGGGGGTGCGGGAGCTGTGCTGGGGTCCAAGAAGCTCAAGGGCATCGCGATTCGTGGCACCGGCTCAGTGAAGGTCCATAATCCCGCGGAATTCGATGAGGCAGTCTGGGTTGCCTACCGGATGCTCCGGATGTCGAATCAGATCAAGCGGATGAATGACGACGGAACGGCTAATATTCTCGGACTGGTGAATGCTGCCGGTGCTCTGCCGACACGGAACTACCAGGAAGGACAGTTTGAACACAGCAACGAGATGACAGGCGAAGCGTGGCGGAAGGAGTACTGGAAGCGCTCGATCGGATGCTACGGGTGTACGATCTATTGCTCGAAAATCGCCTATGCGAAAACCCGGGACATTGCCATCGACGGCCCCGATTTCGAGACCATCTGGGCAATGGGCGTGAACTGCGGTCTCACCGATAAGGAAGCGATCATCTACTCGAACTACCTTTGCGACCTCTACGGAGTCGACACGATCAGCGTCGGGAACATCATCGGGTTTGTGATGGAGTTGTATCAAAGGAAGATGATCTCTGCCGGTGAGCTTGATGGTGTGAAGGCGGAGTGGGGGAGCGGAGACGCGCTCGTTGCGCTGACGGAGAAGATCGCGAAAGGCGAGGGAATCGGAGAGCTCTTGCAGAAAGGTGTCAAGGAAATCAGCAAGCACTACCCTGGCAGCGAGGACTTCGCGATGCATGTGAAAGGCCTCGAAATGCCGGCGTATCATCCGAATGCGGCCAAGGGAATAGGTTTGAGTTATGCCGTTTCCGATCGCGGCGGTTGTCATTTGCGCGGGTCGCCGCTCAGTGAAATTCTGGGCGGAGCGGACCCGCTGGCTACGGAGGGCAAGGCCGAGCTTTTTCAGATGAACCAGTTTGACACAGCGATCATCGATGCAACGATCATGTGCTACTTCGTCAAGTTCGGGATCACCCTGAAAGAAGTGTTCCAGATGGTGAACCCGTGTACGGGATTTGAATACAAGAATCCGCGAGACCTTGAGCGAGTAGGTGAACGCATCACCGTTCTTGCCCGATTGTTCAGTGCGAGGGAAGGATTCTCGGTGAAAGATGACACCCTTCCGAAACGTGCACTCGCTGAGCCGCTTCCATCAGGCCCGGCCAAGGGTCATGTGATGGAACTCGAGAAGCTTCGAGCCGAGTACTATCACCTGATGGATTGGAACGAGAATGGCATACCGACCGAACGAAAGGTCATAGATCTTGGGCTAAAGGAAATCATAGGATGGTGAATGCCTGACCCGGAAGCGTAGTACAGAAAAAATCCCTGCTCGTTCATCGCCGGCAGGGATTTTTCTTTTCCTGAATCTAATTTGCATCTCCAAACTCAAAACTGCACACTTGAAACTTGGAACCTGAACCTCGAAACCTTAAACTTACCTGGGCCACAACCAACCGAATGTCCCGGCCGTGACCAGAGCATAGAGCAAGCCGTCAAACGTATTCTTCAGCGTTACCGACCAGGGTCGCTTGAACCAGATCGATTCATGAAACCCGGCAATCGCATAGCAGGCGAATGCCGTAACGCCCGCAAAACGGAACACTGCGAGGTAATGAGCTCCAACCTCGAGGGCCCGCCCTGCCACGTACGCCGCGAAGATTCCCACGACCACTGAATAGATGAACCATTGGATCAGATTGGCCGTCATTGAAGGACGCGCTCCGGGCCAAATGGTAAGAATGATGCCCGGTCCTTTTTCGACTTTCGCCTGGAATTCAGGCGAGCTCATGTCTTTCGTTGAGCTCGCTATCGGGTACATGTACTGTCCGGGAGCAAGGTTGAGCTTCCGAAGGGCTTCCGCACCGGCTTCCTCATCGGGGAACTTCCGGTAATCGCTGGCATGATAGCCGAAAACCATGTGGACGAGCGAGCTGAGGATGAAGACGAAAACGGCTGACAGCACGATGGGGAGCCATAGGGTAAGAATGGGAACCATAAGGGACCTCCTTGTTATGTGTTTGTGAGTAAGTTCCGAATAATGCCAAAACGCACAGTATAGTGATTCGGTTCCCAGACGCCGTTCCGACTTGACAAAGCAACCCTTTTCGCTTTTCTTTAGGTGTTTGAGTTCCCATTATCCCGGCCACGGAATTTGGGTCCTCTTACTCCAGCCAACCGCACCGACCAAGTGAGGGTACTACTATGATGCTTCGATGGAAGCAACCTGTCTGTCTATTCCTTATCCTCATCATCGCGTTGCTTGTCCCTGCCATCGCCATGGCCAGGCAGGCCGCCCCGAACACGCTCACCGAGAAAGAAAAGAAAGAAGGGTGGACGCTTCTCTTCGACGGCAAGTCGATGAAAGGATGGCGCGGTGCCTATATGGACTCGCTGCCGAAAAAAGGGTGGGAAGTGAAAGACGGGATGCTGATCGTAAGGGAATCCGGCGGCGGCGAAGCTTCATTCGGCGGCGACATTGTGACCCTGAACGAGTACAGCAGCTTCGAGTTGACGGTGGATTTCAAATTGACCGAGGGTGCCAACAGCGGCATCAAATACTTCGTTATCGAGCAACAGCCCAAGACTCCAGGATCGGCGAAGGGGCTCGAGTACCAGGTGCTCGACGACGCCAAACATCCCGATGCCAAGCTCGGCATCAATGGGAACCGGACGCTGGCTTCGCTGTATGATATCATGCCGGCAAAGAACAAAAAAGTGAAACCGATCGGCGAATGGAACCGCGCGCGTATTCTCGTGAAGGGCAAACACGTTGAGCACTGGCTCAACGGAGCGAAAGTGCTTGAGTTTGAACGCGGCGGAAAGGATTTTCTGGCACACAAGGCCGAGAGCAAGTTCAAGGACATTCCGGAATTCGGGGAGTACAAGAAAGGCCGCATCCTTTTGCAGGACCATGGCAATCAGGTCTTCTATCGGAACATCAAGATTCGCGTTTTTTAATCGAGATGCTTTACAGAATTTCGAACTACAAAGGAAAGCACATGACTAATCAGTCTCGTCGTGAATTTCTCAAGCTAGCCGGACTTGCTGTCGCGGCTGGTTCTCTTCCGGTTGCCGCGGTCGCTGCAAACAGCGGGAGTGAGACGCTTTCGCCAAAAACGATTCCGTTTGACTTGGGAATGGCATCCTACACCTTCAGGAAGTTCACGCTCGACCAGGCGCTTGAAATGACCAAGCAACTTGATCTCAAGAAAATCACCCTGAAGGATATGCACCTCCCCATGAACACTACCGCCTCGGAGATGGCAGTGGTTCAGAAGAAAATGAGTGATGCGGGAATTGAGCTCTCCTCTTGCGGTGTTGTCTATATGAAGACCGCGGAGGAGGTTCATAAGGCGTTCGCGTACGCGAGACTGGCCGGAATAAAGATGATGGTCGGTGTGCCGGAGCAATCGCTGCTTGGATTGGCCGAGGAAAAGGTGAAGGAAACCGATATTTCACTCGCCATCCATAACCACGGGCCCACCGACCAGCGTTTCCCGAGTCCCGAGAGCGCCTATTCATTGATCAAGAACATGGACAAACGCATGGGGCTCTGTATCGACGTCGGTCACACGCAGCGCCTTGGACTCGATCCTGCCGATCAGGTGAAGCTGTACTTCGACCGGCTGCTGGATGTCCATATCAAAGATGTGAGCTCGGCGGACGCGAAAGGAACAACAGTCGAAATTGGAAAGGGCGTCATCGATACCATCAAGCTGCTCAAGACATTGGTTGATTTGAAATACACCGGGACTCTCCATCTGGAGTACGAAAAGGATCAGGACAACCCGATGCCAGGAGTAATCTATTCGATTGGCTACCTGCGCGGAGCCTTGGGTTCAATATAGGAGCCGGATGCAGGTCGTCGTAACAAATTCGAAAATCGAACATCGAAACACGAAACAATTCCGAAATCCAAACCACCAAATCGATCAGCAAGTATCAGCGCGTTTTTTTGAGCTTCGGATTTCTCTTTTTACGATTTGTTTAGTATTTCGGATTTAGGATTTCGAGTTTTGAATGTACTGAGAAGTGCGAAACTGTTTCACTCACCAAAGGAGCTCTCATGAAATCCCGTCGGACATTCCTGAAAGACGTTGCACTCGGAACAGCAGGACTTGCGGTCACCTGGAACGCTCGAAGCTATGCGCGCATTCTCGGCGCCAATGACCGTATGAGTTTCGGCATCATCGGTCTCCATGGACGGGGCTATGCCCACCTTGAATGCGTGGCACAAAACAAGAATACGATAGTCACGCATGTCTGTGATGTTGACAGTCAAGAGCTCGACAAGTTTGCCGCGGCCTCGCAGACCAGATCTGGCCAGGCACCGTCCAAAGAGAGAGATTTCCGGAAGATCCTCGAATCAAAGGACGTTGATGTCATTACGATTGCTACTCCTGAGCATTGGCACACACCCATGGCGATCATGGCCCTGCAGGCAGGAAAGCATGTGTACGTCGAGAAACCCTCAAGTCATAACCCCTATGAGGGTGAACTGCTCGTCGCAGCACAGAAGAAATACGGAAAACTGGTCCAGCTTGGCAATCAGCAGCGTTCCTCCGAACACTCGATCGAGATCATGAAGAGAATCAAGGGAGGGCTCATCGGTAGGCCCTATTTCGGCAAATGCTGGTACATCAACACGCGCAAATCGATCGGCGTTGGTAAGGAAGTTCCCGTTCCCAACTATCTCGACTGGGATCTCTGGCAGGGCCCTGCTCCCCGACGCCCGTACAAAGACAATATCCATCCGTACAATTGGCACTGGTTCTGGCATTGGGGGACGGGGGAGACGCTCAACAACGGCACGCATGAAGTTGATCTTTGCCGATGGGCACTCGGTGTTGATTATCCGAACACCATCAATGCATCTGGCGGCAAGTACCATTATAAAGACGACTGGGAGTTCTACGACACGCTCGTAACCAGCTATGAGTACGATGATAGAATGATTACGTGGGAATGTCTCAGCTGTCAGGGGAAGAGTCATTTCAACCGGGACCGCGGCGTCACGATTCACGGAACGGAGGGCACAGTGCTCCTCGATCGTGGCGGCTATGAGATCTACGATCTCAAGGACAAGAAGATAGAGGAGCGAAAAGCTACCCGCGCAAGCTCAACCCAGGACTTGCGAAGCATTGATTCGATGACAACGGCGCATTTCAAAAACCTGATCAATGGGATCCGCGATGGAGAAAAACTCCGTTCCCCGATCGCCGAGGGGAACATCAGCGTGACTGTTCTGCTTCTCTCCAACATCGCCTGGAAAGTGAAACGAACCCTCCATCTGGACAAGCAGAGCGGCCATATTCTTGACGACCCCGAGGCGGCCAAGTTGTGGCGGCGAGAATACGAGAATGGGTGGGAGCCGAAGGTCTGAAAGTCGCGACGAAGTGAAATCACAGCGACTCTCCCCCCAACGGATGGCCATGTCTGATATTGTCCTGATCCCCTATCGCGATATGGAACGCGAGTTCCATCGCATCCTGCTGAAGTACCATTTCAGCCCGGCGAAGGCCGAAGAGTGTGCGCACGTGTTTACGGAGAATAGCCTCGACGGAGTGCTCACACATGGCGTCAACAGATTTTCCCGATTCATCCGATATGTGAAGCAGGGGCTCGTCCGGGTCGATGCGGAACCCGTGCTGAGCCACCGGGTTGGTTCGATCGAGCAGTGGGACGGGTGTCTTGGTCCGGGGCCGCTGAATGCACTGCGTTGCACCGGGCGGGCGATGGAGTTGGCAAGAGAACATGGAATGGGGTGTGTTGCCCTCTCGAATACAAACCACTGGATGCGTGGTGGGTATTACGGATGGAAGGCGGCAAAAGCCGGTTTTGCTTTCATCGGATGGACCAATACTACATCGAACATGCCTGCCTGGGGCGCAACCGACCCGCGGCTGGGGAACAATCCGCTCGTGCTTGGATTTCCAAACGGCGAGACGCCGGTGGTGCTCGACATGGCAATGTCCCAGTTCTCCTACGGCACCGTGGAGCTGCACGATAGAAGAAATCAGCCGCTTCCGATGCCCGGCGGATTCGATGCGCACGGTGCGTTGACTTCGGACGCGTCGGCGATTCTCGATTCGAGACGGCTGCTGCCGGCGGGGTATTGGAAGGGATCGGGATTGGCGCTCCTTCTCGATCTTTTGGCCGCAGCGCTCTCCGGCGGACTCCCGACTGTCGAAATCAGCAAACGAGAACAGGAATACGGTCTCTCGCAGGTGTTCGTTGCATGCGATATCTCGCAGCTCGGGAATCACACTCGCATCGCGGCACTCGTTAGTTCAGTTCTTGACAATCTTCATCACTCGAATCCTGACGCCGCCGGGCAGGTGCTGTATCCGGGCGAAGGTGTAACGCGGGCACGGGTGGAGAACTTGAGCCGTGGTATTCCTGTCGATGCGTCGATCTGGCAAGAAGTGCTGAGTCTGTGATTTCTTAACGCATGACTAAAAAGGAAACGCAGATGCGAAGACAATTTCTTAGGCAAATGGCGGCGATTCCGGCGTTGGCGGCTTTTAGCCTGGTGCCGCATGAAATCAAGCTTCTGGCCCAGTCGAAGGTTGCACGAACCGGGGGTTCGAAACTCAAGATTGGCCTCAATGCCTACTCGTTCAATGAGCCTTTGCTGAAGGGCGGGATGAAACTTGAAGAGGTCCTCGAGTTCTGCGCACAGCAAGGCCTGGACTCAGTCGATCTCACCGGGTACTATTTCCCGGGATACCCCGAGCCACCCTCCGACGAGACAATTTATGCGATCAAACGAAAGGCATTCTTGCTTGGCCTCGATATCAGCGGCACCGGAGTCCGGAATGACTTCACCTATTCGGATCCGAAGAAACGGAACGACGATGTGCTCATGGTTAAGAAATGGATCGAGGTTGCTTCGAAGCTCGGGGCTCCGGTGATCAGAATCTTCGCCGGGAGGCAGAGCACCGAAGGGTACACCTGGGATCAGGTGGCGGCGTGGATGGTTGAGAATATCAACGAATGTGTTGAGTTTGGAAGAGAGCACGGAGTGATCATCGGTCTCCAGAACCATAACGATTTCATCAAGACGTCCGATGAAGCTCTCAAGATGCTCAGACTCGTAAATTCAGAATGGTGCGGGCTAATTCTTGACACGGGGAGTTTTAGGGGAGCGGACCCGTACGCAGAGATTGCCAGGGCAGCTCCTTATGCCGTAAATTGGCAGGTCAAAGAAAACATCTTCATCGGCACGGAACAAGTGAAGGTCGATCTTGGAAAGCTCATTCGCATCATCCGTGAGTCAGGTTACCGGGGGTACCTCCCGATCGAAACTCTGGGGGCGGGAGATCCCAAAGAAAAAGTGCCGGTTTTTGTTAAAGAGGTGAGGGCCGCTTTGGAGGCCTGAAGCAAGTATTTCTGAACCGTCGATTGCGAAGCAGAAAACGCTTTGTACACAGATGTTCTGCCTATTCCCTAATCAAGCCTCATTCTGAGGTCGATATTCACTACTCAAATACCTGCTGCTTCATCACCTCATACTTCACTATCTTTGCCTGATCTCCCTTCTTGACTTTTCCCGTCGGAATGCGTAGGTATTACTATCCGCCGAGCCACCAACACTGGACACAGAATGAACGTACTACTCCTTGAGAATATTCACCCCAACGCTGGCTCGATACTGAAAAACCGAGGAATGAATGTGACAAGAGTGGCAAAGAGTCTCGCCGAAGACGAGCTCATCGAAGCCCTCCGAGGCGTCTCAATCCTTGGCATCCGATCGCGGACGCAAGTCACTCCGAAAGTCCTGGAAAACGCAACCGGCCTCCTCGCAATCGGCGCGTACTGCATCGGCACGAATCAGGTCGAGCTCAGAAGCGCATCCTTGAGCGGCGTTGCCGTATTCAACGCACCCTACAGCAACACTCGCAGCGTGGCAGAGCTGGTCATCGCCGAGATCATTTTCCTCATCCGTCATCTCTACGACAAGGTCGTCAAGGCACACCAGGGGGCATGGGACAAGTCAACCGAGAACGCAAGAGAAGTCCGTGGCAAGAAGCTGGGCATCATTGGATTTGGCAATATCGGGTCACAAGTTTCCACGCTGGCAGAAGCACTGGGGATGGATGTTTACTACTATGACATCGTCGACAAACTGACGATCGGCAACGCAACCAAAATGTCGAGTCTTCATGACCTGCTGAAGGTCGTGGATGTACTCACAATCCATGTCGATGGTAACCCGGCAAATGTAAACCTCATCGACACGGCGGAGTTTGAAGCGATGAAGGAGGGGATCATCCTGCTGAATCTGAGCCGTGGTCACGTCGTGAATATCGAAGCGCTCACGAAATACGTGAAAAGCGGGAAGATTGCGGGTGTGGGCATCGATGTGTTCCCCGAAGAACCAAAGGATGGAAAAGAGCCGTTCTTGAGTGCTCTCCAGGGTCTCCCCAACGTCCTGCTCACTCCGCACATTGGCGGGAGCACAGAGGAGGCGCAGGAGAACATCGCAGAGTTTGTCTCGAACAAGCTTGTCGACTACGCGCAAACCGGGAGCACCTTCACGAGTGTTAACTTTCCGCGGATCAACGTGCCACGGGCGGAGAATGGACAAACGCACCGGCTGCTGCACGTTCACAACAACGTCCCCGGCGTGCTTTCGCAGATCAACGGCATTTTTGCCAAGAACAATGTCAACGTCCTTTCCCAATACCTCCGGACCAACGAGATCATCGGTTACGCGATCGCGGATGTTGACAAGGAATACAAGGATTCGCTTTTTGATGACTTGCAGAGAGTCGGCCACACAATTAAAGTGCGGATCGTTTGAGGCCAGACGGTCAGGAAGTGTGCCTATTCCCTGATTACCTTTCATGAGGTTCACGATGCAAAAACTACCGATTTCCATCCTTGCTGTTGACGATGAAGAGACCCTTCTTCAGACGTTGGCGAAAAAGCTGCAGCAACATGGCTATTACGTCGACACCGCCGAAGATGGCCGGGTCGCGATCACCATGCTCGAGACTCTTCCGTTTGATATTGTTCTCACGGACGTCATGATGCCCAACGTCGGAGGCATTGGGGTGCTGAAGTTTGTCAAGGATCAGCATTTGGATATCGAGGTTATCATGATCACGGCGGTGCAGGATGTCCACACGGCGGTTGAATGCATGAGCCTCGGCGCGTTCTATTACATCACCAAACCGTATCCCATGACAGATCTCCTTGCCCTGATAGAGCGGGCGTGGGAACGCAAGCGGTTGGTGATGCAAAACAAAGCACTGAAGCGACAAATCGCGCACCTTGCCCTCCCTTCGAGCATGGCTGGAAGCAACAAAGCTCTACTGGAAATGCTCGACCTTGCGCTGCGCGCTGCTCCCACGGATTCTCCGGTCTTGGTCCTTGGAGCCACCGGGACGGGAAAGGAAGTCGTGGCGAACTTTGTCCACGTCAACAGTCTGAGAAACGAACAGCCATTCCTTGCTCTCGACTCTTCCTCGCACGCGGAGACACGCTTGGAGAGCGAACTGTTTGGTCACGAAAAAGATGCTTTTGCCGGTGCGGCGAACGCGACGCAGGGTTTGCTTGAGATGGTCAATGGGGGAACGCTCTTCCTGGACCAGATCGGGGAAATGCCCCTGGCGCTTCAGCCAAAACTACTCCGGTTCCTGCAGACTGGAGAATTCTGCCGGATGGGGGGAAACAAGATCCTGAAATCCGATGTCCGGATCATTTCCGCCACAACCAGAGACCTGCGCCACGAGGCTGCTGCGGGAAGGTTTCTCGAAGAGCTGCTCCTACGGCTGAATCTCATCACACTGCAAGTGCCAAATCTCCGGGAACGGAAGACAGATATCCCAGTGCTCGCTCAACAATTCCTCGAGGACCAGGCAGGCACCAAGCAGCCGAAGCGTCTGGATGACGACGCGCTCAAACTCTTACTTGCGTATGAATGGCCCGGCAATGTCCGCGAGCTGGAGAATGTGATCCAACGGGCGGCAATCCTCTCCGATAGCGAGGTTATTAGTGTCGATCATCTTGCGATCCCTCATCGTGGGAGAAAACTCCCTAAGACGAGGGCTCGAGTTCGGTCCAAGAAGACTCAGGCCGGAGCCGCCATCTCCCCGGCCGGGCGCCAGAAGGCTCATGTGAAAACTGTGCTGGAGTCCGTGAAATGGAACAAGAAACGCGCAGCGAAGCTCCTCGGTATCAGCGTGAAGGGCCTGGTAGGTAAAATCAAATCCTACAGGCTCCGCAAACCCAAGTGAGATTGTACCCGCCTTGTCGAAGTGCTGTACTTGAGAAGGCGCGGGTCGCAATGACAAAACAGAAGGAGACGCGATGAGAATGCAGGGTTACTTCCTGTTACTGGGTTCCATGATCGCGATAGCCTCCGCAAGCGCCGTTGCTCAGGCTGACCACGCTGTGGCGCAGAAGGGCGATACGATCCGATACACCATCAAGAATTGCCTCAATGAGTTCTCGATGGAGAAAATCGAAAAGACTTCGGTTGGGTATCAGTATTGGTTCGTCGACAAGAACCTTGCCGATGGCAAAACACTGAAGATGAGTGTCGTGAAGCCGCACTCTGCGACTCATGCTCCGCACGCCCATCCGGAAGACGAGTTCTTTTTCGTGCTCGAAGGAAAGATCGAATTCATTCTCGGGGGAGAGCGGAAAGTGGTTGGGCCGTATTCGAGTCTCTATGCTCCGTCGAACATCGAACACGGTATTCGGAATGTGGGAGATACAGAAGCGAAGTATTTGGTGGTGAAGAAGTATGAGAAACAGTGACTGGTCAATTGGTGAGTAGTTAATTGGTTGATTGGTGAATGGTTCATTGGCCAGCTAAGAAGGCAATTAGCAAATTAACCATTTAGCCAATCAGCCAACTCTTTGGTCATACTGTCAATCGGGATTCCCTGACCCTCAGATCCGAATTTCATAACTTCGGATATGCCAGGCTACAGTTTTGAGGATTTGGAGGTCTACAGGGCGGCGAGAGATTTCCGGAAGAAGGTATTTGCACTGATCAAGAAGCTCCCTCCAGAAGAGAAGCACAATTTGGTGTCGCAGATGCGGCGGGCTGCGACATCACTGACAAACAACATCGCAGAAGGACACGGTCGGTGCCACTATCAAGAGAACATTCAATTCCTTCGACAATCGCGCGGTTCACTTGAAGAACTCATCGATGACATGGACATCTGCATCGACGAGCACTATGCACCTGAAGAAGAACTCGATGCGCTCAAGGGAGAAGGGTACGACCTTCTTCGCAGACTAAATGGATACATCGCATATTTGCGCGCTCGCAAGGCAAACGAAGCAGGGATGAAGCCGATTTGACGAATCACCTCTCTAACCGATTAACCAAATAACCAACCAATTAACCTATTAACGGTTATGTGCCAAATGAATTCAGTACACCTTCTGCTTGGTAACGGGGTTGAGAGCAAAAGGTAGCTTTTTGATTTTCTCGGCTTTCAGGTTGTTTTCGTAGCAAACCGTG
>Ga0315277_10003099_pt1 | contig 22742 bp, 26 predicted proteins | sample YL17G05_15_MG_FD_203695 | JGI IMG/M metagenome (GOLD analysis project Ga0315277, IMG submission 203695) | Sediment microbial communities from Yellowstone Lake, YNP, Wyoming, USA - YL17G05_15 | ecosystem: Environmental > Aquatic > Freshwater > Lake > Sediment | place: USA: Wyoming | collected...
ATCCGTTCAGGCATATCATCAACCTCCTCCCAAAGACTTCTCAAAAATCTTTCGTGATTTCTGTATCTCCTCACACGAAACCTTCTCAAGAATCGGTTTCATCTCATGAACCTTCGACGCCACACGCTCACCTTCAGCAGCAGAAGCCCACAACAACTGCAAACGGTCCTTACTCAAACCGCTCGTTTCCATTTTTTTCCACAACCGCTCCACACGTTTCTGCGTCTGATAATTCGCGTTGATATAGTGACAATCTCCAAGATGGCATCCCGCAACAAGCACTGCCCCCGCGCCCCTGGCAAAGGCCCTCTCAACCATTCGAGGCGACACTCGCCCACTGCACATAGTTCTGATAATCCTCACGTTCGGCGGATACTGCATCCTACTCACACCGGCAAAATCCGCACCTGCATAACTGCACCAGTTGCAGCAGAAAGCCACAATCTTCGTCTCAGGCGCCTCCTCCGTCACAGCGTCAATCTGCGCAAAAAGCTGCTCATCAGTAAAATGCTTCTGCGTCAAAGCGCCGAAGGCACATTCAGCCGAACACGTGCCACACCCGGCGCAAGCAGCCTCAATAATCTCTACACGCTTCTTATCCTTATCCAGAGTGATCGCGTTGTAAGGGCAAACCTTAACACACAGACCGCATGCCTTGCACTTCTCCGGAAAGACAATCGGCGTGATCGCCTCAACCGTCACCTTGCCCCGAGCCATCAAAATGCCAGCACGCCCAGCAGCAGCGCTTGCCTGTGTAACACTGTCCTTGATGTCCTTGGGTCCTTCAGCACACCCAGCGAAGAACACACCGCCTGTCGCAGCGTCCACGGGCCTCAACTTCGGATGCGCCTCCAAGAAAAAGCCATCCTGATTCCTAGAAAGCGTCAGCAGACGCTGAATCACTTCACTGTCCTTCCGAGCTTCCAAACCTATGCTGAGAATAGTCATCTCAACGTTGACCTTGTACAGCTCCTTCTGCAACGTGTTCTCGCCAATGAGCCACAGGTTATGCGACTTCCGGTCCTCAGCAATCTCCGCGGGCAAACCCCGAATGAACTTGACACCAGCCTTGCGGGCACGTTTGTACAAATCCTCAAACCCCTTGCCGAAAGCCCTGATGTCTACGTAGAACACGTAGATCTCCGTCTCGGGCCAATGTTCCTTGATGAGCAAGCAGTCCTTAATCGTGTTCATGCAACAGACATTACTGCAATAGAGCTTCCCGCTCCTGTCTGAACGTGAACCCACACATTGGACAAAGGCCACGCTCTTCGGAATCTCCTTATCACTCGGCCTCAACAAATGCCCGCCGGAAGGACCGCCCGCGTTGATCAGCCGCTCAAACTCCAGCGACGTAATCACATTCGGATATTTGCCATAACCGTAATGCGGCAAGCCTGAAGGGTCAAAAACGTCCGCACCTGTCGCGACAATAACCGTACCCACCTCAAGCTCAACGGTTTCAGGCTTCATCTCGAAGTTTATGGCCTCACGCTCACACGCTTTCATGCATTTGTCACAAACAATGACACCGTTCTTGTTGAGACAAAGGTTCATGTCGATGATGTACGTAGAAGGAACAGCCTGCGCAAACGGCGTGTAAATCCCATGCCTCGTCGCTAGGCCGACGTCGAATTCGTTCGGAGCCACAATCGGACAAACTTTTGCACACTCGTCACATGCTGAGCAGTCCTTAGCCACGTACCGTGGCTTTTTCAACACTTTCACATGAAAATTTCCAATGTAACCCTTAACCTCGCTAACCTCGGCATTCGTGAACAATTCGATGTTCGAATGATGGCCAGCATCAGACATCTTCGGCGCCAAAATGCAGATAGAACAATCCATAGTCGGAAACGTTTTATCAATCCTAGCCATCATTCCGCCGATGCTCGGCTCCTTCTCCACCAAATACACCAGATAACCTGTGTCCGCCAAATCCAAAGCTGCCTGAATCCCAGCAACGCCTCCTCCGATGACCAAGGCCCGCTGCGTGATCGGCACTTCAGCCTCAATGGCCGGCTCAAGCAATGCGGCTTTGGCAACGGCCATCTTCACAAGGTCCTTAGCCTTCTCCGTTGCCGCCTTCCTATCGTACAGATGAACCCAACTGCAATGTTCACGAATGTTGGCCATCTCAAACAGGTACTTGTTCAACCCTGCCTCTTCACACGCTTTGCGGAAAGTAGGCTCATGAAGCCTAGGTGAACATGAAGCCACAACCACACGGTTCAGCCGATGCTCCTTGATGTCATTCTTGATCCCAGCTTGACCTTGGTCAGAACATGTGTACCGGTTATCCTGCGCCAAAACCACGCTGGGCAGATTCGCCGCAAATTTGGCAACGTCTGCACAGTCAACTGAACCAGCAATGTTCAAGCCGCAATGACACACGTAGACGCCTATGCGCACATCGTCTTTCAGTTTGGACTCAACCGCCTTGTTCTCAGACAACTTAGCTCTCTCCCACAGACCGGATGTAACGATCAATAGATTCGGCAGCACGCTTGCCATCACGGATGGCTTCGATCACTGAAGCTGGACCCAACATCGCGTCGCCGCCCGCAAAAACGCCTGGCAAACTTGTCTCCAACGTGACTGGGTTCACCCACACTGTCCCGTCATCATTCAGCTCAATATTCTTCGGCAAGAATCCAAGGTCTGGAGTTTCTCCAATCGCCAGAACAACCATATCTGTTTCACGCTTGAACTCTGAACCGCCAATAGGAGAAGCTTTCTTCCGTCCTGACTCGTCTGGCTCGCCCAGCTGCATGCGAACGCATTCAACGCCCACAGCTGTACCGTTCTCACCCAGAATGCGGTTTGGCGAAACTAGAAACTCCACTTTAACCCCCTCAATCTCCGCTTCTTTCACTTCCCACGGGTTGGCGGACATCTCGTCAACTGAACGCCTGTAAAGAATTGTCACATCCCTCGCGCCCAAACATTTCGCCGTCCTCGCAGCGTCCACGGCCACGTTACCGCCACCTACCACGACGACATTCTTTCCAACATTCATCTCCTTACCGAAGTTGGAATCCCACAGAAAATCCAGCGCGTGAACCACACCGTCCAATTCAGCGCCTTCAACCTTCAAACGCTGACTCTTATGCGCACCCACGCTGACGAAGACGCTCCTGTAGTCTTCCTTCCACAAATCTTCAAAAGCCACGGTTTTACCAACCTCCGTGTTCGTCCTGGCCTCAACACCCAAATCCAGTATGTACTTCGTTTCCTTGGCCAGCACACGTTTAGGCAGTCTGTGCTCAGGAATCCCTTTTCGAAGCATGCCGCCTAGCTCGGGCAGCGCCTCAAAAATCGTAACAGCATAACCCTTTCTGGCCAGCTCGTACGCTGCGCTCAAACCAGCAGGTCCACCACCTATGACTGCAACTTTCAGGGGTTTCTCGCCCTTCCGCGGCTTATGTTGGGCCTCTCTTGATTTCTCAATCAGGTTCAGCAGCTTCTCATTGTCCAATCCTGCCCTTTCGGGGTGAAAGCAAACTAGTGTAGTCACAAGCGGAAGAGGAATGTTCTTAACAATTTTCTGCAGAGCCTTGTCAAAGGATTTGCTACCACGATCCTTGGCAACTCTTCGCATTTCGAGAAAGATCTCGGGAAGCTTCAAAGCCTGAGGACAACGTTTCTGACAACTGTAACACCAAGCGCACAGCCAAAGTTCATCTGAATCCAGAATGGTTTCCGGCTCGCAGACGATTCGTTCCAGCAGATTACGAGGGTTGTAGTCAGCGCCAAGCATTTCCGCCATGGGACATGTGGCCGTGCATATGCCGCATTCAAAGCAGTACTTGAGTTTTTCAGCGTCCAGAATCCGGTTGAGAACTTCCTTGGAAACAGCGGTCACTGAGCCTGCCAAGATCTTAGCCCTCCTAGTACTGGCGAACCACCAACATATAAAAGTTTACAAATGTAAAGGTTTTTCACAGACATCCAACCCCACATGAGAATCAAACAGACTTTTAAGCCTGTACAAATAGAAAAGACCAACAAAAGAGGCAGACACTAATGAGAAACATACGCGTAGCACTCTGCGGCGTCGGTGCAGTCGGCGCGCTCATAGCCAAACACCTAATCGAAAAACAGGGCATAGAAATCGTTGCCGCTGTAGACACCGATCCTCAAAAACTGAACAAGGACCTAGCAGAAGTCCTAAAACTCCGAACAAGAACAGGCATAATGATCACAGACAACGTGATAGAAGCACTAAAGAAAACCAGACCAGACATCGCCATCCACGCCACTTCATCCTACCTCAAACAAACCTACTCTCAGATAGCAACCCTCGTCGAACAGAACGTGAACGTCGTATCCACATGCGAAGAACTGTCATACCCCTACCTGTCCGAACCCAAACTGGCGCACAAACTCGACGCATTGGCCAAGAAACATGATGTAACCGTTCTGGGCACGGGTATAAACCCAGGCTTCCTCATGGACACCCTCGCAATCACGCTCACGGCACCATGCACAAGAATAGACAATATCGAAGTTACCAGAATCATGAACGCCGCCACCAGACGCATACCCTTCCAGAAAAAGATAGGAGCAGGCCTAACGCTCGAAGAATTCAACAACAGAATTAAGAACAAACAGATCACAGGCCACGTCGGCCTAGAGCAGTCCATCGCCATGATAGCAGAAGCGTTAGCATGGAAACTTGACAAGATCAGGGTCGAAGCCGTGCAGCCTATCATAGCCAGAAAACCAACAGCGAGCAAAGGCACACAAGACCCCGCCGGGAAAGTAGCGGGCATGAAACAAACAGCAACAGCCACGATAGGAGGAAGAGAAGCCATCACGCTCCACTTTGAAGCCTACATAGGCGCAGAGCAAGAATACGACGCCATAACCATCAAAGGAGTCCCCAACATCACACAGAGAATCCAACCCTGCATCCACGGAGACACTGGAACTGTAGCAATGATCGTCAATGCCGTTCCCCACGTAATCAACGCCCCACCCGGACTGCAAACTATGCTAGACCTGCCTATCCCGCATTGTACGCCGGAAGACATGCGCAAGTATGTAACCGCAGATTAGTCTTTCCCAGACGCCAACCCTTATACAACCTACCCAACTCTACTTATTTGCAGGTGTGAAAAGCGTGAAAAGCAACGCAGGCGTCCATCAAAAAGGCACTTTCACACTTGACGATCTCATGAAAAGCGTGAAAAGCACGCCGCACTTCGATAGAACAGGAGCAGTGGCCGTATTCATCGGCTTCGTCCGCGGTGAAGCAGAAAAACGCGAAAAAGTACAGAAGCTCGAGCTTCAAGCCTATGAAGAAAAGGCAAATCAAGCCTTGGCAAGCATTTGCGAAGACTTGAAGAAAAGGCAAGGGATCACCGACGTTCAAATACACCACATGCTCGGAACATTCAAAGTGGGCGAAGGCCTCGTCTATGTCTCTGTCGCTGGTTCCCACCGCCACCAACTGTTCCCAGTGCTAGAAGAAGCTGTTGAAAGATACAAGAAAGAAGCCCCAATCTTCAAAAAAGAACACGTCAGAACACGCAAAGGTCAAGAACGCGCATACTGGAAGACAGAGGAAAAGAACCCTGCCTAAGAGGGCCGCAGCAAAAGCGAAAGGCAGACTGCCAGCAGGGCTGAGAGTCTCAAAAGTTAATAAGCACACGAGAAAAAGTATGTACATGGAGACATGAGCTTTGGAAAGGAAAAGTTATGCATGGTTTGAAAAAAGGCGCAAGACGAAGGCCCTAGATTTGGCTCATGAACAGATAACCAAGGCCTTGGACACTGTGACGCTTCTAGACCAGGCCGTACAGGGCATCTTGCATGGAAAAAGAAAAGAGGCAATTCAGCGGATCGAGAACCTGTTCAAGGAAGAAGAAGAAGTTGACGTGCTCAGGACCGAGGTTTTCAAGGAACTATCCAAGGGAGCAGCTTTGCTTGCTGACTACCGTGAAGACTTGCTTCATCTTGTGAAAAGACTGGACACGCTGGCAGACCACGTGAAAGACGCGGCCAGATGTCTCGAGATGCTTTCTGAGGTGAAGTTTCCGAAGGAATTCTGGGAGAATACAGCGCACATGACTTCGCGCCTCGTAGACTGCGCCCAAGCCCTCCGGGTTTGCATAGAAAAACTGAACACGGCGCCCGCCGCGGCGATAGAAGGAGCCCAGAAGGTCGAGGACATCGAACATGACGTCGACCAAGAATACCTCAAGACTAAGGCATTGTTCGTGAAATACGGAGACCAAATGAACGCCGGAGCCCTGGTAATACTCGATGACCTGATCGAATTCGTCGAACAAGCCGCAGACATGTGTGCTGACACGGCAGACTACATCGTCATACTCGCGAGCAGAGAATAGACCCCCTTTTCTTGTGATAGGATGCTTATTGTCCAAATCTCAGACGTACACTGCGGACCCATGTTCCTCCGCGAAAGACTCAGAACTGCCATCACAGAAATCAACAGCATGCGGCCGGACATCATACTAGTCACAGGCGACCTGACAGAGAACGGCCTCATCTCCGAATTCAAACTGGCCCAAAAAGAACTGAAAAGACTGAAAGCTGACAAGATTGTCTACCTCAGCGGAAACCACGATTACCGCTCAACAGGCTATCTGCTTTTCAAGGAGTACTTTCCCTTCACGCAGGTGACTGAAACCGACGAAGCAGTCATTGTCGTGGTCAGTTCAGCCAGGCCTGACAGAGATGACGGGGAAGTTGGCAATCGTCAAAACCTATGGCTCGAGAAGACACTTGAAAAATACAAGAACAAAACACGTATAGTAGCCATACATCACCATGTCGTACCCGTACCAGACACTGGCGCAGACCAGATAACCGTCGTCGACGCAGGCGACACACTTAGAAGCCTAACCAAGTCAAAAGCAAATCTTGTACTCTGCGGCCACCGCCACAGACCATGGAAATGGAAAATCGAAGACATGCAAGTCGTCCACGCGGGCAGCGTATCCTGCGAAAAACTCAGAGGATTCTTCTGCAACTCCTACAACGTAGTAACCGTAAGCAAGAAAAGAATCGACGCCAAGCTGAAAATCGTCAGCGGAGGTTGCGTGGATTTCGCTGAAATCGTGAAAAGAAGAGAAATCCTCCAGGAATCAGACATCTCTCAATACAGCGACTCCTTAGCCCGTTGACTGACGAACAAGTCCGCAGAAGTTCTGGGCAAGAGATTATTAGGGACCAGAAAGCTTTTTCCCATCGCAAGAATGAGACAACGATCATGGTCAGACTAATAGTAGGAAACAAAACATTTGACTGCAAGCTTGTTATTTTCGACAAAGATGGCACACTCGTTGACCTATACCAAGTGCTTCTCGCCCTGGCAGGAGCACGCAGATTGACCGTTGAAAAGCATGGTGGAAGTGAAGTCGCTGGCTTGTGGGAAAAGGTCATGGGCGTTGACCTTGCGCATGGAAATATGGACTACGGCGGACCGCTGGCCACAGCGCCTCGGCAACAGGAGATTCTAATCGCTTCAGCCGCCTTTTACCTGAAAGGGTGTCCGTGGGAAGAAGCGCGAAAGCATGCTGAAAAAGCATACGACGAAGCTGACGAACGCATGAGACCGCCCTTCGGCACAGTCCTGCTCAAAGGAGTCGAAGCTGTGTTGACGCAGATGGAAGCCCACGGCTTGAAACTGGCCATAGCCTCAACAGACACTCACAGACGCATCACCACTTCTTTCGAAGCGCTTGGGATAGCTCCGTTGTTTGACGCTTTCGTAGGAGACGACGACGTTGTCAACGGAAAACCTGCGCCAGACATGATAGTTGAGGCCATGAAACACACAGGCTGCACGGCAGAACAAACTATTATGGTAGGAGATTCAGTATTTGACATGCGCATGGGAAAGAACGCCAAGGTAAACGCCTCCGTGGGCGTGTTGACAGGGTCAACAAAAAGGGAGAAGCTTGAACAGTTCGCTGACATAGTCATTCCGTCTGTTGCAGAGATACGCTTGGTCTAGCTGGAACTTTAGGTTCCATGGGCTTGCCTCCAAAACAGCCCTAGTCCAGATGCCGTCGCATCTGCAAATTACAGGCCATCATGTGGATCTGAGCCGTTGAAACCTTTTTATGTTTCACGGTCGTGGTCTATGTGTTCGGAGATTCTTTCCGTGAGCAAAGAGGGAAAAGTCAAGGCCGTCATATTTGACCTTGGCGGAACAATCATTGAGTCAGTCGAGCCTGCAGAGGTTTTTCATAAAGTCCTTGAAGCCCACGGAGTCCACGTATCGATTGAGAAAATTCGCGCCGCTCACAGAAAGAATCAGGCAGAACATGACGCTGACGAGTTGGCAGAGCAAGGCATGAAATACTGGGACAAATGGAACGAGCGACTTCTGGGGAAAATAGGCGTGAATGAAAACCGAGAGATGCTAGCCCGCAGAATCAATGAACAATGGTTCGACTACGCATGCCTGCAAGTCTATCCAGATGCTGCTGAAACTCTAGGAAAGTTGAAACTGAGAAAAGTGAAGTTGGGAATAGTCACCAACGCGTTGGAGCAGGAAATTCAGAAGATTTTTGAGAAACTTGGACTTAAGAACGTCTTTGACGTGGCAGTGGGATGTGATGCTTGCAAAAAAGCCAAACCGAGCAAAGAAATATTCTGCTATGCGCTTGCCAAATTGCACGTGCAGCCTGAGAACACTATTTTTGTGGGCGATTCTGTGAAGTATGACTATGAAGGCGCCCAGAAGGTCGGCATGAAACCCGTGCTGATTAGTCGAAACGGTGACCCGCATGACCGTGTGGAAACAATAAGAAATCTCTCGGAAATTCTCAAATACGTTGACCGATAAGTTGTAGAAACTTCTGAAATTGGAATTTATTTATATAGAGAAAGAAAGGCGAGGTTCTCGCCGTTGTGGTACTTTGTTTAGGTTGTTGCTCTAGTCTTTTGCCAGGGTTATCTCCATTGTAGAGACTGCTCTTGCACCGCTTTCGCCTTCTCTGGCCGGCATCTGTTCAGTTCCGATTGCGATTTTGCTTACCTTCAAGTCCTTGAGGAAGCGGCTTCTTGTTATCTCTGCAACGTCTACGGCTGTCGTGATTGCTTGACCGCGTGCTTTCAACGTAATTTCTTTAGCGTTGGAAGCGGATAGGCTTGTTATGATTGCTAGAACGTAGCTCATTGCCGGTTTCCTGCCAATGAAGACGATTTTGTTGTTCTCTGCCATTTTCTATCACTCCTATTTCCGTTGATTGTTGTGTGTAGCGTTGTTTCCGTGCGTATCGTGTTGTGAGGAACGCTACCGCGCCAAAATATTGTGGCGCCGTCCCTTATAAATGCGGTGCAACGATAAGGTTCTGTTCGATTTCCTCTATGTTGGTCTTCGTCAGCGCCTTTATCTGGTCAAGACCCGCTATTTCTCCATAGCCTACGAGGCTTATGGCTGTGCCTTCACGTCCCATGCGACCTGTTCGGCCGATCCTGTGGAAGTATATCAGTGCATCTTCAGGCATGTCATAGTTTATGATGTGTGTTATGCCGTCAATGTCAAGGCCACGTGCTGCTACGTCTGTTGCTACGAGAAACCTTAGCCTGCCATTCTTGAAAGCGTTGATTACTTGGTCACGCTGCGGCTGGGTGAACCCGGCGTGCAATGCTTTTGCGTCGTAGCCTTGTCTTCTGAGCTTGTCCGCGACAATGCTTGTTTCTGTGCGTCTTCTGCAGAATATTATTGCGCGCCCTATGTGGTTCTCGTCGAGTATGCCTCTGAGGCTCGCAAACTTGCTGTGAGGGTTCACAACCATGTAATACTGGCTGATCTGTGTAACCGCGATCTCGTCCTTGCTCACTAGTTTCTTCTCAGGGTTCTTCATGTATCTGTAGCACACATTCAGGACGGACTGGTCGATCGTTGCTGAAAACAGGCTTGTCTGTCTCTGTCTTGGAACTCGGGACAATATGTATTCTATGTCTTCGATGAAGCCCATGTCAAGCATCCTGTCAGCCTCGTCGAGAACAAGAATCTCCACGTGGGACAGGTTCAGGGTGCCCCTTTCGAGCAAATCGATTACTCGGCCTGGCGTGCCGACGACAATTTGAATTCCTCTTGCCAATGCGTGGACCTGTTTTTGAACAGGTTCTCCACCGTAAACTGCTAGAACTTTTATTCCTCGGTGTTTGCCGAAAATGCCAAGCTGTTCTGCTACTTGCACAGCAAGCTCGCGTGTGGGCAGCAGGACTAGACCTTGAACTGCTCTCTCTTGTGGGTTTGTGCGTTCGACCATTGGAACACCGAAAGCCGCAGTCTTGCCCGTTCCTGTTTGGGCTTGTCCAATAATGTCCTTGCCTTCAAGCAGTGGAAGCATTACTTCGGCTTGGATTGGAAAAAGTTCTGTAAACCCAAGCTCTTCAATGCTCTTCATTACCTGTGGACTTAAAGGCAAGTCCTTGAAAGTTCTTATAGTCATTTGTTTCATTTCTCCTGCCACAAAAGTTTCCATGCGAATTTCCAGGAGCCTTTAAAAAGCTTCTTTAATTAGTGCATTGGTTATTGTGACAGGCTCACCTGAATGGCAGACTCATATAAAAAGGTTTGTTGTCTTTTCCTCGTTTGTTCCATCTAAGAGTATCGATAAAACGCTTCTTTTGCCGATTAACGGCAGAGAACGGCAAGATTTTTATTCAATGGCCGAAGAGGTAGATCGTGGCCAGGAGGCAACTTAGGAGATGGGGTTTGTGAGGGTAGCCCTGGTGAAAGACTTGGGACCAGGCAAAGCGTTAGGTGTTGAAGCAGGCGGCAAAGAAATCGTCATAGCCAACGTTGACGGAAACTACTATGCTATCGGCGACCGCTGCACGCACATGTCCTGCAAGCTCTCAGAAGGCTCACTCAAAAGCCAGAACATAACCTGCCCTTGCCACGTTTCAGTTTTCGACATGAAAACAGGAAAAGTTGTGAAGGGACCGGCAAAGAAGCCGGAGCCATTTTTTCAGGTCAAAGCAGAGGGCGACCAGATCCTAGTCGATGTCTAAGCAGGTTTCCTCCTCTGGTCTAGAGTCTGGTCGAGAGGCTGTCAAGGAAACCACGGGTCACTTCTCTAGCTGACTGGAACAGTGGGTGCTTGACATTCGGTGTTTCCCCGAGTTTTCTCAGGCGGTGGATTCTAAAATACATAGGCGGGTGCGGGTCAAGGCTTATCCATTCCTGAATGCGGTAGGATGGCACGCGTTCGTACAGGAGTCTTTTGAAACCGATTTTCTCAAGTGCCTCTGCAAGGACTCGCGGCTGTCCCACTACGAGGGCAGAGATTAGGTCAGCTCGCGCTTCGAAGAATTTGGCTATGAAGTAGATCAATGTCATGACAGCCCAAAAATACACGATGAAGAGCAGGGAAGTGAACACAATCGGAAAGAAGGGCAACAGCACATAGAAGCGGAACAAGAATTCAACGCCAGTCAAACCGAACAGTGCGAGCGGGTCGTGTCCTTTCAAGTGACCGAACTCGTGTCCTAAGACGCTGATGATTTCGTTCTCCTCAAGCTGAGCTAGCAGGCCTGTCGTGATGAGAACGATGCCGCGACGCGGGCTCGGGCCTGAAGCTGCTGCGTTCGGGATCAACGTGTTGGAAACCACTATCTTCGGCATTGGAAAACCGAATTTGCGGGCTGTTTTCTCGACGAGTTCGTAAACGTTCACTTTTCGGGCAGCCAAGTTCTCGGGGCTGCATTGGATTCCGTAATTGCTGAATATCTGTTGCGTTGTTTGACAGTCTATTTCTCCCCTCTGCTGTATCGTCTGCTGGTAGATTTCCTTCTTTATGCTGGCCAGTTTCTCCTTGGGAAAACTCTTTTGGAGACTGTCCTGCTCCTGCAGGGGCAGCCTGTATTCTAGCAGATGAAGAGTTGGGTTGTCTTTGGTTATGCGCCAGTCTGTGCCTATCTCGATCAATCTGCTTGAGTAGAAGAGAATGACGAACTGGAGTACCAGCAGGATAATAGGCGCTGCCCACCATAAGGGTCCAAGGTATGCGAAGAGAAAGAGACCGATTGTGATGAAGATAACTGAAAGGAAAACCTGAGTTTCAAGCAGGACCCTGTTGACAGGCCTCCTTTCTTTTCCTGACATTTTCTCAGGAACAATGTTCTCGCCTTCCCTCCAAGCAAAATACAGTGTATTCGCCCTGACCTTCTCTTCAAAAAGGTTCACAGCGATTTTGATGTCCTCTTTCACTTCTTCTATTGTATCTTCTTTGACTGCTTCGACCGTCGGAGTGATGCTGATTTTCAGGGGAATAGTTCCCAGAATTCGAACATCGAGCATGCGTGTGCCAGTTTGGTCTTGAACGGTGAAGGAAAGTGAGGAGGTTCCTTCTGTTTGGGTCTTGGAGACTCGTGTGAACCTCGCTTTTTGCGGCAGCAAGTGCTTTTGGTAGATGTGGTCTAGCAAGTTTTCAACGTACTTGACTGGAATGTCGGCTTCTATCTCGTAAGAGACTGTTTTTTCAGACATTCTCCACCTCCTTGCCAACGTTCATTTCTCATGTCCCGCAGGGTCGTAGTAATCTCGACCATGTCCAGTTAGACAGATAGGCACATTAAACGCATCATGGGGCTTCAGGTCTTCCTTTGTTGATGTAGATTCAGGGAGTTCGCATGAACTCGACGAATTCTCTGAGCGGTCTTTCTACGAGTGTATAGTTTGTTGCTTTCTCTTGACCGATGGTGGATTTCGGGCTTGATCCATAGTCGTGGCCAGGGTACACTTCGACCTTGTCACCGAGCTTCATCAGTTTGTCGAAGAGGCTATGGTACATGTCCTCAGGGCTTCCGCCGGGCAAGTCGGTTCTTCCGCATTCGCCGATGAATAGCGTGTCTCCTGTGAGGAGTCTGCCGTCTACGAGCAGACAGACACTGTCAGGCGTATGGCCTGGTGTGTGGATCACGCGGATCGACACTTTGCCCATGCTGATAACGTCTCCCTCTTTCACGCTGATGTCTTTCTTAACGCGTGATTCTTTGTGAGCGACGATTTTGGCGTGGTATCTGTGCTTGAGGTCTTCGTTGCCTGCTGTGTGGTCGGTATGCTGATGGGTGTTGATGATGTATTTTGCGGCTAAGCCTTGATCTTTGAGAACCTGAGCAATCGCCTCTGTGTTGAAGCTGGGGTCGACGATGGTGGCTTCCTTGTTGGAGTCATCTGCGATAATGTAGGAGAAGTTGTCGCCTAGATGCTTGATTTGTCTGAAGAACATGATGGTCGAAAAGTCATGTTTGCTCTGACCTTAAAAAGGTTGCCGTTACTTGCGGATGTACAGTTCAGTTGAGAGATGTTCCATTTTCATTCCAAGGTCTGCCAGGAATTTCAGGTCTTCAACGCATCCTATGCTTGCGTCGATGTTGCGGTGCACGGGGTGGAACCACATGTGTTTAGGCACAAGATTGAACTGCAGGGGCATTTTCGTCGCGATTCCATATTTTGTACTCAGTCCGCCGATGAGCAGGCCCTTGGCGCAAGCTAACCGCGTGGTGGTGTAGCTCTTGAGCAGTTCTGATGCTCCGAAGGCTCCTATGCCGTGCCACAAGACTGCGTTTTCAGGCGATGCAAGAGAGTAAAGGAAGAATTGTGGTGATGATGCGGTTTGCTTGTAATCATAGTTTGTCAGTTTTTCCGCTTCAACTGTGAAGCTGTCGTCTGCTTTGGCCACGCTTACGTCTGCAGGGTCAATCGCGTTTGGATACAGCAGAACCGTGCGGTAGTCAACCTTGACGTTTTTCAGTTTGGCCCCGTCAAAGTAGATTCTGCCCCTGGCTGCGCGCTTGGAGCTGTAACCCTTTGAGGAGTGGGGCACAACTAGAAGCGTTGTGAGGTTTTTCATGCTTCGGCCCATGCACCTGTAGACACATTCGAAGATTTCGTATTCCGCATGAGTCTTCTTTATGATTTGATGCAGTAGCCCGTCGGGTGTTTCCTTCTCCAGAGTTGAGAGGGGCATGCGCACCGAGTAAGCTTGCAAGTCCATGCTGAACGACGCTGAAAGGTTCTCCAGCTGTTCGTACTTGACGGCGTCAACCATGTCAGTGTAGCTGTTGTTACATGAGTGCAGGTGTTCGTCGATGAGTTCGATTTCGTTCTTGCATATGAGTGAACCGCCGTATTTTTGTGCAAAGCTTGGGTCTACGCTGAGACCCTCTGTCTTAACGTGCGCACAGGCAAAGGCGCTCTGGCCACTGTTCACGATGGATTCTTTAAGCGGGTTCATCGAGTATCTGTCGGGTTCAATTTCATCGGTGTTGAGGAGGAACGGTACGATTTTTCCTTCAGGAGGCTTCTTGAGCAGCTCGCATATTGTGTCTGTGTCTCTTGCATCTGGAGTATGCAGTCCTACGCCTTGGAAGTAGTTTCCGCAGACCTCAAGCAACCTGGCCGCGACGATACCCTGGACTTCCTCCACGGTCAACTGTGGGTTCGAGTATTCGACGGAAGCTCGCAGGAAAAAATGGCTCCCGTCAAATGTAGTGTCTTCCCTCCGGCCGTTCTTGAAACTGTAAAGGTGAGTCCCAGGTCCTTTGCCATCAAAAACGGCAAGTTCCTGTGTGATGGCTTCAACACAGGCCCAGGAGTTCTTGAGAAAATCTTCGACGATTACGCGGCAATTGTCCTGTGACATGTGCGTTTTCAGCCCCTTTCCAATGATTCTGCTGCCTGAACGCAGCCCTTGGCGATGGGAGCACCGAAGGACATTTTGGCCACGTGGAATTCTTCGGTGAACTCTTTGTCTTTGAGCATGTTGATGAGGATGCTTTCCTTCAGAGATAGGAAGAGCGAAACTTCAACGCTGTCCAGTTTGTCAAGAACCATATTCAGAAGATCAACTGCAAGATCGCTGCGTCCTTCAGGACAGACGAGCGGACCCAATTCAGCCACGCCTCTGTATGCTTTCGCCACGACATATGCTGACACGTGGTTGTTCTTGCTGATTGTGTAGCAGAGGTTGTCTGGGTCGAGGATAATGGGTTCAAGCAGTTTCTTTCTGGAACTTCCGAAGCATGATTCGTCGTACTTGACTATGTTGGGTATGTCTTCCTCTCGGGCTTTCTTCACGTTCGGGTTTGCTGGCGAAGGGAAGCCTGTGCCCTTCATCACGGCAAAGTCTGCGTCGCGCTTGAAGCCTAGTCTCGTGTAGAAGTGGATTCTGTTCTCGTACGCGTACAACCCGACGCTCTGGGCGTGCTTTCTTGAGAGATAGTCGATCGAATGCTTGACGAGTTGAGAGCCTACGCCTTCGTTTCTGTAGGCTTCGTTGACAAGGAGGTTTCCGAACCAGCCTATGTTGCCGTAACTGATCGTTGTGGCAAGGCCGATTCTTTTGTCATTGTCGAGAGCTACGAAGCAGCCTTCGGGTTCAAGGTCCATCATGAATCTGAAGTCGTCTTCCATTAGGTTCCATCCCATCTGACCTGTGATCTGAACTGAAAAAGGCAGATCCTCAGGCGACAATGTTCTTATCTGAAGCATACTCGTTGAAACCTCGGACCGTACGGCGCATCAATGTCAAGGCTAATACGAAAGGATAAACTTTACTAGTTGATATTGCTTCGGTTCAATGACAACAGGAGAAAACAAACATCGTGGAGCCCGTACTGAACGTTGAGATAATGCGGAACGCGAAGGTTTGGACTGAACCTTTTTCTGAGCATTTCAAGGATTTCGAGAAGGTTGAGGCAGTCAAACAGGTTTTTGGCGAGAAAACAGAGAAAGTGCTTTCGGAGCTGAGGGTCGAGTTTGCCGGACGACGTGGCTATATGGGTGTCAGCGACACGGACGGGCACTTGATCGTCAGCGCAGACTATCTGAACTGCGGAGACATCGTGGACATTTACCTTGACGTGATCCATGAGCTGGTTCATGTCAAGCAGTTCATGGATGGAAAGAAATTGTTTGATGATAGGTACAGCTATGTGGAAAGGCCGACTGAGATTGAGGCTTATCAGCATACGGTTGAAGAGGCCAAAAGGCTTGGTCTGGGTGACGAACGAATTTGCGAGTACCTCAAGACCGAGTGGATGAGCAACAATGAAGTGAAGCGTCTAGCTAAGACGCTGAATGTGAAGATGCCTGCTCGTCAGGGGATCAGGAGACACGTTCAGTAATTCTCGGTCCAGACCTCGAAATAGCTTCTCGGATGCTCGCACACAGGACACTTTTCTGGCACTTCGCTGCCTTCGTAGACGAACCCGCAGTTTCTGCATTTCCACTTTGTCGACTTGTCTTGTTTAAAGACCGTGCCCTGCTCAACGTTTGCCAGAAGCTTCATGTAGCGCCTTTCATGGAAAGCTTCAACTTTGGCGATGCTTCTGAACGTTTTTGCAGCATCTTTGAAACCTTCCTTCTCAGCGGTTTCGGCAAAACCTGGGTATAGTGTTCCCCACTCGAACTTTTCGCCTTCAGCAGCTGCTTTAAGGTTTTCTTTCGTCGTTCCGATGATGCCCGCGGGGTAGGCGGCTTTGATTTCGACAGCTCCGCCTTTCAGGTGCTTGAAGAATAGTTGCGCATGCTCTTTCTCGTTGTCCGAGGTTTCTTGGAAAATGGCTGAGATCTGTTCGAATCCTTCCTTCTTTGCTGCGCTGGCGAAGAAGCTGTAACGTGTTCTGGCCTGAGACTCGCCGGAAAAAGCTGCCAGCAAATTCCTTTCACTTTGACTTCCTCTAAATTCCATGAAACGAACTTCCTTTCAGTCTCATTCTTGCAGAAGCGGTATAAAAACCATTGTGAAAAATAATGCTCACGCTGCAACTGCAACTGAGTTGCTGTTGTACAGGCTCTTCGGCTTCCACGGCCTGAGGGAAAGCGAAAGTAAAATATAGTTGCCGTTATCTGGCTTAGGTGTATGGTAAGAAGAATCGTGGTTGTCGGTATGGGATATGTTGGAATACCCATAGCTGCACTTTTTGCTGATGTTCCCGAGTTTGAAGTTGTCGGAGTGCAGCGTAGGTCCAAGCGTTCTGGATGGAAGATTGACTGGTTGAATAAGGGCAAGAACCCGATCGGCGGAGATGAGCCGGGCTTGTCTGAGCTTATTGGGCGTGTGGTGAAGAAGAAAGCATTCAAGGTTGTCGAGGACATTTCAGCCTGCAAGAACGCCGAGGCAGTGCTTATTGACGTGCAGACGCCGACGGACGCTGATAGAGTCCCTGATTATTCATCGTTGAAGGAAGTTGCCGCACAGGTCGGCAAGTACATGCGACCGAAAACACTTGTGGTCGTTGAGTCGACTGTAGCGCCTGGCACGACGGAGAACGTTGTCAAACCTCTACTGGAAAAGAGTTCGGGCATGAAGGCAGGCAAGGATTTCTCATTGGCCTTCTGCTACGAAAGAGTGATGGTAGGACGTTTAATCAAGAATATCGTTGAACTACCCAGAATTGTTGGGGGAATTAACGATGAAAGCACAAAGCGTGCGTTGGAACTGTATAGGCACGTTGTGAAGGCGAGGCTCTGCCCCACTGATACACTCACGGCTGAAGTGACAAAAGTTGTTGAGAACACATACCGAGATGTTAACATTGCCTTCGCCAACGAGGTAGCATTGGTTTGCGAGAGTCTCGGCGTCGACGCTTTCAAAGTGCGAGAACTGGTCAACACACTTCCAAACGACCCTAAGAACCCGGCGTCGAACCCTGTGAGGAACATGCATTTCCCAGGCGGAGGAGTCGGTGGACACTGTTTGCCAAAAGACCCTTGGCTGCTAAAGCATGGCTTGGATAGCTATGGAAAATCCAAGTTCTGCCCAAAAGTCATACTTGCCAGCAGAGAACTCAACGATGCGATGCCGGGACACGTTGTAGACCTACTGGAAGAAGCCTTGGCAACGCATGGCAAGAAGCTGAGAGGCGCAAAAATAGCCATATTGGGCGTGGCTTTTCTTGAAAACTCTGACGACACAAGAAACACTCCGTCGGCTACACTGTATGAGAAGCTGAAGAAGCGCGGTGCACAACCTGTACTTCACGACCCACTTGTCCGAGACTTCGAACTCCCCTTCACTAAAGACCTGGATGAAGCAGTCAGAAACGCAGATGCAGTCATCCTTTCGACCAAACACAAAGAATACGTCACGCTAGACCTGAAAAAGCTGAAAAACAAGCTGGCCACTCCGGTCCTAATTGATTGCCGAAACGCCTACAATGAAGAAACAGCAGCCAAAGCAAGGCTCACATACCGAGGCGTCGGCAAAGGCAAGAGAAGAAAATGAACAAATAAGAGTCCGGCGCACAACCCTAACAGGCATGAAGGAACGACTGATTCCAAACCATATCAAAGTTTCCTTCAACACCGAGTTTTTTAGAAAAAAATGATGTATGACTTGTCTCTTGACCGCGGTTGGAGCGCCTTCTTTGACAGTAAGTCATGCGCGCGCTGGTAGGATACGGTGACATGGCTCCACCTCCCCCCAAACGGCCGAGTGCAAGCGAAGTTACAAGATGGGTAGACTAGTATGCATGCCTAATGAAGCGCGCTATCTTCTCTTCTGTTTCTTTCCACCGCGAGCTCTTCTCACCTGATGCCCCTTCTGCCTATCGATTGCTTTTCCCATAGGTTTACTTCTCCTACTCATTTTCGTCACCTCCACCTGAAGTGTCCTCGAGAGCTGATTCCGCTCCTTTCGGATGCTTCTCCATTCAATTCAACGCATAGGCTTCTGCTTGCCATTTCTCTTTCCAGCGCCTCCATCCCGTCTTTACCAGCGCGCGCGTGTAAGTACTTAAGCGTGATAGAAACGCATATTTCACAATGTGACAAGCTTTTTTCTCTTACTTTGCACAAGTCACTCGGTTAATCTCTGTGTTCGTGCGATTCTTCCTCAGACTCTTCTTCGATCTCTTCTTCTTCCTCAGCAGCTTCTTCTCCTACAGCTCTTGCTGCTTCTTCAGCTTCTCCTTCTGCAGGATAAACCTCATCTAACCAAATCCTGAACTGTTCTTTGCTCTCAGGATTAGAAAAAGCCCACTCACACAGTTGACTGACGATGGCGTTGAGATCGATGTCATGATCTTCGGCCAAATCCTTCAGAAACTGTTCCCACTTTGCAGGCAGAGATATCAGAGACCCAACCATCTTACTTTTTCACCATCACCTCTTATCATTCAAGCCATATTTAAGCTTCAGACGTTCTTTTTGCTCGAAACGTGCCTGCAATTAAGCATGCGATTCAAGCTAGCGAGCGTTTTCGCAGAATGAATCAGGCATTGACCTTGACCATGCGTTCGGATTTTTGTACTTGACTGCTGGCGCTATATCTTCTGTCTGCTTTTCTTCTCCGACAAGGATCTTCTTCATTTTTGACAAGAGTTCTCTGTGAGTCTCCTCATCTCTGATGATGGTTTCGAGAATGTCTTTTAGGTCTTCTAAGTCCACATTGTAGATCTCGCGGATTTCTCTTGTCATGTATTCAAGGGTCTTCAGCTGAACCAGAACATAGTACCCTTCGCCAACAGTGCTCTCTAGGAGCATCAGCTTTTCAAGCAACGACGACATGTGCTCTCGGGGTATTCTCTCCTTTCTGGCGATCTCTCCTGCAAGACGCTCAATTGCCGTCCAGGTTCCGCCAAGAAAGAGTTTCTTTTCGCAACCTCTGGGTTGCTTTTTTTTGCTTAACTATGCTTTCGCTTATTCCTTTGAGGATTATGGAATGTTTCCGACTATCGAATGCTATGTGAAGCAGCAAAGAATTGATAAGCGGGAGATTCACTTTGTCGGCAAGACTCTTGTAAAGTAGATATGCCCTTTCTTCCAAAATGCTGGCGCAGCGCAGAAAGTCTGCAACGCTTTCCTGCTTGAGCTTTGTCATCCAGAGACTCCCTTCTGACTAAGGTAATGGCAAAATGATAAACAATTTATGAATCCGTAATCCAAACGCACACTAAAGGAAAGAGTCTGGATGCTATCTTTGTTCTTTTACCAACAACAGTCTCTTCGCGATCTCTTTCGCGATCTTTTCAAGACCCTCAGCTAATTCTGCACGGGTAACCTCGTCTATTGGATACACTTTCCCATTCTTATCGATGAATGCAAGTTCCAACTTCCTTTTTTCCACCGTTTCACCTCCTTCACACTCTATCATCTGCTAGGGCATGCATGCCTGTTCCTAAACTAGTTTGCGAAGTACTTTATGCTTCTGGATCTGCGTGGTTTACTCGTACGCGCGCGCTCGGCAAGCAGGCAAAAGCAATTATCTTGGGTAAACTCCAACATTGTACGGTGATTGCGGTGTGTTCCTCAAACAAGATTGAGGTTTGTCCGATAGGTGTAGTACACCGACAACATCCTGATGAGGACGTCAATGACAGAGATCTAATCTCCAGAATTGGCATTGGCAAAGAATATGCAGATGGTCTAGCTGGAATTGAAGATTGGTCACATCTCTATGTAATCTACTGGATGGACAGAATTGCAGACGAAAAGAAGACTCTTCTTTGTCCTGGAAGCAAACCCGATATGCCCACCGTGGGGATTTTTGCCACAAGAGCTCCAGTTCGCCCCAATCCTATCGGTCTGACCCTGGTAGAGCTTGTGAGACGCGAACGGAACGTTCTCGTCGTGAAGGGACTGGATGCTCTCGACGGCACTCCTGTTCTAGACATTAAGCCCTATCCGTACTGGGTGAAGGGACGTTGGATCGTGGTCACGAAGTACAAGACTCCTGCCCATTTCGGAAAAATCAACAAGTAGATGACTTACTGCTTACCTGACCGTGAATGATTCCAGCTGTGGAGTCGTGGATGGAAGTTGGACCTCCGACCTGTGGAGATATCACCCGCAACTCCTCTTTTTTCTCTATCAGCGCGCTGATCGAAGGGTGGCACGCGACAAAACCTCACCAAGAAAATCATCATTTTTCGAAGTCTTCTGGTTTGTAGGAATATATCTCGTGTATGTTACCGTCGGGGTCTGCGAAAAAAGCAGTTTTTCTTCCCCACGGCATCATTTCTGGCTCTTTGATTGGTGTAGCTCCCTTCGCCACTATTTCACTGTAAGTTCTGTCAACATCTTCTGGAGAACCTACTGGAAAGGCTAATTCAAACGATTGCCCTTTTCTTTGTTCTTGATAGCTGAGATGATTGGTTGCTTTCTTCATAACTTCTTTTTCACAAATGGCAAAGCGGACTCCTTCACTGCTAAATTCAACGTAGTTGCCAAGGTCTGTTTGTATGCTGAATCCCAAAACGTCACTGTAGAAAGATTTCAACGATTGAATGTTGCTCGTTAGAATTGTGACCAGCCCGATTTTTCCTTTCATGTCTTCAACCCGGTTTTTTCGGTTCATCTTCCTGTGCGAGTCTTTGGGACATTTCTATGAATCTCTGAGTTCCAACTCTCCTTCGATATGCCAAGAGTCCGCCTCTAGTGAAGACGCTTTTCTGCCCATGTGCAGGATCAAACTGGTCTACGAAAAGGTCACACGGAAAGTCCTCACACATCCCACAGTGTTCGACTCGATCCTTTGCACACGCATATAATTTGCACTTGCCCCAGAAGGGCTCTCCTTTCTGATTGCCACATCCTGAGCAATTTGGCTTCTCCTTTCTGTTTAGAAATTTACACGTTCCGCAGTATGTGCCACAAGGTGGAACAAGTCTACCGTTCATTCACAGCAGCCTCAAGTATCAACAAATCTGTGTGATTATTATCAATTTAGGTTTGGGGGTAATTATTTTTCAGCAAAACCAAAAACTGACTACTGATTGTAGCGCGCGCAAGGTTGTGTCCCAAAACCCATGCTTAAATAGACTGAGAGTCTCCTAGTACCAAAACTGAGAAGAAACATGGTCAGGTCGACACAAAAAATGAGAGGCTTCTTAGAAAACATTAGGTATGCTTGGAAACAGAGGACAACTCCTTACGTTGACAACATAGCTCTCAAGAAACGCTACTTGGAAAGCAGAGAGATGTATAATGAAAGAATGAATAGTGCGTTCGTACATCGCACAAACAATGATCCAGTCAAAGCCTTTGATGAATTGTTCACTGCTGTAAACTGGGGCGACACCTCAAATCTGTGGGAAAGAAAAGCGGGCTTGGCCAAAAACATAAACGATAACAGGGACGATCTTAAGGGAGCTCTCATAGGAACGACTACAGGCTATTTCACAGCTCTAGGGTCATCTATTCCTATAGCGCTTGAAATTTACGCGAAGAGTCTGAACGCGTTTTCCAACTTCTTTTTCTGGGCGATACTCGCTGTGTTTGGGTTCGGAATCTATTCTGGAAGTTATAACCAAAATAGACTGAGAAGACTGGTGAAGGAGCATAAAGATTATACGAGTGAATCCGAAGAAATCAAAGGTTTGCTCAAGAGAAAAAAGGACATAAGAATTCGATAGAAATCGCCAATCGAACTATTAAACAGTGCACGCGCGCGCCTGAGCCTACTAGTCTGTTTCTTCAACTTTCTTCTTGGCAGGGTCAAAGACAAAACGCTTATACCCTTAGAATGCATTTCTCAGTATTTAATGTTGCAGGCGAGGAATGTGCTTTTAGTCCCAAAAAGCGAGCTCCAAGAAACGCAAAAAACAAACACGGCAAAGGCATAGATTACCCTATTAAAATTGGGGAAGAATACGAAGTAGACATAGTAGATGTGACCCCAAACGGGGGAGGCATCGCCAGAATCAAAGGCTTTCCAATCTTCATCAGCAACGCAAAACGCAATGAACACCTAAAAATAAGAATAACAAATCTAATCAGCGGTTGCGCAGACGCCCAAATA
>Ga0315277_10003100_pt1 | contig 22739 bp, 18 predicted proteins | sample YL17G05_15_MG_FD_203695 | JGI IMG/M metagenome (GOLD analysis project Ga0315277, IMG submission 203695) | Sediment microbial communities from Yellowstone Lake, YNP, Wyoming, USA - YL17G05_15 | ecosystem: Environmental > Aquatic > Freshwater > Lake > Sediment | place: USA: Wyoming | collected...
GCTTGAGGCCGTCGCGCACGTCGGGCAGGGCGCGGGACACGATGACGCTCATGGCGTAATCGAGGTAGGAGGCCCGCATCTCCTCCTCGATGTGGACGGCCCGGACCTTGCCAAGGTTGGTGTCGGTGGTCATTTCCCCTCCTGTGGGGGCATAGTACCATTGCTCGAAGCCGAAATCAAAGCGGAGGCGATGGGTAAGGGACTTTCGGGAAGACGAAGGCCGGGCTTCTCCGCCGAAGGCGGATGCGCCTCTGGCGCAAGCCCGGCGTCATCGCCTCGCCAGCCTGAAGGCTGGCCTTCCTGCTATGAAAGATGCTGGCCGGGCGGATCTAGCGGCGAACGGGGACGCGGCTCGCCTGGCGAACCAGCTCTCGGAACAGCAGCGCCGAGGCCTGGGCCACGGGCACCACGGATCTCGGCCCCAAAGCGGCAGAAGGCTACCACGCGACCTCGTGCAGCCTGGCGCGTTCCGAGAAGCCCTTGAGAGCGATGCGGCCGCGGTCGGTAAACACGAAGCCCTTTCCGGCCGCCAGCTGCCGTACAACGTCAGAGACGAGGATCTGAGCGGGTTGAGCTCGTTCGCAGATGCGGGCGGCGGCCTGCACGGCCGTGCCAAACAGGTCTTCGTCCTCGGCTACCGGCTCGCCGGCGTTGAGGCCGATACGCACGCGAAGGGGGTTCTCAGGGTGTTCCTCGTTGTGAGCCGCGATGGCCCTTTGGGTGCCGATGGCGCACGCGACGGCGCGAGAGGCGGAAGGGAACGACGCCATGATGCCGTCGCCGGTGTGCTTGATCTCGGAGCCGCCGTGGAACCGGAGGGCGTCGCGGACGATCCGGTTGTGAGTGTGCAGGATCTCTTGGGCCTTGGCGTCACCGAGGCGCTGGGTGACGGCCGTGGAGGCTTCCAGGTCGGTGAAGAGGACAGTCTGCAAGCCCTCTCGGACCGGCGAACGGGCGCGAGGTCCCTCATCGCTGCCCAGGAAGTCCTCAATGGCGGCTATTAAGGACTCCGTGTCGCCCAGCGAGATGACGTGTATGTCGCCTTCCAGAGGAACGAAGCGGGCTCCGCGGATGCGGGCGGCTATCTCGCGCCCCTGTTCGAAGGGACAGGCGCGGTCGCCGCGGCGGTGGAGGACCAGAGTCGGGGTGGTGACCTGGGGTAGGAGAGGAGTGACGTCATACTCCAGGGAAGAGAGAAGGGTCAGAGCGGCGTCCTCGGCGTTCGCTGCCTGGCGCTGATAGTCCGCGAAGACTTGGCGCGCCTGCGGCGGGGCGCCGGGTATGAAGACTTCCAGCACCGTAGTGGCGCCGTAACCGCCCCAATCGGCTCGAATCAGGCCCACGAAAGCATCCACCAAACGGCGCGCTTCCAAATTCTCGCCGCCGTGATAGGTTCCATAGAGGATGAGGTGGGACACGTTGTCCGGATGCTGGACGGCGTAGGCGATAGAGATGGGGCCGCCCTGCGAGTAGCCCAGGAGGGCAACACCGCGCAGACCGAGGGCGTTGATTATGGCGTCTAGATCGGAGACCTGAGCGTCCAGCGCGAAGTCGCTGACGCCGCGGTCGGAGAGCCCGCTGCCGCGCTTGTCGTAGCGCACTAGGAGGTGGTTGCGGGCCAGGCGTTCGAAGAGGTCGTGGGACTGGGGCCAGGTCCAGTCCAGCTCCAGGTGGCTGATCCACCCTGGTACGATGACGAGCGGCGGGCCGGAACCCATGGTGGCGACGGCCAGGCTGACGCCGTCGGGCGCGGTGACGAACTGGATCTGCTGCTGCATGCGGCTCGCCCCCGATGCCGAGAGTCAGGCAGAGAATAACATTCGGGGGTACCCGATGGCAAAAAGCCGGAGATAGGCCCCTACCTGCGGCAGGCGGCGATGAATGCGGCGAACAGGAGGCTGGACCACGGGTGCATCTCTTCCCGCTCAGGGTGCCACTGTACCCCCACTACCCAGCGGTGGGCCCGGCTCTCCACGCCCTCCACCAACCCATCGGGCGAGCGGGCGACGACCTCGAGGCGGGGAGCCGGGCGCTCGGCCGTCACTGCCTGGTGGTGGCGGGAGTTGACCAGGGCGCCGGCAGCCCCTGCCTGTCCGGCAGGCAGGCCCAGGGCGGCGTGCAGGCGGCTGCCCTGGCAAATGCTGACCTCGTGCCAGCGGGAGGGGGAGCCCTCGCGGCGGTAGTCAGCCAAGTGGCCGTCGCCGTCGATGTGCTGGAGGAGCCCGCCCCCGAAGGCGACGTTGAGGAGCTGGTGACCGCGACAGATGGCCAGGATGGGCAGGTCATGGACCAGGGCCTGACGGAGGAGGACCAGCTCGAACTCGTCGCGGGAGCGGTCGGTGTGCTTCACCCGCGGGTGGGGCGTCTCGCCGTAAAGGGCGGGGTCGATGTCGACGCCGCCGGTGAGGATGAGGCCGGTAGCGCCGCCCAGGGTGTCCACGCAGCAGCACTCGCGTTGGACCACGAAGTCGATGCACAGGTCGAGGGGCTCGCCGCCGGCCTCCAGGATGCGCCGGTGGTACTCGGCGATCTCCTCGCCGGGCACCTTCTCCCAGCGGGTAATGGCGATGCGGGGTCGATAGCCCACGCTCACCTCCGGCCGTCAGGATAGCAAGGGTGGGGATCGGGGACAAGGAACGGAGAGCATGTTCTCCAGTCCTGGGCCCTGTTCCTACTTGATGAGCCTTCGCCGCATGAGGAAGATGGCGAGCCGGAAGAAGAGCGCCGCCGCTAGCACTACCCAAACGAGGTCGCCCAGGTGGCTCCAGTGGAGGTTGCCCTCCACCAGGGCCCGGTCGATGGCCGCCACGTGGGAGACGGGGAGGAACCAGGCTAGGACCTGGAAGCCTCGGGGCAGGCTGTCGAGGGGGAAGAAGACGCCCCCCAGCCAGAACATGGGCGTCACCACCAGGCTGAAGAAATAGTTCAGGGAGGCCAGGGACACGGCGGTCGATGTGTAGGACATGGAGATGGATGCGAACATGACCCCCTGAAGGACCGCCACGATGGGAACCAGGATGACCAGGGGCGAGTCCACCAAACCGTAGGAGGGTGTGAAGGCCAGCATGACCAAGAGGATGTACATGGTGCTGATGAGGCCGCGTGTAGTACCCCAGAAGATCTCAGCGGCGATGACATCCTCCAGGTTCACCGGCGTGGCTATGATTGCGTCGAAGGTGTGCTGCATGGACATCCGCACGTAGGAGCCCCAGCCGCATTCGCCGACAGACGCCCACATGGGGTAAACAGCCAGGATGCCAGGCGCCAGGAACTGCATGTAGGTCCGGTCGCCGCCCACTTCCACGAAGGTGCCCAATCCCAAGCCCAGGGCCAGGATGATGAGAATGGGCTCGACGACGGGCCAGACCAGTTCGGCGTGCCACAGGCGCAGGAACACGTCGCCGTTGCGCTGCCAGACGCGGAGGGCGCGGTAGGAGACGCCGCCGAAGGTCATTCCGTAAGCCCCCTACCGGTGAGTCGCAAGAAGACGTCCTCCAGGGTGGCGCGGCGCAAACGGGCCTGCTGCCCCTCGCGGAGGAGCTCGGCGGCAATCTGCGGGCCGTGCGGGCCCAGCCCCAGCACGAAGACAACGTCCTCCACGTCCTCGACGGTGACTCCGTCGAGGGCAGCCAGGCGCTCCAGGACCCGCGTCTTCTCCTCCTGGCCGCTGGTCTGGAGCTCGAGCACGTCCTCGCCCACGTGGCGGCCCACGAGCTCGGCCGGTGGGCCCTGAGCCAGGATGCGCCCCAGGTGCATGATGACGATGCGGTCGCAGAGGTGGGCGGCCTCCTCCATGTTGTGGGTGCTGAGGAGCATGGTGACGCCCTGCCCCTTGAGGAGGCGAAGCTTCTGCCAGACGAGATGGCGCGCCTGAGGGTCCAGGCCGGTGGTGGGCTCGTCGAGCACCAGGATCTTGGGCTGACTGACCAGCGCCCTGGCGATGCTGAGGCGGCGCTTCATGCCGCCCGACAGGTTGTCCACCACCTCATTCGCCCGGTCCTGGAGCTGGAAGAGGGCTAGCACCTCATCGACACGCTGTCGGGCTACGGGGGCCGGAATGTCAAAGTAACGGGAGTAGACGAAGAGGCTCTGCCTCACCGGTAGGTCGGGGTCCAGGTTCTCCTCCTGAGGGACCACGCCCAGGCGGGCCTTAATGCGGCGCCCGTCGCGTCGCACATCGAGGCCGTCCACCAGAAGCTCGCCGTCGGTGACAGGGGAGACGCAGGTGATCATGCGGATGGTGCTGGTCTTGCCGGCGCCATTGGGCCCCAGGAAGCCGAAGCACTCGCTGGCGAAGACATCAAAGTCGATGCCATCGACGGCGGTGAGGGTGCCGAAGCGCTTGACCAGTCTCCGGGCGCTGATGACGGCCGCTGCGTCCTTGTCCATGACCCTGCCTTGGCGGAAGAATTAGGGCGGAGGGTCACCTCCGCCCTGGATTGTCGCTATGCGGGGGAGGATTACTCCTCGAGCTCCTCGTCGTTCTCGCCTTCGGTGGCTCGCTGGTAGTCGTTGAGGCGGACATCGCCTTCCTGGGCTTCGGTCTCGCCTTCCCACTCCTCGCCGGCTCCTTCGGCCTCCTCAGCAATCTCTTCTTCCTCCTCCGCTCCGTACTTCAGGATGCTGTCCTTGATGTAGGGGCGGATCACTTCAGGGCCGGTGGCGGGGAAGGAGGGTCTGCCGGCCTGGCTGGGATGCTGATAGACCTCCTTGATGATAACGCGTCCCGTAGCGTTGGCCAGGCTGGTGAGGGCGGCGGCATACTGATTACCGCCCTGCATGAGCTTGAGGAGGCGCAGTCCCAGCTTCGGCTCCACCTCACCGAGGTACTCGCCGCGGGTGTTCTCTACCAGCAGTACGTTGCCCTCCGGACGCAGCTCCACCCGGTCGCCGGCCGTCATGCGGGCCAGGATCTCCTGATTCACCCGGTGGAGGGTGGTGATGCCCGTCTTGCCCGTCTCCTCAATGAAGATCTGGGGGTCGAGCTGCCGTTTGGGTTCGGCCCGGGCGGGTGCCATCTCACCGAGGACCGCCAGGCGCGCCAGGTTCTTGCGGGCGATGGTGTTGGTGGAGTCGAGTTCCAGGGTCTTGGTGTAGGCCTCGCGGGACTCCTGATAGCGCCCCAGTTCGGCCAGCGCTTTGCCCAGCCGGTTCCAGGCATCCACGTCCGACGGGTAGAGCGACACGATGTCCCGGTTCACAGCGACGGCTTCTTCCCAGCGGCTCTGCAAGGCCAGCCGGATAGCCAGGTCGGCCTTCTGACGGCGGATCCTGGCCCCTTCTTCAGTTTGATATGCCACTTCCCTCACCTCTTCTCCAGGGACATGCTCTAGAGACCGTAGGATTTTAGCGTTTCAAGAGAAGGGCTTCAAGATGGGCTGGCCCCTTTTCTGGCAAGCCCTGGCTCCCTATTCTTCGACTTTGACGTTCTCGTGTACTATTCGTGAGGGCTATCGCGTCAGGCCTGCCTGATAGGCGGGCGTCCTGCTCCTCATCAAGGGCATAATCGACAGGCCGTCGTCGAGGAATAGTCCCCGGTTCAATATCTGTACGAAGGTTGTGCCCGGACGGATGGAGTGACAAGCTACCGGGCTGCTCCGGGAGGGGGATGGAGCTTGAAGCAGCCGCCGTGCGCGGGTTTGGGAGGGAGGCTCGGGATGGTGGTGGACAGGGCTTTGGCCTGGAGCAAGGCGGTCGCCACCCACCGCCAAATGACGGAACGGCGGAACCCGCATCAGGCGGTGGGGCCCGAGCACGGATGTGGCAGGAGGATGGTCGGGGTGGGCAGATTCGAACTGCCGACCTCACGGTCCCGAACCGTGCGCTCTAACCAGGCTGAGCTACACCCCGTGCGTATCGCTGGTCTGCGGGTGCCCTTGAGGCCGCCTGATCATAGCAAATGGCACCCCCGCTGTCGAGGCGGCCACGCCTGCCTGCCGGCAGGCAGGTTTGACCGGCCCTCGAGGCGGGCGCTACACTGGGCCGCGACCTCAAGGCGGGTAGAGCGGCGCCAAGATGGACATCCTAATGATCTGTGCCCTGGACCTCTGGTCGCTTTCGGAGGGCCGGGGCGCCCCTACTCTTTATCGGACGCTGGAGGCCTATGGCCAGCGGGGTCATCGCGTTCACTGTGTAGCGCCTACCATTGGCGCCAACCACTCCTATGAGCCCCTGGCGGCGGCCACCCCGGTCGAGCCCCCGGCCATCGCCAACGTAAGCTTCAGCCGCTTCCACATGCCCAGCCTGAGCGAGGGAAGATGGCCCCTGCCCGGCCTGGTGGCCAAGGCCGACCAGAAGCTGCGTTTTGCTCTCCTCTTCCCCTGGCTGGCCGCCCGCAGGGCCGAAGGCATCCTGCGCAGCCACCGCATCGACGTGCTCTACGGCTATGAGGTGCACGGTGTCCTGGCGAGCCGCCGGCTCCGCCGGCGCTGGAAGCTGCCCACCGTCTCCCGTTTCCAGGGCACCGTCATGTACCCGGCGCTGTCCAGTCGCTTCACTTACCTCCGCAAGTACGAGGAGGTCCTGGCCCTGCGCGCCCCCGCCGACCTCTATATCATGACGGACGATGGCACCCGCGGTGACGAGGTGCTGTCCCGCTGGAACCCCGGCTCGCGGGGTCGGGTGCGCTTCTGGCGCAACGGCCTGGACCTGGAGCGGTTGGTGCCCGCGTCCGCCGAGAAGACCCGGGAAGAGCGACAGGCCCTGGGCATTCCAGAGGATGCCTTCGTGCTGGTGATGGCCACCCGCCTGGCGCGTTGGAAGCGGGTCGATCGCGCTCTCTGCGCCATGCCCCTGGTACGGGCGGTCCTGCCCCAGGCCCTGCTGCTGGTGCTGGGCGACGGCGAGGAGCGGGCCGGCCTGGAGGCCCTGGCCCGTGACCTTTCCCTGGGCGACGCGGTGCGCTTCCTGGGGGCGGTGCCTCAGAGCAAGGTGGCGCGCTACATGTGGGCGGCTGACCTCTTTCTGAGCCTGAACGACCTCTCGAACGCTGGCAACCCCCTCCTGGAGGCCATGGCCTGCGGCAAGGCCATCGTCACCCTGGACACGGGCGATACCCGCGACCTGATCCGGGACGGTGAGACAGGCCGCCTCCTCTCGTCGGGCGACGCAGAGGCGGTGGCGACGGCCGTGGTGGACCTGGCCCGCGACCCCTCGCTCCGGCGGCGACTGGAGGAAGGGGCGCGGCGGTACGCCCGGGAGCACTTCTGGACCTGGGATGAGCGCATGGCCGCCGAGGTGGCGGAGGTGGAGCGGCTGGTAGCCGCCGTCGAGCGGTGAGCTTTCTCTTCAACGTCAACCTGGTCTTCCTCACCTACGTCGCCAGCTATCTGATGGCCTTCCTGATGCGGGTGCTGGTGACGCGGGCCGTGGGCGCCGACGGTCTGGGCTCTTACACCCTGTTCCTGCTGGCCGTCTCCCTTGCGGCGGCTGTCCTGGGGCTGGGTCTCAACGTATCCGCTATCTACCACATCGGGAAGCGGACGTTCGGACTGCGGGACATCGTCTCCAACAGTCAGTCGGTGGTGCTGGGCTCGCTGGTGGTGAGCGGTGCCCTGGTGGGGCTCACCGCCCTCACCTTCGGCGACCGGCTGGACAGGGAGGGAGTGCCCTACTGGCTCTTTGTGTTCGCCGTGCCCCTCTTCGTCAACTTCAACATCCTCACTGCTATCCTCCAGGGTGCCAACCGCTTCCTGGCCATGAACCTGGTGATACTGTCGCGACCCCTGGCCGTGGTCATTCTACTGGTGGCCGGCATGGCTGCGGGCGGCCTGGACTTGAGGGGAATCCTGGTCTTCTGGACGATCTCCAGCTTTCTCACCATGGCCGTCGGGCTGGCACTGGTGGGCCTGCGGCACCTGCACCTGCCGACAGCCTTGCGGCCCCGCTGGCCCGTGCTCAGGGAGCAGGTGCGCTTTGGCTTGCAGGGGCAGATCGGCAATCTGCTCCAGTTGCTGAACTACCGGCTCGACTCGTTCTTGGTGCTAGCGTTCGTCAATACCGCCGGGGTCGGCCTCTACGCCGTGGGAGTGGCCGTCACCGAGAGCGTGTGGTTCGTCGCCAACGCGGTGGCGGTGGTGCTCTTGCCTCGCCTGACCCATGCCGAGGCCGAGGACGCCGCCCGCCTCACGCCCGTGGTCTGCCGGAACACATTGCTGGTGAGCCTGGCGGCGGCGACGGGCGTGGGGGTTCTCTCGCCGGTGCTGGTGGAGGCCATCTTCGGCGCCGAGTTCGGGCCGTCGGTGACCGCGGTCTACTGGCTCCTGCCGGGCACCGTGGCTCTCGCCGGGACGAAGATCTTGGCCAGCTACATCTTCAGCCAGGGTAAGCCCCTCATCAACAGCTACATCACCCTGGCCACCCTGGGCGCGACGGTTTTCTTCGACCTGGCCCTGATCCCGCCCTTCGGCGTGGCGGGCGCAGCGGCCGCGTCCTCGATCGCCTACAGCCTATCGCTGGTTCTCAGCCTGGCCGTGTACAGCCGCATGTCGGGACGGGGCGCCTGGGAGGCGGTCCTGGTGCAGGGCAGCGACCTCCGGATGTACCTGGAGGCTGCCCGCACCCTGCGGGCCCGCTATGCCTTCCAAGGCGAGCCGTCCGGCCTGAGCGGCCCGGGCCCGGGGCCCTCACCTGGGGTCTAAGGTGCCAATGCCCTCTCCTCTCCGCATCTGCGTGGTCGGCGACCTGGATGGGGTGCACACGCATCGCTGGGTCCGCTGGTTCGTGGAGCGGGGCCACGAGCTCCACGCCGTCTCCTACTATCAGCCGCAGCGGCCGCCGCCGGGCATGACGGTGCACGCCTTGGTGGGTGGCAGCGTGTCAACGGCTGTGCCGGGCGGCTGGCGGCCAGCGGCCCGTCGCCTGGCCGAGGCGGTGTCGCCCTCCCTCTGGAGGCTGGTCAACGGCCTCCGCTACCAGCGCCGGGGCCTGGGAAGGGCCATCGACAGCGTAGGGCCGGACGTGATCCATGCCCACTACGTTGTCGAGCACGGCTTCTATGCTGCCCTGGCCGGTCGCCGGCCCCTGGTGGTGACGGCCTGGGGCTCCGATGTGCTGGTGGCGCCACGTCGCTCACCGCTGACGCAGGCCATCGCCCGCTACGCTCTCCGACGGGCGGACCTGGTGACTTCCAACAACGAGTACATGGCCCAACGCCTGGTCGAGCTGGGTGCGCCGCCTGGGCGGGTGGCGCTGGTCGTCCTGGGGGTCGAAGCCTTCTTTCTCCAGGCGCCGGGGGCTTCCGTCAACCTGTGGCCCTCCGGCGAGACGCCACCCACCGTCATCAGCGTCCGTTCCCTGGACTCACGCTTGTACAATGTGGACGTTGTCCTGCGGGCGATGGCCCTGGTACGCAAACGCGTCCCCGACGCCCGGCTGCTGGTGGCCGGCGAAGGTCGTTTGCGGGCCGGGCTGGAGCGGCTGGCCCTTCGCCTGGGCCTGGAGGGAGCGGTGTCCTTCCTGGGCTACCTGGATCGTGAGGCCCTGCGCGACGCCCTGGCATCGTCCCACGTGTACGTCTCGGTGCCGCGCTCCGACGGCACGGCCGTGAGTACCCTGGAGGCCATGGCTGTGGGCTGCTTCCCCATCGTCTCCGACCTACCGAGCCAGAAGGAGTTGGTGCAGGACGGCGGGAACGGCTTTCGTGCCCCTGTGGGGGACGTCGGCGCCCTGGCGGAGCGCATCGTGGAGGCCCTGGAGCGGCCGGACCTGCGCCGCGGAGCGCTGGAGCCGAATCGAGACCTGGTGAGGCGAAGGGGTCTGCTGGACGAGAACATGGCCCGCATGGAGGAGCTGTACCAGGGCCTGGCCGGCCAGGGGTGAGGCCACATGCGGTTGACGCCTGCCGCCGGGCTGGATATGATGCCCGCTGCGGGCCTGCCTATCGGCAGGCAGTCAGAATTCACTGGTTGGCGGGGGTCAGGGGGGCGGATGCTACTGGGTATCTTGTGTAGCTTCTCTCGGGGACTGCGTCGCCCGTGGAGGGTGTATCTGGGTGTCGCGGTCCTTTTCTTGGCCCTGGTGAGCGGAGCGGGCGGCTCCCGCCGGGTCGAGGCCGCCTACACCTTCGGCGTCGAGAACTCCTGGATCCGGGTCCAGAACATCAGCCAGGCCTACGCCAGCGTCGAGGTGGACTACTACGACGAGAACGGGGTCTTCGCCGGCCGCGATGTCTGCCCCACGCCGGGTGTCTGCCCATCGCTGGCGCCAGGGAGCGGCTGGACTTTCTTCACCCGCGACAACCCCGCGCTGCCGTTGGGCTTCAGGGGCTCCGCCATCATCACCACCGACCAGCCTATCGCTGCCATCCTGGCAAAGGACGTCTTCCGGGGGGAGACGTTCCTCATCGCGGGCGACTCGGTGACAGTGGGAGCGGGCTCCCACCGCCTCTACCTGCCTCTGGTGAGCAATCAGGATGGACCTTTCAGGGACTGGAACGGGCGCTTCGTCATCCAGAACCTCAGCGACACGACGACGGCCTGCGTCACCATCACCTACCTGAGCAACTACACGGACTCGGAGGTTTACTGGGACCCCTATCGGCCCACCGATCCCACGGCGGCGCGCCTGCCCGGCTGCCCTCAGGGTGGGAGGCCGTTGCCGCCGCGGGGCAGCATCTTCCGCGACCCCGACAATATGGGTGTCGGCTCCGGCTTCACCGGCTCCGTCCGCATTGACCTCCACACCAACGGCCAGGGGGTGCCCTCCAGCCGCCAGTTCATCGCCGCCAGTGCCGAGACCTGGAACCGGCTCTTTAACCCCTTCTCTTCCTACCGGGGCCTGGACGAGAGCGAGCTCGATGCGACCATCCTCCTGCCTCTGGTGGATCGGGAGGTGGGGCCCCAGAACCAGTGGAGCACTTACTTCCAGATCGAGAACAAGGACCCCTCGCGGCCGGCGGATGTGACCCTGCGCTTCGAGGGGTGGGACCTGGGGAAGCCTGTCCCTGAGTTCGTGGTCAAGCAGAACACGCTGCGCATCGTCGGGGCCCGCATGTGCTTCCAGAACAGGGACGACTTCGCCAACTGCCTGGCGCCGGGCGACCGCCTGCCGAGCAACTTCGTGGGCACGGCGCGCCTCACCTCCACGCAGCCCATCGGGGTGATCGTCAACCGTAGCTCGAACCTCATCGACGTCTTTACCAGCTACCGGGGCGTGCGACCCGGCGACTCTGCTCAGAAGGTGCTCCTGCCCGTCCTCAACAAGAACTACGGGCCCTATGACGGCCGCAATGGCTGGAATTCCTGGTTCCGGGTGCTGGTGGCCGATGGCGGTCAGGCCAACGTGACGGTGCGCTACTATGGGCTGGACCTGCCTGGCGGCAGTGTCGCCTACACGAGGACGGTATTCCGCGAATTCACCGTCTTCCAACAGCAGGAAGGGTTCCTGCCCGACGGCTTCGCAGGCTCGGCTATCCTCGAGTCGGACCGGCCTATCGTCGCCCTGGCCAACCTCACCACCGATGTCTTCATGGGCGACACGGACTTCCTCTACAACGGCATCCCGCTGCCCTGACGCCAGGCCGCTGGCGGGCCTGCCTGTCGGCAGGCAGGGAGAAGAGGTTGCGTCTCTGTTACCTGGCCGACGCGCCCTACATACACACCCGTCGTTGGGTCCACCACTTCGTCGACCGCGGCTGGGAGGTGCATGTCGTCTCCTTCCGCCCGGCCGAGATCGAAGGAGCCAGCGTACACTATGTGTCGGGCTGCGAGTGGCTGGGCAAGCTTCGCTACCTGCTTCGCATCCCCCGCGTGCGGCGGCTGGTCCGCGACCTGCGGCCGGACCTCTTGCATGCCCTCCACCTGACGAGCTACGGCTTCCTCGCCGTCCTCTGTGATGTGCGCCCGACCCTGGTCTCGGTCTGGGGGACCGACGTGCTGGAGGCGCCTCGCCTCAGCCCCTTCCACTACCTCATCACTCGCTATGCCCTGCGCCGGGCCGACCACATCACGGCCACCGGCCTCCGCCTGGCCGAGGCCGCCGCTCGCTACGCGCCCGCCGGCAAGCCGGTGACGGTGGTGCCCTACGGCGTGGACCTGCGGGAGTTCCGCTCCCGGCGCAGGGAGGAGCGCCCCGAGGTGGTCGTGGGGGCAGTGGCCCGCCTCTCGAAGGAGAAGGGGCTGCACTATCTGGTGGAGGCCTTCGCGGTGGTGGCCGGGCGTCACCCCCGGGCTCGCCTGGTGCTGGCCGGGGAGGGCCCCGAACGCCAGCGACTGGAGCGGCTGGCGGCGCGACTGGGCTTGGAAGAGAGGGTGCGATTCCTAGGCGAGGTGCCCCACGAGCAGGTGCCGGAGGTCCTCCAGCAGCTTGACATCTTCGCCATGCCGTCCACCTACGAGGGCTTTGGGGTTGCCGCCCTGGAGGCGGAGGCCATGGAGGTGCCGGTGGTCGCCTCCCGCATCCACGGCATCCCGGACGTGGTGGTGGACGGCGAGACGGGCCTGCTGGTGCCGCCCCGGGACCGGCAGGCCCTGGCAGCGGCCCTGGAGCGCCTGGCCGCCGACGGCGACCTTCGCCGCCGGCTGGGGCAGGCGGGACGGGCCTTCGTCGCCGAGCAATACTCCTGGGAGGAGAACACCGCCCAGATGGAGGCCCTGTACCAGGCGGCGCTGGCGAAATCGTCTTCTTGATGACCGTGAGGGTGTGAGTGTGGAGCCGAACACCAGAGTCACGACGCTCGAAGGCCAGGCTTCAGCCTGGCGTGAGCCGCCCTGAAGGGCGGGCTTCTCGTTCAAGCCTCTTCCCGCCCAGATGGAGGCGTTGTACCAGGCGGCGCTCGGAGAGAAGGGGTCGCAAGCCAGATGAGCGTCCGCTGAGATTGCGCGGCCCCTTCAGGCGCTGCCCCCTCGGTTTACACAAGACCGGCCCCATGCTAACTTTCTAGGCGCCTGCCACACTATGGAAAGTACCGTGAGGGAGAGAGACTTGGGAGGACGGCCGCCCCTGCTCTTTGTGTCGGTCATCGTCCCTATGCGCAACGAGGAGCGGTACATCGGGGGCTGTCTGCGCAGCCTCGCCGCCCAGGACTACCCCAGGGACCGCTTCGAGGTGCTGGTAGTGGACGGCGGTTCGACGGACGGCTCCCGTCGGGTGGCGGAGGACGTGGCCCGGGAGACGGACCTTCCCCTGTGGCTCCTCTTCAACCCGAGGCGGAGCACACCCTGCGGCCTCAACGTGGGCATTGCCCAGGCCCGGGGCGAGGTCATCGCCCGCGTGGATGCCCACGCCGAGGTCGATCCCCGCTTCCTGTCGGAGAGTGTCTCCGCTCTCCTGGAGAGCGGCGCCGACGCCGTGGGCGGGCCCATCTACAGCGTCGGCGACGGGCTTGTGGGGGGCGCGATCGCCCTGGCCATGTCGTCGCCCTTCGGCGTGGGGAACGCTGCCTTCCGCTACAGCCAGGAGGAGCAGTACACGGATACGGTCGCCTTCCCTACCTACCGCCGCGGCGTGTTCGAACGCCTCGGCCTATTCGCCGAGGACCTGGAGTGGGGTGAGGACGACGAGTTTCACTACCGCCTGAACGACGCCGGGGGCCGCATCCTGCTGACACCGCGCGCTGCCTCCACCTATTTCACGCGCTCTTCGTTGGGGGCCCTGGCGCGCCAGTACTTCCGCTACGGGCGGGTGAAGGTGGAGGTGCTGCGCCGGCACCCGCGCCAGACGCGGCTGCGGCAGTTGGTGCCGGGCGCTTTCGTACTGGGACTGGCGGCCACCGGCGCCCTGGCGACGTTGCGCGGGCTTTTTGTGCTGCCTCTGGCAGCGCTGACCGGCGCCTACGGTCTGGCCTCGCTGGCCGCCTCGCTGCGGGCAACCGGCCGCGGGAATCGGCGCTACCTGCCGGTCCTGCCGGTCGCCTTCGCCTGCCTCCACCTCAGCTATGGCCTGGGCTTCTTGGTCGGGCTGGCACGCGCGACCGTAGCGGCAGCGACGCCGCCGGCTCGCCGGGGACGGGAGGCACGGGCGTGAGGGAGACGAAACGCGTCCGTGCTGCCTACGTCCGCCGCGAGGAGAGGGGGCTGGGTGTCGGTGATGAAGGGGCACGCTTGAGATGAGCGAGAGCTTCCTGCCCTACTGCCGGCCGGACCTGGGGCCCGACGAAATCGATGAGGTGGTGGAGACGCTGCGCTCCGGCTGGCTGGCCACCGGGCCGCGCTGCAAGCAGTTCGAGGAGCGCTTCCGGGAGTATGTGGGCGCCAGCCACGCCGTCGCCGTTTCCTCCTGCACGGCGGGGATGCACCTGGCGCTAGCCGCTGCCGGCATCGGCCCCGGCGACGAGGTCATCACCACGCCCCTTACCTTCTGCGCGACCGTCAACGTCATCATTCACCGGGGTGCCACCCCCGTTCTGGCCGACATCTGCCTGGACGACTACAACCTGGACCCGGAGGAGGTCGGGCGCCGGATCACGCCCCGGACGCGGGCCCTCATGCCCGTGCACTATGCGGGCCAGCCCTGCCGTATGGACGAGCTGCTGGACATCGCCCGCCGCCACAAGCTGCTGGTCATAGAAGACGCTGCCCACGCCGTGGGCGCCCGTTACCGCGACCGGCCTGTCGGCTCGCTGGGAGACGTCACCGTCTTCAGTTTCTACGTGACCAAGAACATGACCACAGGCCAGGGCGGCATGGTGACCACCGAAAATGGGGATCTGGCAGCTCAGGTGCGGCAGCTCAGCCTGCACGGCATGAGCCACGACGCCTGGCGCCGCTACGAGGCGCGGGGCTCCTGGTACTACGAGGTGACCGCTCCCGGCTTCAACTACGCCATGACGGACATTCAGGCCGCCCTGGGGCTGGGGCAGCTCTCGCGCCTGGAGTGCTTCCAGGAGCTGCGAGCGCGCTACGCCGCCGAGTACCAACGCCTCCTGGGCGACCTGGAGGAGCTCATACTGCCGTCGGCGCGACCGGAGGTGCGCCACGTGTGGCACCTCTACCCGGTGCGCCTGCGCAGCGAGCGCCTGACCATCGGGAGGGATGAGTTCATCGAGGCTTTGCGGGAGCGGAGCATCGGCACCTCGGTGCACTTTATCCCCATTCACTACCATCCTTACTACCAGGAGGGCTTCGGGTTCCGCAAGGGCGACTACCCGCGCTGCGAGCAGGTCTTCGAGGGACTGCTCTCTTTGCCCCTCTACCCCCTGATGTCGCTGGACGACGTAGCCCGGGTGGCCGGAGCCGTGCGGGAGATCGTCAGCGCGCACCGGCGATGAAACAGCAGTTGAGCGTACGCCTCTTCGAGACGACGGTGGCGGCACTGATGCTGACCATCTTCAGCCCTCTGCTGCTCCTTATCGCCATCCTCATCAAGCTGAACTCTCCGGGGCCGGTCCTCTTCCGCCAGAAGCGAATCGGCTTCGCGGAGAAACCCTTCTTGATGTACAAGTTCCGGACCATGAAGACAGGGTCGGAGAACGAGAAGGGGCACCCCCAGCGGGTGAAGGATATCGCCTCCTTTGTGTTCAACCCGCCGCAGCGCGACCACCGGGTGACGCCCATCGGGCGAGTGCTGCGCGGCACCAGCCTGGACGAGTGGCCTAACCTGCTGAACGTCATCAGGGGGGACATGCGGCTGGTGGGGCCCCGCCCCGACGAGCCGGAGCTGGTGGAGCAGTACCTGCCTCTCTATCACCTGCGCCACTGGGTGAAGCCGGGCATCACCGGTCTGGCCCAGGTGAACGGCCGCTCCAATTTGACGTACCATCAGATGATGACTTACGATCTCGACTACGTAAGACATCACCCCTGGCGCCGGGACCTGACCATCCTGGGCCGAACCCTGCGCGTGGTACTGAAGAAGGAAGGAGCGCGCTAGCGGCCGGAGGAGTGGCTGCCGTCTGCCCATCATGGGCGGCGGGCGCGCCCTCGACCGCGGGCCGTCCATGCCTAGCCTGACCGGGCAGATCCTTCGCCGACTACCCGCCATCGGCACGGACGCTGCTATCGTGCTGGGGAGTTATGCCCTCGCCCTGGCCCTGCGCTTCGATGGCAGCGTCCCCGGCGAGTCTTGGGCCTGGTTCTCCTGGGCCGTCCCCATCATCGCTCTCGGCTACATCTTCGCCAATACGGTCTTCGGGGTTTACCGCACCGCCTGGCAGTACGGCGGAACCCTGGACGCCGTCTACCTGGGGCTGGCGGTGAGCCTGGTGACGGTCGTCGCCTTTGGCGTCAATCTGATGCTGGAGCACCGGCCTATCCCCCTCAGCGTCAACCTCATCAGCGGCGCCTTCATCTTCCTGTTCATGGGCCTGGTGAAGCTTTCGCCCCGGCTCATGGATAGCGGCGGCCTCCCCTTCGTGGGCTGGACGGGAGAAGGTGCACAGCGGGTGCTCATCGTGGGGGCCGGGAACACGGGGCAGCTCCTGGCGCGGGAGATGCGCCAGAACAGGGAGTGGAACCACCGGCCCGTCTGCTTCGTCGATGACGACCCGCGCAAGAAGGGGATGCGCATCCACGGCGTGCCGGTCATGGGCACCCGACGCGAGATACCGACCCTGGTCGAGAAGATGGGCGTGGACCTGGTGGCGCTGGCCATACCCTCGGCCCACGCCACCACCATCGAGGAGATCCTCGCCCTCTGCGAGGCGACCAAGGTGCGGGTGCGTATCGTGCCGGGAGTACCGGAGATCGTCAGCGGCCGTGCCCGCGTGGGCGAGCTGCGGGAGGTGACCACTGACGACCTGGTGGCCCGCGACCCGGTAGAAGTGGACCTGGAAGCCTGTCGCCAGGCGTTGCACGGCCGTTCGGTGCTCATCACGGGGGCGGCTGGCTCCATCGGGTCGGAGCTGGCCCGGCGGGTGCTCGACTTCGGGCCCTCCGCTGTCCACCTCCTCGATGCCAGCGAGGGCGGCCTGCACGAGCTGCGCCTGCGCCTGATGCAACTGAACCAGGAGTGCCAGGTACGGCCCTGGCTCGGCAGCATCGCCGACCGGTCCAAGGTCTCGCACGTGTTCGCGGCGGCCCGGCCCCAGGTGGTCTTCCATTGCGCCGCCTACAAGCATGTGCCCCTTATGGAGGAGCACCCGGACCAGGCTTTCCAGGTCAACGTCCTGGGTACACTGCACGTCTTCCAGGCTGCCCAGCGCTGTGGGGCTGAGAAGGTGGTGTTCCTCTCCAGCCACACGGCGGTAGACCCTTCCAGCGTCATGGGGGCCAGCAAGCGCGTGGGGGAGCTGATGGTGAGGACCATGGGGCGGAGTGGCAAGACAGCCCTGGCCGCCATCCGCCTGACCAACGTCATCGACAGCCGGGGGGGCGTGGTAAGCATCTTCGCGCGCCAGATCCAGAGGGGCGGGCCGCTGTCGGTGACGCACCCGGAGGTAGCCCGCTACTTCCTCACCCTCCATGAGGTGGCTACCCTCATCATCCAGGTGGCGGCCCAGGCCCGGGGCGGCGAGATCTTCATACTGGACGTGGGCGACGAGATCCGCATAGTCGAGCTGGCGGAGCGGATGATCCGCTCTCAGGGGATGGAGCCGGGCCGCGACGTGGAGATCGTCTACACCGGGCTGCGCCCTGGCGAGAAGCTGCGGGAGAACCTGGCGGCCCCAGACGAGGTTCTGCTGTCGACGGGGCATTCCAAGGTGTTCGAGGTCCAGGGTGGTGGAACGCTGTCTTCAGTGGAGCTGCTGGCGGAGATTGGCGCTCTCGACGCCCACCTTCCTGAGAGCGGCGAGGAGATGGCCGCCCGCATTCACGCCCTGGCCCGCCTGGACCAGCGCCGGACCCCCGCCCCCACGACCTCTGAGCCGCTTACCTAGGGTCTCCGCCGTGAAGGTTGTCTCCATCGTGGGGGCGCGTCCCCAGTTCATCAAGGCAGCGGTTCTCAGTCCCGCCCTCCGCCGGGAGCACCACGAGGTGCTGGTCCACACCGGACAGCACTACGACGAGCCCATGTCCCAGGCCTTCTTCCAGGAGCTGGGCCTGCCCGAGCCCGACTACCACCTGGGGGTCGGCTCCGGCAGCCACGGCGAGCAGACCGGCCGCAAGCTGGAGCGCATCGAGGAGGTGCTGCTGCGGGAGCAGCCTGACTGGGCCCTGGTCTACGGCGACACCAACTCCACACTGGCCGGGGCCCTGGCCGCCGCCAAGCTGGGCGTCTGCCTGGGGCACGTGGAGGCCGGCCTGCGCAGCGGCAACCGCCGCCTGCCTGAGGAGATCAACCGCATAGTGGCCGACCACTGCTCGAACTTGCTCTTCTGCCCGACGATGACGGCGGTCAACAACCTGGGCCGCGAGGGAATCACGGCGGGCGTGCATCCGGTGGGCGATGTCATGTACGATTCGCTCCTCCAGCACCTGCCTGTGGCCGAAGAGAAGAGCAGTGTGCTGGAGCGGTTGGGGGTGTCGCCCGGCGCCTACTACCTGGCTACTGTCCACCGCGCGGCCAACACCGATGACGCGGCGCGCCTGGCGGACATTCTGGAGGGCCTCCGGAGCCTCGATGGGCCGGTGGTCTTCCCTGTCCACCCACGCACCCGCAAGGCGGCGGAGTCGGCTTCCCTGGCGATGGGCGATGGTATGCTGGCGGTGGACCCTGTGGGCTACGGCGACATGCTGGTGCTTCAGAAGAACGCTCGCTGCGTGCTCACCGACTCCGGGGGCGTGCAGAAGGAGGCTTATCTCCTGGCCGTGCCCTGCGTCACCCTGCGCGAGGAGACGGAGTGGCCGGAGACCCTGGAGGGCGGCTGGAATGTCCTGGCGGGGACCGACCCGAAGCGCATCGTCAGCGCTGCCATGCGGCCCGCTCCGAAAGGGCGGCCCGCCCCCTGCTTTGGCGACGGCCGGGCGGCAGAGCGCATCGTGAGGGCCCTGGAAGATGATTCATCCCACGGCTGAGGTCTCGCCGGAGGCCCGCATCGGGCGGGGGACGCGCATCTGGCACGAAGCGCAGGTGTGCGAAGGCGCTGTCGTGGGCGCCGACTGCAACATCGGCAAGGGCGTCTACATCGGCCCCGGCGTTGTGGTGGGAGAGCGCGTCAAGATCCAGAATCGGGCCTCGCTGTATGCAGGTCTTACCGTTGAGGACGGCGTCTTCATCGGTCCCCACGTTGTCTTCATCAACGACCGCTACCCCCGCTCCATTACCCCCGAGGGGCGTCTCCTCACCGACGCCGACTGGGAGCCGGGGGCCACGCTGGTGCGGCATGGCGCCTCCATCGGCGCTGGCGCCGTTATCATCTGCGGCCTGACCATCGGTCGCTGGGCCCTGGTGGCGGCAGGAGCCTTAGTAACTCATGACGTGCCCGACCACGGCCTGGTGATGGGAGCGCCGGCCCGCCTCGTGGGCTACGTCTGCGATTGTGCCCGCAAGCTAGAACCCGAGGGCAAGCGGGAGCCTGCCTGCCGGTCAGGCGGGCCTGCCGGCCGGACAGGCAGGCGCTGGCGCTGTCCGGCCTGCGGCAGGACCTTCGAGCTGGCGCCCCTGCCTGGTCGTGTCCGGCGGAGGCGGGCACGCTTGACAGCGAGGGGCTCATGATCCGCATCGCCCAGCCCCTCCTGGGTGAGGAGGAGGAGCGGGCCGTCCTCGCCGTGCTGCGGTCGGGACAGCTAGCCCAGGGCCCGCTGGTGCGGCGCTTCGAAGAGGCCTTCGCCCGCTACATAGGCGTGCGGGAAGCGGTGGCCGTCTCATCGGGGACGGCGGCCCTGCACGTCGCCCTCCTGGCTCACGGTGTCGGCCCCGGCGACGAGGTCGTCACCAGCCCCTTCACCTTTGTCGCCACCGCCAATGCCGTCCTGGCGACGGGCGCGCGGCCCATCTTCGCCGACGTGTCGGAGGATGACTTCAACCTCGACCCGGCCCGGGCCGGGGAGAGCATCAGCGAGCGGACGCGGGCTCTCTTGCCGGTGCATCTCTATGGCCAGTCGGCGGACATGGAGGCACTCCCGGAGCTGGCGCGTCGTCATGGCCTGGCTCTCATCGAGGACGCCTGCCAGGCGCCGGGGGCTTCATTCGGCAGGCGCAAGGTCGGTTCCTTCGGCACCGGCTGCTTCTCGTTCTACGCCACCAAGAACATGACGACCGGTGAAGGGGGCATGATCACCACCGACGACCCCGAGCTGGCAGCACGGGCGCGCCTCCTGCGCGACCACGGCCAGCGACGTCGCTACGTGAGCGAGGCGCTGGGCTACAACCTGCGTATGACGGAGGTGGCTGCCGCCCTGGGGCTGGCCCAGCTCCAGAAGCTGGACGCTTTCAACGAGCGACGGCGCTCTAACGCCCGCTACCTGACGGAGCGGCTGCCGGGCGTGGCCACGCCGCGGGAGATCCCCGGCCGCCACCATGTCTATCACCAGTACACGATACGGGTGAGCCCGGGCCGGGACGCGCTGCTACGGTGCCTGCGCGGTAGGGACATCGAGGCCGCGGTGTTCTACCCCTTGCCCGTGCACAAGCAGCCTCTCTATCGGGGCCTGGGCCTTTCGACAAGCTCAGGGCGGCTGCCGGTGGCGGAGCGGCTGAGCCGGGAGGTGCTGTCGCTGCCGGTGCACCCGGGCCTGAGCCGGGAGGAGCTGGACGCTGTGGCGTCGGCCGTGCGAGAGGGTCTGGCGGCGGGGCGAGCCGGCCGCGTGGCCGTGGGGGGTGCCGGTGGCTAGCGTCGGCGGGAGATCTCTTGCGGCCGGCGTCATCGGCCTGGGGGCTATGGGTATCAACCACGCCCGCGTCTACGGTGAGATGGAGGGCGTGGAGCTGGTGGCCGTGGCCGACCTGGCGGCCGAGAGGCGGCGCCTGGCTGCCCGCCAAAGGCGGGCGGGCAGCCTGCGGGCCTATGTTGACTACCGGGAGATGCTGGCCCGCGAGCGGCTGGACCTGGTGTCGGTGGCGGTGCCCACCCGCCTGCACCGGGAGGTGGCCCTGGCCGCCCTGGAGCACCGGGTCGCTACCCTGGTCGAGAAGCCCATCGCCGCCGATCTGGAGGAGGGCCAGGCGATCCTGGCCGCCGCCGAGGAGGCTGGCTGCCAGCTCATGGTCGGCCACGTCGAGCGCTTCAACCCGGCGGTGCAGGAGCTGAAGCGGCGCCTGGAGGCGGGTGATCTGGGTCGCGTCTTCCTGGCCCGGGCCGAGCGGGTGGGGCCCTTCTCCCAGCGCACGCGCGACGTGGGCGTGGTGCAGGACTTGGCCACCCATGACATCGACGTCATGCGTTTCCTGCTCGCCTCGGAGGTGGAGCGCGTCTACGCCGAGACGGAGGCCGGCCTCCGCACCGAGCACGAGGACCTGCTCTCGGCGGTGATGCGCTTCCGCAACGGCGTCGTGGGGCTCCTGGAGGTGAACTGGCTCACCTCCGTCAAGGTGCGACGCCTGGCGTTGGTGGGCGAGGCGGGCATGTTCGTCGTGGACTACCTGACCCAGGAGCTCCTGTTCTACGAGAGGGAATCGACGGGGGCTGCGTGCCTGCCCGGCCAGGGGACCAGCCCGGCCGCGCTCACCGGCGGAGGTGAGGGGGTCATGACCCGCATCCCCGTCGAGAAGAAGGAGCCCCTGCGGGCGGAACTGGAGGCCTTCGTGGAGTCGGTGGCCCGAGGGTCGCCTTCCCCCATGCCGGCGGAGGATGCCCTGGCTGCCGTCGAGGTGGCGACCCGCCTGGTGGAGTCGGGCCGGACGGGGCGTGTGGTGCAGGTGGGTGCCCAGCCCATCGGTCGGAGCGAGGTCTGAGAGCCGTGCGGGTGTGCGTTGTCGGTCTGGGCAAGATAGGGCTTCCCCTGGCGGCCCAGTACGCCTCCAAGGGGCTCTCGGTGGTTGGCTGCGACCCGGACGCCGGGCTGGTAGCGGAGGTAAGCCGGGGCCGCTGCCCACAGGTCGGCGAAAGGGGGTTGGCGCGGTCGATCCACAGGGCGGTCGCTGCCCGATGCCTGGATGCTACCACCGACACAGCGGCGGCCGTCGGAGAGGCCCAGGTGGTGGTAGTCATCGTCCCCGTGGGCCTGACACCGGACCGGCGGCCGGACTTCTCCCGCCTCGACGAGGCGGCGGCGGCCATTGCCCGCGGCTTGCGGCCCGGCACGCTGGTTATCCTGGAGACGACGGTGCCCGTAGGCACCACCCGCAGCCGGCTGGGGCCGGCGCTGGAGGCCTCGGGGCTGCGTATGGGGGCGGACTTCCGCCTTGCCTACAGCCCGGAGCGGGTGTCGGTGGGGCGCATCTTTGCTGACCTGAGGCGATACCCGAAGATCGTGGGCGGCATCGACGAGGCGAGCCGGGACGCTGCTGTCGCCTTCTACCGTCGTGCGCTGGATGCCGGGGTGATAACGGTACGGGATACCGAGACGGCCGAGTTCGTCAAGCTGGCAGAGACCACCTATCGCGATGTGAACATTGCCCTGGCCAACGAGCTAGCCCTCTACGCTGACCGCCGCGGCCTGGACGCCGCCGAGGCCTTCGCCGCCGCCAATAGCCAGCCCTACTCGCACCTGCACCAGCCCGGCGTCGGTGTTGGCGGGCACTGCATCCCAGTTAACCCGCACCTGCTGATGGACGAGGGCTTCCCCCTGCGCCTGCTGGCGGCCGCCCGCCAGGTGAACGACGGCATGGCGGCCTACGGCGTCGGGAAGTTGGAGGAAGCGCTGGGCGGCCTGCGAGGGCGTACCGTGCTTATCTTGGGCCTGGCCTACCGGCCCAACGTGAAGGAGGCCGCCGGCTCCAGCACCTTCGCTCTGGTCCGGGAGCTGGAGGGGCGCGGCGCCCGGGCGCTGGTGCATGACCCGCTCTTTAGCGCCCGCGAGGTGGAGGAGGCGGGCCTGCGACCG
>Ga0315277_10003101_pt1 | contig 22723 bp, 16 predicted proteins | sample YL17G05_15_MG_FD_203695 | JGI IMG/M metagenome (GOLD analysis project Ga0315277, IMG submission 203695) | Sediment microbial communities from Yellowstone Lake, YNP, Wyoming, USA - YL17G05_15 | ecosystem: Environmental > Aquatic > Freshwater > Lake > Sediment | place: USA: Wyoming | collected...
CGAAGACGGTGGCCCAGCTGCTGGCCGATCTGGGCGTCACCAAGAGTCTTTCCAGGCCCTATACCGCCAACGATAATCCCTACTCGGAGGCTCAGTTCAAGACGATGAAGTATCGGCCTGGTTACCCGGACCGGTTCGGCCCTGTGGAGGACGCTCGGGCATGGGCACGCGATTTCTTCCATTGGTACAACCACGAACACCACCATACAGGCCTGGGGTTGTTGACCCCGGCCATGGTCCATCACGGCTTGGCGGATACCGTGTTGGCCCATCGGCAGCAGGTCCTGCAAGTCGCCTACGGAGCCCATCCCGAGCGCTTCGTGCGTGGGCTGCCGACACCGCCAGAGTTGCCGCAGGAAGTGTGGATCAACCGGCCCCAGAGCGATGACGCGGATGGTTCCCATCCGATAGCTGATCCACTGCCTGACCTCACAGAGCCAGGTGCGCAGGCTGGGTCGAGGGTGCCCGAAGAGCAAGCGCAGCGATCCCTTGACGCAGCCGAGCACCTGGCTACCGTGGGAAAGGCAGTGGAACAGCCGAGTTGCACACATCCGTTAGACACTAATTTCCCGTCAGAGTTGTCCCAAAGTGCTTGACACATTCCGATTGTTCCTTCTTGCATTGTGAAGCGATGGGCAATGATTCTTCGCTTATTGACAATACTCATCACTGTGTCGATCTGCTGCGGACTGCAATACACAATAGTCCATTTGATGGGTGAAGGCATCTCATTAAACAAGTTATCCAGTACTTCGTACTTCTGACTAGCATTCTTGATGATGTCCGCTCTCGCAAACAACAGCGATTCCAGATATTTGTCCTTCTCTTCCTCACTTATTGCTTTTCCTGCCAATCTCGCTATACGTCTCGTCTTGTCGGCATATTCCTCAATTTCCTCGGTAGTTAGGAATGCGAATCTTGGTACATATCTATAGGGGACAAGGTACGTTTCGCCAGTGGCCGGGTTCATCGTATTGATGGCCTCGTCGAGACTAAACCAGAAGACCTCTCCTTTAAAGAAGTCATAGATTGCATTTGTTCCGGCGGTATCGAACCACCTTCTCGGTGTAGCACTCAGACCTAGTCTGAGATCGTACTCGCTCACCAATCCTTCTCGGGTTACCTCAGCTCCCAGACCGTGAACCTCGTCAGCGATTAGGAGGATTTTGAACGCGGTCTTGTGATCTCGGATGATGCCAATGAAGTCATCTGAGGAGAATGTGGTATGTGTAGTCAGCACCACCACTTTATCCTTGTGTTCTAATGAGATATCCATGAGGGCATCTGCCAGTATGTCCCTCCATCGCTTGTTGGAGCCATCTGCTATTATCAACTCATCATACCTAACACCAAACCTGGTAATTTCCCTTTTCCATTGTTGTACCAGATGTTGGTATGGACAGGCAACGACCACTAATAGTCTATTGCTGATCCTGGATGCTCGATCCAAACATCCCAGCGCCGCGAATGTCTTGCCCGTTCCTGTTGCCATCGCGAAGATGCCCATCATGTCATTGCTCAGCCAGGCATCCACCGCATCCCTCTGATGGCGGAAGAGTTCTACTTGCCCTGTTCTTCTCGATCTCTCATAATGTCTCTCTAGATCGATCCTCTCAACGTCTTCGGGTGCAATCTCGATGAGTCTCTCCTCAACAGCACGAGGAACGTCAATGACCGTAATCCTCCAAGATTGATTGGTCCAAAACCTGTTGAACTTCGCAGCATCCGCTTGCACATAATCTCTCTCTGAGGGTTCCCAACCCCGGAACACCTTGAATTCCTCAAGGTTCTCCAGCCATCCGGCAGCGGTCTCGTTAACGGAACCGCTGAAGCTAATGGTGTTTCCCTTAGAGTCTCGAAGGACTCCGACCTTCTGGTGAAACAGACCACTACGTTCAGCATCCTCATACGCCAAGGGTTCCCCTGCGTCGCTGTTTGGCACGGCTACCTTGATCTTCAGTCTCCCATTGGCAACCATCCAACCCAGAGCGAAAACATGGTCCCTAGCAAACTCGTCTTCTAGCTGGTCAAGTTCTTCCAGCAGTCTCTGCTCTATGATCCTTTCGGGGTCTTGGCGCGAACTCATGATGACGTCCAGGTCATTTTTGCTCAACCTCGGAGAAACGATGAGCTTCATTATTCCCCCGTTTCTTATAAGACCCAAGATACCCCTCGCCGCCACCGCCAGACTTGTGGAAGAGAAAAACCCAGCCATGCGACAGTACTCGGACGATTGCCTAAGGGCTGGGATGTAGAAGTCGTGTAGGATATCGTCAAAATCTGAGGAATATGCTTTCTTTAGACTAAGGCTCCTTAGGTCCACTCACTGCATCTCCTTAGAAATCATCATGAGAACCCAACATCCTGGGAAGAAACGAGCGTGAGAGATGCCACCAGGCTCTGCATGTTCAGTGGGGCACCTTCCCGCAGTGAAGCAGGCTGCTCTGTTGCACTACCTCAACCGATTTCGTGTCGCATCCTATTCCTTACCAGGTCCCTACATATGCAGTATGCCGTCCAACGGCACCGGCTTCACCCGCCTGGGGGGTTTGCAGCGTAACGCTCTGTGCAAGGTGCCCTACAAAAACGACGCTACTTCCGAATTTGAGCCGCGATCAGCCGGGTCGGCTGCAGCGGATGTTGGGCCGTTGACGGGCTGACAGCTAGGCATCTTCGAATTCAGATCCACTCTCCCATAGATTTTGGAAGTGCGTTCTAAAGTAGCTAAACCACTCAGGGTCCCGTCGCGAGTCAATAGTAATCTTGGGTTCAGTGCCCAGTTCGGTCTTATAGCCATAGTGTCTCATGTAGATGACTTGGCGTTCTTCTATACTAACGATAATCGTTTCAAAATCTAAGGGATATTTTGTCGTGCGTAACTGCACCTTGCCTGGATTCTCCTTCTTGAAAACAGATACAGTACTTATTGTTGCCTTTGTTCGGGATATCTGATAGTCCGTGTTTGATAAGACGTCGCGTGTTGTCGCGATACCATACGCGGGACTGTTGCTATCAACAATAAGGATGTTGACGCATCCGTTTCTCCTTAGTATTCTTCTGATTTGCTGAGGATAGTCCTCTACAATTAGCCTTGCGGCACTTACTCCTATAATCCATAGTGAATCTACTTTATCCAAGTTGTGCTGGAAATCCGGAGGAAACGTATGTGAGAGAATACCAGACTGTGTGGTTTTCGAAGTTGTTATCAAGTCCTCTAGTTGTTTCCGATTTGCCAGCATATTAATGGAAACAAGCGTTAATAGAGCGAGCATGATTGCTGGAAGGTATTGCTGGATTGGAACTCCAACGAGTTGTAGCAGCAGACATAATATGGCTGCTCCAACCGTTAGATACAGGTCGATATTCGCGCCTTGACGAATATCCTGCCACATCTCTTTGAGAAGTCTCATCGGACATACCTCGAGATTCTTGATAGTGTCCTGCTATGCAAGGAGCCTTAGACCCTCCCCCGGTTTCGTGGACAGGGAGTTAAGCGAAGGTTCGCTCTTGCTGATAGTAGAGTTGCTCATAGCCACAGACCTTACATTTGTGGATAGGCTGATAAGAGCATGGCTGACCGTTGGGGGTCTTTTGACTGCATCACGGTTTCTCGTAATCCATGATTTCCTCCTCGCTTTATCTTCACTCCCTAGTTCTTGAGGATAGAAAACTGAAGATTCCATTTGGGCTTTGGACAGACAAACTGCCAACTGAAACAATAAACCGAACGTGATTCAATGAATCACTTGACGGTCAAGACCCTAAATCACCAGCACCTTGATGGTTTTTCCCGAAGAAAACAAACACCCGCCACATCTCACAATGGCGGGCGGGTTATGGGATCCTGCACGATCTACCTCCACGACATTCCTACTGCCTGGGTCCACGTCCCAGGCTCGCTCCGGGTGCCGGGCACCCCCTCGGCTACACACTCACATGATATTGCACCTTTCCACAAAAGTCAAGCCCCAGACTCGCGCATTTGCACAGCGTGCCCGTCAAGTTCTTGTGTGCCGGTTCGTGTTTTTCGCGAGATTCCGCGCCTTTCGTGGTCCAAATGCCTCTTCTCTCACCACGGCCTCCCGCACAGGTCAATCGTCCCCTCGGGCCACCCCTTCTCCCCACACGGCAGCACCATGGCCACCGCCGGCCACGTCGCTTTGCCGCCCGGCTGGTCGAACGTCAGTGGTCCCTCCACGACCTGCCAGCCCAGCCGCTCGTAAAAAGACACCACGTCCTCCTCACACACCAGCAACCCAAACTCCACGCCCAACTCCTGGCACATGAATGCTGCCGCTCGTCTCATCGCTCTACTGGTGAACCCTCGGCCGCGCCAGGCCGGCAACGCGATGACGTTGCCAACGCCGCCCACCTGCACGGGCTGCCCGGCCACCACACACGTACGCTCGGCGATCGCCAGTTGGCTGACCACCTGGCCATCTGCCCACACCAACACGCACCAGTCCGGCTCAGACCACTCGAATTCCCGCTCGGGCACGTCCCAGGGCCAACTCAGTTGCTGGCGCTCCTCCTCCGTCAAATCCCCTTCTGCCCGCACCTCGATTCTCATCTCCATAGCATCTACGTCGCCCGCGAAGATTCTTGGACACGGAAAAACACGGATGGCACGGATTCACGCGGATCTTTTTTTGGACGATCCGTGTTGATCCGTCGTATCCGTGTTCATCCGCGTTCTATGCTTCAACGTCACCCGCGAAGACCTTGGCACACGGATAAACACGGATGACACGGACCCACGGATTTTCTTCATTCCGATCCGTGTTCATCCGTGCGCATCCGCGTTCATCCGCGTGCTATAATTCCACCGGCTGGCCGGTCTCGGCGGACTGGAGCGCGGCGCACACGATGGCCGTGTTGGCCAGGCCATCCTGCCCGCTGAGCATCGGCTCCTTGTCGTGGATGACGCAGTCGGCAAAGTGCTTGATGCTCTCCACGGCAAACCCCTGCTGCTGGCCAAAGATCTTGGGCAACCCCAGCACGTCGGGGAACGCCACGCGCCCGGTGTAGCACTCCAGCGTGCGGTTGTGGGTGGTGTCCACCGTCGCCGACCCCTGCGTCCCCACCAGGCGCATCTTGAAATCCACCACGCTCGGCTCGCTGTTGGGCAGGATCCAGCAGTTCTCCACGAACGCCACCGCCCCGTTGGCGAACTCGAGCGTCGTCTCGAAAAAGTCGGGCGTGGAGATGCCGCGGGCGACCAGCACCTTCGAGCGCGAGACGCTGTACACGCGCGACACGCGGCTCCCAACCAGCCAGCACACCAGGTCAATCAGGTGGCTGCCGGTGAACCAGATCGTGGCCGAGCGGCCCGCCCAGCGCAGCATCTCGGTCGGCACGAAGATCGTGTTGTTCAGGCGCGCGTTCACCAGCAGCGGGTCGCCCAGTTCCCCGGCCTCGATCCTCTGCTTGAGCATATTGAAGGGTGGATTCCAGCGGTTGTGGAAATCCACCATCAGTTTGACGCCCGCCTCGTCCGCCGCGGCGATGATGGCCTGGCAATCCTCCACCGTCAACGCCAGCGGCTTTTCCATCAGGATGTCCTTGCCCGCCTGGGCCGCCGCGATGCCGACTTCCGTGTGCAGATAGTCGGGCGTGGCCACCGTCACCGCGTCCACCTCGGGGTCGGCCAGCAACTCCGGGTAGGCGCTGTACCAGCGCTTGGCCCCGTATTTCCTGGCCATCTCCGCCGCCCGTTCTGCGTTCACGTCACATACAGCGACCAGGTCCGCCCCTGGATAGGTCGCATAGGTCAGGGCGTGGTATTCGCCCCACAGCCCCGTCCCGATCACTCCAAACCCTTTGGTCATCGTGTTTCCTCCCTCACGGAATAGCGTGCGTTTCAGCGCATCACATCCTCACCAAGGACTTGATAAAGCCCTGCGGCTTGTCCATCATGAGGTCAATTCCTCGCTTGACCTGCTCCAGGCTCAGGTAGGTGGTCAGCAGCGGCCGCACGTCCACGCCGCCCGCGGCCAGGAGTTCCGTCGCCCGCGGGAAGGTGTAGGGGTTGACCCAGCCACCCAGGATGGTCAGTTCCCGCGAGAGGACCTCGAATGGGCTGAACGTGGCCGTCGCCCCCTCCGCCGCGAAGCCAAAGATCACGATCCGCCCCCCTTTCTTGGCCAGCCGGAGCGCCAGTTCCACCGCGGGGGGCTGGCCGACGACCTCCAGAACTACGTCCGTGCCGAACCCCTGGGTCAACTCCATCACCGCGGCCTGGACGTCCTCGCGCCTGGCGTTGACCACGTCGCTAGCGCCGAACTTGCGGGCCAGTTCCAGCTTTTCGTCGTGGTGGCCGGCGACGATGATGCGGCTCAGGCCGCTCCTGGCCGCCAGTTGCACGTGCAGAAGCCCCATCGGCCCGTCGCCGATGATCGTCGCCGTTTCACCCGCCCGATAGCCGGCGCGGTCCGCCCCGCGCAGGGCACACGAGACCGGTTCGGTGAACGAAGCCACCTCATAGTCCAGCCCGGCGGGCAAGGGATAGGTGCCGCGCGTCCCCACGGCCACGTACTCGGCGAACGCCCCGTCGCGCAGGACGCCGTAGGCCGCCATGTTCTGGCAAAAGGTGGGCTGGCCCGAGTGGCACCAATAACACGCCCCGCAACTCTCGTTCGGGTCCACCGTGACGCGCGACCCGACCGGCAGGTCCACGCCCGGCCCCACCTCCACCACCTCGCCCGCGAACTCGTGGCCCAGGATCACGGGGCAGCGGGCCGTGTACTTGCCGGTGTAGAGGTTGACGTCGGTGCCGCACACCCCGCAAGCCTTGACCTTGACGACCAACTCCCCGGGACCCGCCCGGGGGTCCGGAACCTCCTTCACCACCAGTTGGCCTGGTGCTTCCAGAACCGCCGCTTTCACAGTGAGACCTCCTCGCGTTTCAGTGTATCGGAAATCCAGTTTTCGTGCAACTACCAGGCATGGGCCGCACCGGCCTGGAAGCGCCGGTGCTGGGCCGGTATCTCCTCCCAGCGCCGCCTGTTTTACGGCGGCGCGGCCCCTTGCTCCACCGGCACGACCTCACCGGTTTCGAGTGACCTGGCAATCGCCTCCAGCACCGCCGTGCAGGCCAGTCCCTCTTCGGCCGGGACCGGCACCGGGGTATCGTCGCGCACGCTGGCGATGAAGGCTTCGATGGGCAATTTCTCGGTCGTCCAGGGGTCCAGAAATAGCGGGGTCTCGAGCCGCTCGCGGCTGAGTCGCAGCCCCTCCTGGTCGCACACGACGTCCAGTTTGCCCTCGCTACCCTGTACGTCCACGTTCATCTGGATGACCGCCGGCCAGCCCGGGGGCAGGATCCAGGAGGATTCCAGCGTCGCCACCCCGTCCTCCAGCACCAGGTGCGCCTGCACCACGTCGTAGGCGTCAATTCCACGCCCGGCCAGGACCCCCTTGCGGCCGCTGGCAAAGACCTGGCGCACCTCCTGGCCCAGCAGCCAGCGCGCCAGGTCCACGCTATGGGGCATCAGGAACCACTCCGGCCCCGACCGCCCCGCCCAGGACAGCCACTCCGTCGCCACCTCGATCCGGTCGCTCAGCCGGATAAAGGCCATCACGGGCTTGCCGATGTGGCCTTGCTCGATCAGTTGCTTCGCCCCTGCCAGGCTGGGATACCAGCGGTTGTGAAAGTTGACCATCAACTTGAGCCCGGCCTGTGCAGCCGCCTCGATCATCTGGCGGCACTCGACCACGCTCGTCGCCATCGGTTTCTCCACCAGCACGTGCTTGCCGGCCGCCAGCATCTTGAGCACCGGCCCGCTGTGGGCAAAGTCCGGCGTGGCCACGCTGACCAGTTGGATGCGCGGGTCACCGGCCAGCGTGTCCAGGTCGGTGGTCCACCGGCAGCCGTACTCCTGGCCCACCCGCCTGGCCCGCGCCTCGCTCTGGCTCCACACGGCCACCAGTTCCGTGTCGGGATGGGCCTGGTAGGCCCTGGCGTGGTTGGCGCCATAGATCCCCACGCCGATGACGGCCGCTCCTAACCGTTCAGCCACGCGTTACCCCTTTCATGACTCCATCACCCTCCCGCAGGTTATGATTTGCGATGCTTGACAAACCTCAGCGGCCTGACCTGCGGGAGGGTTAGCAGTTGCTCACTTGAGCAGGGGCATGACGTCCTCCACCACTCCCAACGTATAATCTACGTCGGCGTCGGTGTGGGCCGCCGAGAGATACCACAGCCCCTTGTCCGAAGCAAAGATCTGCACGCCACGGGCAAACAGCTCCTGGCGAAAACGCGGGTAGCGGCCCTTGTCCTGGTAATAGGATTCGCGCAGGTTCATAATGGGACGGTCAATGAACACGGTGCCGAAGAAGGTACCAAAACCCTGGATACGCAGCGGGATGCCATTGCGTTCCGCAATCTCGGCCAGGCCCTTCATCAGCCGGTTTCCCAATCCGCGCATGCGCTCGTAGACGGCGCCATTGTCTTTGCTGAGCTCTTTCACCGTCGCCAGCGCGGCGGCACACACCAGCCCGTTGCTGTTGTACGTGCCATCGTGGACCACTTGCCTCTCGGCCAGCAGTTGCATGATCTCCCGTTTGCCACCAAAGGCGCTGATGGGATAACCCGCGCCCAGCGCTTTCGCCATGGTGCACAGGTCCGGCGTGACCCCATAGTAACCCTGGGCCCCGTGCAGGTCAATGCGGAACCCCGTAATCACCTCGTCGAAGATCAGGAGGATGTCATTGTCGCGCGTGATCTGGCGCAGACCCTCCAGGTAACCGGGGTTGGGCGGGATGACGCCACAGTTGCTCATCACCGGCTCGGTGATGATGGCCGCGATTTCGTGCTTGTGTTTGTGGACCGCCTGCTCCACCAGCTCCAGGTTGTTCCAGGACACGACGACCAGGTCCTCCAGCACACTCTCGCACTGTCCGGGGCTGCCCAACACCTTCCATGGCGCGTGCTCCAGCCCGATCATGGACAGCGCCTCGGGCAGGTGGCTGACGTAGACGCTGTCCAGGCAGCCATGATAGTGGCCCTCGAACTTGATGACCTTGTTCTTGCCCGTGTAGGCCCGGGCCAGGCGCAGCACCGACTGTACCGCCTCACTGCCGGTGCTATTGTACCGCACGAGCTCTACCGAGGGCACCAGCTCGCAGATCAGTTTGGAAAGCTCGATCTCCACGGCGTGGGGCGTTCCGAATGCGGTGCCTCTGTCCAACTGCTCCTTCACCGCTTTGACCACCGGCTCAGGACAGTGGCCCAGAATGAGCGGGCCATAGGCCAGCAAAAAGTCCACGTATTCGTTGCCATCTACGTCATAGATGTGTGACCCCCGTCCGTGGTCCATAAAGACCGGGTAGGGCTTGACCGACGCCCTGACGTGCGAGCCGACACCTCCGGCCAGATGCTTTTGTGACTCCTCGAACATGGCCTTCGATCGTGCTGTCGAGTACATTGACATGGTTGGATGACCTCCTATGTTCAGTTCTCGCCTGGCGCGGACCACAGCCCGCGCCCGTGCTCGCCGGACTGTGGTCCGGCGAAAGCGCCCTGTTCTAGCAAAATTGGGGCAGGTAGGCGGCGTGCGCCTTCAGCAATTCGTCGAGCAGCGCCGCCGTCTCTTCCGGCGTCAGCTTGGTCGAGACTTGCGGGTCCTGCAGAAAGGCCTGCAGCGCGACGTGCCGGTCGCCGGTCAGCGCCGCTTCCACCGTCAGTTCCTGCACGGTGACGTGCTGGCGCAACACCGCCGCCACCGGCTCCGGCAGCGGCCCCACGTGCACCGGCTGGATGCCGTAGCCGCCCACCAGGCTCGAGACCTCGACGATGGCATCGGAGGGCAGGTTGTCAATGGCCCCCCGGTTGGGAACGTTCACCACGTGGATCTCGTTGCGGTTCTCGACCAGCGCTTCGATGAGCTCTACCACCTGCACCGACTCGTCTTTCGGCAGCGCGTCCAATGAGATCTCTCCCTCTCCCCGCGCCAACCGCTCCGCCATCTGCTCCCATCTGCGCGTGCGCGCCCGCTCATTCTCCATGTTGTGGACGGTATCGTAGCGCATCTTGAGTCCCTGGAGCCGGCCTTTATACTCCTCGTCCAGGCGGCTCAGCGCGGGGTAGAACTCGGTCCAGTGCACGTCACAGTAGGGCAGAATGCCATAGTTCTCCAGCCCCCACTTGATGACCGGCCGGCTCACGTGCTCCTGGAGCAGCGGGAAAACGTCGCGTCCATCCTTGAAGCGCAAGGCCAGGATGGCGGCACAATGGTTGAGCCCTCCCGCTGGTGCAGGTAGGACCAGGTCGTCCGGCTGCGCGCCCGTCCAGGCGGCCAGGTATTTTGCCATCTGAGGGTGAAGCACACGGGGGAAGACAGAGCAAGTGCAGAGACTGACCACCTCGATGGTGCTTTCCCTGCGCATGGCGATACAGTTCGACGTGGCGGGGTTGGTATAGTTGAAAACCCACGCCTTCGGCGCTACCTGCTCCAGGTCCTGGCACATCGCCACCAGCGGCGGAATGTGCCGGAAGGCGCGCATCATGCCCCCCGGGCCGATCGAGTCGGCGATGGGCATGTAGATTCCATAGCGCGCGGGGATCTCAATGTCCTGTTCCCAGGCATCCATACCGCCGACCGAGATGGCGCTGATGACGAAATCGGTCCCCGCCAGCGACGCTCGCCGGTCGGTCGTGCTCTCGATGGTCAGGTCCACCTCCTCCTTCTGCACCACTTGCCGGCACAGTGTGTCCATCACCTCCAGCCGGTGCTCGTCCACGTCCATGAGTGTGATCGTGCTGCCGCGCAGCACCTCCGACTTGACGAACAACTGTAAGAGTTCAGGGGTAAACGTGCTGCTTCCCCCGCCGATGAGCGTGATCTTGTAAGACATTTCTCTCTCCTAAAAGGGTCTCTAGAACTGAGGCAGGTAGTCCGCGTGAGCCTCCAGTAATTCGTCGAGCAGCGCTGCCGTCTCCTCCGGTGTCAGTCTGGCCGCGATTTGTGGGTCTTGCAGGAAGGCTTGCAGCGCCACGTGGCGGTCGCCGGTCAGCGCCGCCTCCACCGTCAGCTCCTGTGCAGTGATGTGTTGGCGCAGCATGGCGGCCACCGGCTCTGGCAACGGGCCTACGTGCACCGGCCGGATGCCATAGCCACCCACCAGCGAGGAGACTTCGACGATGGCCTCGCGCGGCAGGTTCTCGATGGCTCCCTGATTGGGGAGATTCACCACGTGGATCTCGTTGCGGTTCTCGACGAGCGCCTCGATCAGTTCCACCACCTGCACCGACTCGTCCGCGGGCAACTCGGCCAACGACACGCGCTCCCCATCGCCACGCGCCCATTGTTCCACCAGTTGTTCCCACTGCCGCACGCGGGCCCGCTCGTGCTCCATGTCGTGCACCGGCACGCCATACTTCATCCACAGCCCCTGCAGCCTTCCGCGATATTCCGCCTCCAACCGGCATAGCGCGGGATAGAACTCTGTCCAGTGCACCCAGGAATACAGCAGAATGCCATAGTTCTCCAGCCCCCACTGGAGCACCGGGTGAATCACCCGTTCCTTAATCAGCGGGAAAGCGTCACGGCCATCCTTGAGCCGCAATTGCAGGATCGCGGCGCAGTGGTTGAGGCCCCCCGCCGGGGCCGGGTAGGCCACCAGACAAGGCTCCACCCCAATCCAGTCGGCCAGGAACTTGCCATCGCGGGGCACGGTGGTGCCGGTACACAGGCTCACCACCTGGATGGCGCTTGCCCTGCGCATGGCGATGCAGTTGGCGGTGGCGGGGTTGGTATAGTTTAAGACCCAGGCGTTGGGCGCCACCTCCTCCAGGTCCTTGCACATCGCCACCAGCGGCGGAATGTGCCGGAAGGCGCGCATGATGCCGCCTGGGCCAACGGTGTCGGCAATCGGCATATAGATCCCGTAGCGGGCAGGGATCTCGATGTCCTGTTCCCAGGCGTCCATGCCGCCGACGGAAATGGCGGCGATGACGAAATCGGTCCCCATCAGCGACTCGCGCCGGTCGGTCGTGCTCTTGACGACGAGATCTGCCCCCTCCCATTGCACCAACTGCTGGCACAGCCTGTCCATCACCTCCAGCCGGTGGGCATCCACGTCCATGAGCGTGATTGTGCTGCCCTGTAGCACCTTCGACTCGAGAAATAGGCGCATGAGTTGGGGAGTAAACGTGCTACTTCCTCCTCCGATGACGGTAATCTTGAAAGCCATCTGTCCCTCCTCGGCCTACCCTCCCGCAGGTTATTGCCTGCGGGAGGGTAAGCAGCGTTATCCTTTCAAACCTGTCAACGAAATACCCTCGATGAACGTGCGTTGCGCGAAGAAAAAGATGATCACGATCGGCAGCGTGATGACCGTGCTCACGGCCATCAGGTAGGGATAGGCCAGGTAGTCCAGGCCCCGGGTGCCGATAGTTCTCCGCAGATTCTCGACCCCCAGCGCAATCGTGTACAGGTCTTGCCGGTTCAGATAGATCAGTGGCCCCAGATAGTCGTTCCAGGCCCACATGAATTGAAATAGCGCGACGACGGTCAGCGCCGGCTTGGCCAGCGGTATGATGATCCGCACCATGATGTCAAATTCATTGGCCCCATCCATCCGGGCCGCGTCGGACAATTCCCGCGGGATTTGCTTAAAGAACTGCCGCAGCATAAAGATGAAATACGCGTCTCCGAAAGAGTATGGCACAACCAGCGGCAGGTACGTGTTGATCCATCCCAGCTTCTTGAACGTGATGAACAGCGGCACCATGGTCACCTGGAAAGGTATCATCATCGTCGCCATACATAGAGAAAACAGCAGATCGCGGCCACGCCAGCGGATCCGCGCAAAGCCATAGGCGACGATGGAACACGATACCACGGTGGCTAGCGTGACCGGGAGGGCGTATTTGAACAACGTATTCGTAATGTACAGGTTAAAATCGTACGTCTGCCACGCATTCCAATAGTTTTCCCAGTGGGCGGGAATGGGGATCCAGACCGGCGGAACGGTATAGATCTGCGAATCGTCCTTGAGTGCTGATGACGCCATCCAGTAGAATGGCAATAGAAAACTGGCCGCCAACGTGATGAGGACGACGTATTTGAGGGTCGTGACAACCCAGCCCCAGGCGCTCGACCTGGGTGCTTGCTCTGCTCCGCCCGGCACCTGGCCTACGGCAACGTGTGATGGCGCGCTGACTGTCATAGTTCTCCTTGTCCGTCTACCTTACTGCAACACCTATTCCTCGCCGCCATAGTAGACCCACCGGCCCGACGACTTGAACAAGATGACCGTAAAGATCACGATCACCAGGAACAGAATCCACGCCAATGCGGAAGCCTTCCCCATGCGCAGAAATTTGAAGCCGTTGCGATACAGATACAGGGAGTAGAACTCGGTCGCGTTGTTGGGACCGCCTTGGGTCAGCAACCACGGCAAGGTGAAATTCTGAAAGCCCCCGATGAAACTCATGACCAGGTTGAACAAGATGACCGGCGTACACATGGGAATGGTGATGTGCCACAGTCTCCGCAAGGCATTGGCACCATCCATCGTGGCGGCCTCATAGAGCGAGCGAGGGACCTCCTGCAGGGTAGCCAGAAAGATCACCATGGCGTTGCCCTGGGTCCACATGTGGATTAGAATCAGGGACGGCTTGGCCAGGGTTGGGTTGGAAAGGAAAGGGATCGTCGCCAAACCCATGCTCTGTAACGTGGAGTTGATCGCCCCATATTGGACGCTGAGCAAGAACTGCCATACCATGGCCGTCACAATGGCCGGCACGATGGCCGGGAAGAAGAAAATCGCCCGGAAGACAGATCGTCCCACGATGCGGGTATTCAGCAGGCTGGCCACCAGAAAAGAGGAGAGCATACCCAACGGCGCACTCAGCCCCACGTAGTAGAGCGTGTTGTACATGGCGGTGCCGAAGTGTGGATCGTCGGTGAAAATTTCAATATAGTTCTTCAGCCCCAGGAAGGTGGGGGGCCGCAACAGATCGTAGTGGGTGAAGCTATAGTAGAGCGACGACACCAGGGGATAAGCCGTCCACAACAGAAAGCCGAGCACCCACGGGGATACAAAGAGTAAGCCTGTCAGTACATTGCGCCATTCAGCGCTGGACATACGACGCGGTTTCACGTTCGAAATGGCCATCGTCTACCTCCGCCACTTTTGCTGGGGTCACCGTTCAACGCGTCTAAACGAAACGTTCAGGGGGTTGGGCAAGAGAAATCTCCTCTTGCCCAACCCTGACGTTTTAGCCCATCCCAACGGCCGCCACGCTGCTTAGAAGTTTGACGCCTTGTACTCGTCCTCACAGCGTTTCTGGAGCTCGGCTGCGGCGTCGGCGGCGGTCATCTTCTCCCGGTATACCATCTCTCGCAACTCCACGAATTGTGTGTTGGCGAACCCGGTAATCGGGCAGTGCGCCGGTACGTGCCACTCGGTGGCTTCATCTATGGACTTGAAGTAAAAGTCCAGGCCAGTGAACACCGACGGGTCTACGGTCTCGAGATAAGTCTTCAAGGCCGGCAACCAGCCCACGTTCTTGAAGATGATATCGCAGGCCACGTTCGTGTTGAGGAACTCGGCAATCGTGAACATGACCTCTGGATGCTTGGCGTCCTTGAACATGATCACATAGTGCCCGCCAGTACCCTGCACCTTCACGCCCCTGCGCTCTTCTGGCACCGGCGCCCACGTGACGCGGTTGTACTTGGTGATTTCGGGCTTGGCAATCGTCCTCTCGCCTGGGCTCCAATACCCTTCGATGATCATCGCCTGCACACCTGCGTTCATCGAACCGCCCCAGTCACCCTGTCCCTCGACCTGGCGCATGCCCACCATGTTGTCGGGGCCGACGATCTTGTAGAACTCGCCCATGACGTCGAGGGCTTTGATCATATTATCGTTGTTCAGATCGAACTGGCCGGTGCTCTCGTCGAACCACTGCCAGTTCCACGACACGGCCGGGAAGAAGCCGTCCACACAAGCAAAGCTCCCGCCCATCGCGTCGTAGGGGTCCAGGCCGATTTGCAGCATGTTGCCCGCAGCGTCGAACTTGGTCAGCGCCTCGTGCCACGTGAGACATTCGTCCCAGGTGACGGGCGGATTGTCGGGATCGAGCCCGGCATCGGTCACCATCTTGGAGTTGTAGTTCAGACCATAGCGCAAGAAGCACTCGTTGGCCGGCACACCATACTGGGTGCCTTTCCAGAAACCATTGGTCCAGTTGCCTTCCAGGAACTTGTCCTGCTTGAGGATTGCGCTGGCGGCTACCCAGTCCTCGATGGGTAAACATACCTCGCGTGCCATATAGTCCAGCACTTCATCGCCAGAATACGCATCTGGGGGTGCGCCAGCGGCAACGGCGGTCAGCGTCACTTCCCCTCCCGCCGAGCCCTTGAGTTCCAACGTGTTGTTGCCGATAAGCTGCTTGAACTCCTCGGTCTCCTTCAGGTTGTCCCAGACGGTTCCGGCGTAACTGCCACCCCAGTTCACCCAGTATTGGATGACGGCGCCCTCAGCCGCAGGAGCCACAGCCGTGGGTTGTTCCTGTCCACCTTCTGCCTGCGGCGCAGAGGTAGGCGCCGGTGTAGATGGCGTGCACGCCGCCAGTACACCACCAGCGGCCACTAGCGAAGCCCCGCGCAGGAATGCACGGCGACTCAGGACGGTTTTCTTTTCTTCCGACATTGTTGACCTCCAAAGGCATTAATGTGTGAGCGATTCAGCCCGTCCGACGTTGAAAAACTACGGGCTACCAACTGAAATGCATTGTACCACAAGTCTGTTTCTTGCCCCTACGTGTGCTCTGGCCCTATACGTATCACCTCCTTGACTGAACTCCCCCCTGGTGGTAAGATACGCACCCTGTCTAGTAATGACTCGGTCATCCTTGCGAAGGTTAGCAACCTTCGCAAGGATCGCAAGGATCGCCGCATCGAGGTAAACCAATGTACATTTACGTCAGTTTCGATGTAGAAGATCTGGTCCATCCCGACTCAGACGACGTGACGCGTGACGTCAGTGACATGCTGGCGGATGATGGCATCGTCGCCACAATGTGTGTCGTTGGCGAAAAGGCGCGCTTGTGGGAACGTCGGGGCCGCGCTGACGTCATGGCTTCTGTAGGGCGCCACGACGTCTGCCTGCATACGAACCACCACTCGCTACACCCGGTCGTCGCCGAATATCTGGCCGACAAGGGGTGGGTAGATGGCGTGTCTGAGGCCATACGACAGGAAGCACCGGGGGCTCGTGACATTGTCCGTCTTTTCGGTGCGTCCCCCTCGGCCTGGGCCACGTCCGGTAATAGTTGGGGACCCCAGATCCCGGCCGCGACGCGCCAGTTGAACATTCCTTCCAATATCTACTCTCACGTCCGGTCGGGCGAATCGGGCGCTTGCTGGTTCGCCGGCCAACTGTGCTATCCTGACGTCATCACGGTGCCAGGTGGAGAAAGCACATTCTGCGACGACGCCACGTTCCAAGCCATCCTTCCCAAACTTCTCCGGCAGATCAGCGCTTTCCAACGCGGCGGAGCCTCTTGCCTGGGCTTGCTCGCTGCCCATCCCTCGTGCCTCCGTTACACCGACTTCTGGGATGACCTCAACTTCGCCCAGGGGCAGAATACTCCCCCAGCGGAGTATCGCCTGGCTCCCCGGCGCGGCGATGAAGAGTACGCCATTGCGCTGCAGAATCTGCGGCGCATGACCCTGGCTGTGCGCGACCTGCCGGGCGTCCAGATTGTGCCCGTGCGCGACTTGAACACTCGATTCGCACCGGACACCGGCTCCATCGCCTGGAAAGACTTGACCCAGATGGCCGGGCGAACTGCTGACAGCGAAACCATCCGTGCCGACAGCCCACTGGCCTCTCCCGCGCAAACGTTGAGTGCCTTGGCCCGCGCCCTGCTGCTCCTGGCCGGTGGAGGAAAAACGCCTGAGGAATTGCCGCTGCCGGCAGTGCTTGGTCCCATTGATCCCCCACCGGTGCTGAATGCGCCGGTCACACTGCAACTGGAGACGGTACTGGCCCTGTGTCGTAAGTTGGTAAGCTGCATTGACGCGACTGGCTACCTGCCCACGTCGGTCACGACAGACCATTTCGCAATCGGTCCTGGCCCGCTGCTCAAGGCAGTGGCAGTAGCCTTCCTGGAGTTGGCTGGCGGCCGTGTGTGCACCAGTTTGTCCCTTGAGCCCGGGGCAGAAGAACCGGCCAGCGCTACCGAACTGGCAGAGAGAGGCGTCTACCTGCGGTTACCGCTCTGGACGATTCATCCTCCTGATCTGAGACTGGACCTGCTGGCGTTGCACACCCGCCTGCAGAGCTGGAGTCTGAAACCGGCCGTGCTTGTCAACGATTCTTCAGGTTCAAGAGGTACCGTCAGTCTGGGTTGATCCCAGTATACTATGCCTGGTACTCGGTGTCTATATGGGTTATTGCCAAATACCTGACATGGGACTGTCATCCCAGGGGAATGGATATGACCAGCGATCATCAAACTGAGCAGGGAGAGAGGGCACAGGGAGAAGGCCCGCCCGATGCTTTCGTCGAACAAGTGAAGCAAGCGTTGGAGCACCTATACGATCTCAGCTACTTGCAGCGTCACCCGCTGGCGCAGATGGAATCTGCTACGGATTGCTCAGCCGAGATCGCCGGGCAGCGCCTGCGTCGGGATCTGGCGGCGGCCATCGAATCGCTGAGCCCTGGACATGGTGTCCCCTTCCGTGCACCCAATGCTCGCTATTACAATCTACTTCGCCTGCGTTATGTGCAAGGGAAGACCATCCAGGAGGCAGCACACGAGCTAGGCATCTCGCTGCGGCAAGCATACCGGGACTTGAGGCACGGTGAAAAGTGCGTGGCAGTTGTTCTATGGGCCCGCCGCTCTGCGTCCCTCGGCGAGGAGCCTGGACTGACTCAACTGTCTTCCTTCCAGGCGGAGATGGCCCTGCTGGAGACCCGGCCCCGCTCCAATGATGTTCGCCCGCTCCTTCAACGTGCCCTGGAAGCGGTACAGAACCTGGCGCGGCAGAAAGATGTCTACTTCCGCCCTGAGATTCCCAAGGAGCCGGTGATCATCTCGGCGGATCCAATCGTGGCCCGGCAGGTGCTGATAAACACGCTCAGTTACACCGTGCAACAGGCTCAGCCGGGGTACCTCCATCTCGTGTTGGCGGGCGGGGAGGAACAGGCTTCGCTCACACTGCGCTATGAGCCGGAGACCGAGGTGCGCGATGCTCCTAGTCTGGTCCTGACTCAGTTGGTGGATCGCCTGGGGTGGACAGTGAGACAGGAGGAACAACCATGGGGCACCTGTGTCATTTCTCTACATATGCTGGTACACGGTCCAGTCGTGCTGGTCATTGATGATAACGAAGGATTGGTCAGCCTGTTGGATCGCTACCTGACGGACCGGGCTTACCGGATGATCACGGCCTCGGACAGCCACGAGGGTTTGCGGTTGGCACAGGAACTGGTCCCTGACGCGATTTTGTTGGACGTGATGATGCCGGAGATGGACGGGTGGGAGTTGTTGCAGCGGCTGCGCACACACCCGCGGACGGCTGCTGTCCCGGTGATCATCTGCTCCGTCATCAACGATCCGCAATTGGCCTATTCGTTGGGCGCTTCACTCTTCCTGCCCAAACCAGTCAGCCGGGATGATGTCCTGTGTGCATTGCGTCAGTTGAGGGTGATGTGACGAGTATCTCCTCTGGAGCCGCTCGTTCGTCGTAATGCGGCTCCAGTGCACCTGCGACTGCCTTTAGGCATCGGAGGACCTCAGCCGGGCTCAGTCCGTCTTGGCGGTGGATCGTAAACTGGCTGCCACGTTGTGTCAAGACGTCCTCAGCGTAACTGGTGGCCGTCAACAGTACGACAGGCACACTCGATAATTCCGCATCTTGCCGCATCTCCTCCAGGAGCTGGAAGCCATCCACGTCCGGCATGACAAGGTCCAGCAGCACCAGCTCAGGCCGCCGAGCGCGCAAGGCACGCAGCCCATCTTCGCCGTCGTAGGCGCGCCGCACCACATACGCTCGATCACTTGCCCCCAGCATCCGTTCCACCAACTGGCAGAAACCCCAGTCATCGTCTACGATCAGGATGTCCCGTGGGTGCCCCAGCCGCCCGATCTCACGCAGAAGGGAAGCAGCAGTGATCGGCTTTGTCAGGCAGGCTGCCACTGATAGGTCATTGGCTACCCACGCCTGGCTAGGTAGCGAACACTCAACGACGGGCACCGGCATGGGGGCGAAGTCACTGCAACCTCTCTGCTTCCATGGCGGCACGTTGTACACCACCATCTGTGGGTGATGTAATGTGACCTCCTGGGCCAGTTGGTCAACCTCCCCGATCGGCACCACGTCGTATTCCTCGATGCGACGACGTACCAGGTCGGCTACCGCCGGGTCAGGATCTACCACCAGGATAGGAGCGCGTGTTTCCGGTCGTGATGGTTCCAGCGGGCGGTCCACGCGTAGGCGGGAAAAGGGTGCGTGCTGCCCTGGAATAGGGAGGGTGAAGCAGAACGTCGAGCCTGCACCCTCCTGGCTCTCCACCCAGATGCGCCCGCCGTGTGCTTCCACAAAGCGCTTGCTGATTGCCAGGCCTAATCCGGCTCCTCCGTACCTGCGGCTCAACGAGCCGTCGGCCTGGTAGAACTCCTCGAACAGGTGGGGTAGCCTGTCCGCCGGGATGCCAGGGCCGGTGTCGCTGACACTGATCACCACTTCGCCATCGCCTAGCTTCGCCTCTACGCGCACCATGCCCTTTTGGGTGAAGCGCGCAGCGTTGTTGAGCAGGTTCAAGAGCACCTGGCGGACACGGGTGTGGTCAATTTCCAATGCTGGCAGGTCGGGTGCGATTTCCTCTGCCAGGAGGATGGGGCGGTCACGGAAGAGATCCTCGGCGATCTCCACCGTGTCCCGCAACAGTCGCTCTGGTGAAGTGAGTTTTCTGTTCAGCGTGAACCCGACTATCTCAAAGCGGGAAAGGTCGAGGACATCGTTGATCATCTCCCGCAGATGCTGGCTGCTGCTATAGATCTGATAGATGTCCTGCCGGAGGGTGAGCGGCCATTCCATACCACCGTATACTTCGGAGGAGAGATACATCATCTCGCTGAATCCCATGATCAGGTTGAGCGGCGTGCGCAACTCGTGGCTCACGTTGGCGGCGAACTGCTCCTTCATCAGTCGTGCCTCGTCCGCCTGCCGGCGGGCGACGATCAACTCCCGTTGAGTGCGGCGCAAGAGTGCATTGGTCAGATCCAACGACTTGAGGACACGATTGAGTTCTCCCTGCCGGTCGCGCGCCACCTCCAGCAGGTGGTCCGCGCGCTGCTGCATGGTCCAGGCCCACTCTAACGCCGTATACAGCGTGCGCACAGCCAGCCAGGCCAACGCTGCGCCCAAGGCCAGCGCGATGAGCAACTCGGGCAGCGCGTAGGGACGCCCCTCACGATAGGCCAGCCACGTCGCCAGCAGGGCAACCATCCCGGCGGTGGCGAACTCACCGCCCGATACGAGCAGGGCGCTGATGAAGGCCAACATCAGCCCCAGGAAGGGCAGCCACGAGGCGTTGGACAGCCACATGGCCACCAACAGCGCGGCGGTGAGGCCCCATATCAGCAGGTGCCGTGCCATGGCTGGCCGCACGCCGACCAACGCCCGCACACTCCCGCCCAATCCGATCAGTGCCATGGCTGGGACCGCGGCGATGAGCATAGAAGGTAGAACAGAGGGGATGAGAGGCCAGGTCAGCAACACCAGCAGGCAGCCCACCACGACCAACGCCAACGCCAGGCGGCTCGCCAGTTGGTGTCGCAACTCCTCCAGGTTGACGTTGGGTCCATGTGCCACTGTAGTCACGTCTCTTCCCAATTCCGCCCCACCTTGATGTCGGCCTTGAGGGGCGCTTTGAGGTCGAAGGCGCCCTCCATGACCTCACGCACCAGGCGGGCCACGGTGGCCACTTCCTTGTCCGGCGCCTCGAGCACCAGTTCGTCGTGCACCTGCAAGGTCATACGCGCCTTCAGCCCCCGCTCCTGCAGTGCCCGGTGCAGCCGGATCATGGCGATCTTGATGATGTCGGCCGCCGTGCCCTGGATCGGGGCGTTGATCGCCATCCGTTCGGCGGACTGGCGCACGTTCTGGGTGGCCTGGCTGCCCGGCTGTAACTCGGGAAAGTAGCGCCGCCGCCCCAGCAGCGTCTCCACGTACCCCTGCCGCGTGGCCAGCGCCTTCGTCAGGTCAATGTACTCCCGCACCTTCGGGAAGCGCTGGAAGTACGCCTTGATAAAGTTCTCGGCCTCGGGTTGCGTCAGCCCGGTCGCCTGGGCCAACCCGTAGGCGGTCTGGCCGTACGAGAGGCCAAAGTTCACCGTCTTCGCCAGCCGCCGCATGTCGGAAGTGACCTCTGCCAGCGGGACGCCCAGGATGGCCGCGGCGGTGCTGGCGTGGATGTCCTCCCCACGGGCGAAGGCGCTCAGCAGTCCCTCGTCGCCGGAGATGTGGGCCATGATGCGCAGTTCGACCTGCGAATAGTCGGCGGCCACCAGTTGGCAGCCTGACGCGGCGACGAACGCCCGCCGCACCTGCCGCCCAATCTCGGTACGCACCGGGATGTTCTGTAGATTGGGGTCGCTCGAACTGATGCGCCCGGTCACCGTCCCGGTCTGGTTGTACGAGGTGTGCAGCCGGCCGGTGTGGGGGTTGACCAGCCGGGGCAAGGCATCCACGTAGGTGGACTTTAACTTGGCCAGTTCCCGTTGTTCCAGGATCAGGTCAATCACGGCGTGCTTGCCCCGCAGCCGCTCCAGCACGTCGGCCGCCGTCGAGAAATGGCCGGAGGCCGTCTTGCGCAACCCCTGCGTAGGCAGCCCCAGCCTCTTGAACAGTGCGTCGGAGAGTTGCTGGGTCGAGTTGACGTTGAAAGCGTGGCCCACCATCTCCTGGATCTGCGCCTCCAGTTCCCCCAGCCGGGCGGCCAACTCCCACGACATGCGCTCCAGCAGCGCCACGTCGAGTTGCACGCCCGCCATTTCCATCGCCATGAGCACCGGGATCAACGGCATCTCCACCTCGGCGAACAGCGAGCGCAACTGCTTGTCCTGCAACTCCGCCTCCAGCACGGCCACCAGGCGCTGCGTCATCTCCACGTCGGCGCAGGCGTAGGGTGCCACCTGGGCCACCGGCACCTGGTCCATGCTCGCCCGCCCGGTGCCTTTGCCGATCAGGTCGCTGATGGGCGTCATCCTTTCCTTGAGCCGCGCCCAGGCCAGGTTCTTGAGCCCCAGGTTCTTGGACTCGGGGTTGACCAGCCACTCGGCCACCATCGTGTCGAACGCCAGTCCTTCGAGCCGCATGCCGGCCCGTTCCAACACCGCCTGATCGTACTTTAAGTTGTGGCCGTACTTGGCGCGCCCGGGGTCGCTCAGCAGCGGGCCCACGACCTCGCGCAGCGTGCCCAACGGCAGGTGTGGGTCGCCGGGCGGGGCCATGACCGGGATGTAATAGCCTTGTCCCCGCGCGTCGGCCAGCGCCAGCCCCACCAGTTCCGCCCTCATCGGATCGGTGTGGGTGGTCTCGGTGTCGAGCGTAAAGGCAGGCTGGCGCTCCAGCCGCGCCACCAACTGGCGCAAGGCTCCCTCGTCGGCGATCACGCGGCTGGTTCCGGCAGCCCCGGCTGTTCCGGCAGCCGCAGGTGCGTCCGTGGCCCCTGGCCCTGCGCCGAACAGGCTAAG
>Ga0315277_10003103_pt1 | contig 22716 bp, 21 predicted proteins | sample YL17G05_15_MG_FD_203695 | JGI IMG/M metagenome (GOLD analysis project Ga0315277, IMG submission 203695) | Sediment microbial communities from Yellowstone Lake, YNP, Wyoming, USA - YL17G05_15 | ecosystem: Environmental > Aquatic > Freshwater > Lake > Sediment | place: USA: Wyoming | collected...
CCATCATTCCCGTGGTAGATATACTGTTCCTCGCCTGTTCTATGATCCATCCGCTTGAATACAACTGCCGCATCGCTCTGATCGAAGTAGTGATCCTCAAGATGGATTCCCACCTCTCCATGCCAGGAGAGGTCCGGCCCGCTGAAATGATAGGCAGGAAAAGGACTCTCCCCTGATGAGATGAACCAGTCCGGATGTTCAATGACCCATCTCGAATCAATGCCCATATGGTTGGGAACCATATCGCTTGCCAGGCGAATTCCATGTTTCCACGCACGGTTTTTCAGATTTTGAAAAGCCTCTTCGCCGCCGAGGTCGCCAGCGATCTCATAATCGAAAAGGGAGTAGGCGGATGCCACTGCATCAGGACTGCCTAAAAGTTCCTTAATTCTTTTTGATGCTAAACTCCGTTCCCATAGGCCAATGAGCCAGAGTCCGGTGAAGCCCCAATGGGCTAATCGATTCAACTCTTCATCAGGAATCTGGTCGAGCCGGTAGATGGAGCGCTGATACTTTCTTGAGAGTTGATGAAGCCACACATAGATGTTTTTTGCCAGCAACACCAATCTGGGCATCCACTCCAGGTCCGGGCTGAATCCCTCCGGCTCCCCCTCCATTCCGGTGAATTCATACACAGGAGCAGGGGCGCGGCTCCAGAATGTCATCCTTCGCATCTCCGCAATCTCTTCCTCCTTGATGAGATCCAGGCTGCTGAGGAGGAGGGAAAAGTACCTGCCCAATAAAAATCCCCATCTTTCCCGTATGTATTCGAGTTGTCCTGAAAGAGAATGCGGAACAGCAATGGCAGGACTCCGAAGCATATCGATCAGGTTTTGTTGGTCAGGGCCAAAAGACGGCTGTGAATGGAAGAAGACGGAAAGTTGCTCCATGATCCGGAGGTAAAGGGTCTCTTTTTCCAGAGTGGAGTCGTCAAAAAGTTCGATGAAAGGAGAAAAAGCGGGGTTCCTGTTGGCCATCCAGAGCATGAGCATCTCTTCTAAGACGATCTGGCGGTTGGGCACCCCCTCTGCTTCACCCTCCAAATAAATTTCAGGCGATATCTCTCCCCGATAGACAGTGACCGCGGGAAATTCTGCTAAAAATTTCTGTAATGTCTCGTCCACTCTAAATCTACCGAATTTTAGATAGAGCCAGTCAAGCGCCTGTTTCATCACCTGAGGATTTTTCTCATCTCCGTATAGACCGATGATGCAGTGGAGAATCTCATCAATTACCCCCATCGCATTCATCTGACCGGGTTTAATGGCCTGCTCCGGAAAGCTGACGAGGTCCCTTTTCTCATTCATCCTCTGGACGAATAGTCTTACAGCGCGGAAATTTGGGAAGATGACATTTCCGCTCACAGTAAATAAGGACTCGTCGAACCCGTAGAAGTCCCGTGCCTTGCGAGAGATGTGAAATTCCATCACCGTAGCCTTCTTCTCTTTAATCATACTGCCCAATATAGGCCATATTCCTGATAGACTCAAGAAAAATTATGGCCTCTCTGTAACCCCTCGGTTATGGGGGGTATCTGACCGGATAGGGTCGGATAATCTGGAAAACAACAACGGCAGAGGAGATCAAAGGGAGAGGGCGGAGGCGAGAGATAAGCATCGTGTATTCGGTTTTCCATTACGTACTCAATTTCTCCTCACCTCTCAAACACCCTACCTCCCCATCACCTTGTATAATTGAGTGGATTAGTGCGGGTGTGCGAATGTGCGGGGACGTTGGGTTGCTCCCGCTTGAACTTCGGGTTTAATGTCTCCCCGGATACCAATTTTCACTTTCTTTAGGGGAATATCCTTCCCCGAGGCTTCAATCGCATCCTCGGTTGCCTTGACCAGGCCGAAACAGCAGGGAACTTCCATAAAGGGAACAGTCACGCTCTTAATCGAATTTGCCTTAAAGATAGCGGTCAATTTCTCCTTATAGAGATGGATGTCATCCAATTTTGGACAACCCACGACCACAGCCTTCCCTTTGAGAAAATCCTGATGGAAATTAGCATAAGCAAACGGGACGCAATCGGCCGCAATCAGTAAATCCGCATCCTCAAAATAAGGGGCATCGACAGGCACTAACTTTAACTGGATAGGCCATTGAGAGAGCATGGAGACAGACGGGGTAGTAGGACCTGTCTCGATGGGTTTGTGAACCTGGAATTGCAATACCCTCGATGAAGGGCAGCCCGTAAATTCAGGTTGAGGTTTAGGCTGAGGTTGAGGATGAAGCTGAGAAGGAACCTCATGTTTCTTGTGGAGATGAATTTCCACTGCCTTTTCATCGAATTCTTCAGCCTCTCTTTCAATGACGGTGATGGCATCCTCAGGACAATGTCCGAGACAGGCGCCCAAGCCATCGCAGAACTTATCGCTGACCAACTTTGCCTTGCCATCAACGATCTGAATCGCTCCCTCAGCACAGTTGGGAATGCAGAGGCCACATCCATTACACTTTTCTTCATCAATCCTAACAATCTTTCTCGTCGCCATCTTTTATTCCTCCCTTGGGTTATTTTTAATTTAAAGATAGCCTGCTTCAAAATCTTTTTCCTTGATCTAAGTCAAAAGACGAAAAGAATCATAAGTGCATGAAGTAATAAAACATTTCAAGAATGAAAAATCCCCTGTCATTCGTCAACCTAAAATTTGAAGGCACTACTAATTCTCTTTATAAATTAATGCTTGACACCATGACATCATGATGGTAAATTTAAAAACAAGAAGATGTAGGAGGAATTTATTATGAAGCGAGCTCAGATTCAATTAGAGGAAGAGGTATATGACCTGCTAAGACATCGGGCATTCAAGGAGAAGAAATCGATTGCAGGAGTGATACGAGAAATCGTAAAAAAAGATATTTCCCAACCCGATCGCCATAGAACTTTCTCGGTAAAAGATTTTACATTTATTGGTTCAGGTCATTCAAAACAGGGTCGTCTTAAACCCATATCTGAACGACACGACGAAGCCCTTGAGGAGGTCCTCCAGAAATGATTTTCCTGGATACATCGGCTATTTATGCCTTGGCAGATAAGACTGATCCTAACCATGCTACTGCATATAATAAATTTCAAAATGTTTTGAAGTCTGGAGAGACATTTCTCCTACACAATTATATTTTGCTGGAAAGCGTTGCTCTCTTGCAAGCAAGATTAGGGCTTCCTTCAGCGGTTTTCTTTCTGAGGAATGCCAAATCGTTTGAGGTAGAGTGGGTTGATCAGGATTTGCATGAGGAGGCTGAAAAAGAACTTGAAAGGATTGGAAAGCGAGGGATCAGTTTAGTGGATTGCACGAGTTTTATCGTGATGAGAAAAAGAGGTATGGAAAGGGTCTTCGCCTTTGATCCCGATTTTCAAGATCAGGGTTTTTCAATCTATTGATCCATTTTTTGCTTGAAATATTTTAAATTTGTTATAATATTTCCAAAATTTTAGAAGCGTTTTGAAAACCTGCAGAAAGGAGGAAAAATGGAGAAGGAAGGCTTTGATCTAAAAGAAATCAAAGAGACTGCAATCAAGGTATTAACTTCACCCCAGGCCTTTTTTAAAGAGATGCCCAAGACAGGAGGTTACCTTAAGCCGCTGATCTTTATGATAGTGATGGGTGTCGTAGGGGGACTGATCCAGAGTCTATTCAGCATTATTGGCCTGAAGGTTGCCACAGGACTGGCAATGGGTTTGGCTTCGATTATTCTGGTGCCAATTGTTGTAGGGATATTCGGTTTTGTCGGTGCAGCCATCCTTTTTCTGATATGGAAGCTAATGGGCTCTAAGGAGACCTATGAGACGGCCTACCGATGCGCTGCATACATTTCGGCACTGACGCCAATCACCTGCGTGCTTGGGATTGTTCCATATATCGGGGGTGCTGCAGGGGTAGCCCTGGCGATGTATTTCACTATCATTGCAACCATCGTGGTTCACCAGATCTCCTCGCAAAAGGCATGGCTTGTTTTCGGCATTATCGGAGCCCTATTGATTCTATTGACTATTACCGGAGAGATCAGTTCAAGGAGGATGACGAGGGAAGCGGGTAAGTTCCAGAAACAGATGGAAGAAACTACCAAACAAATGCAGAAACAGACGGAAGGTGTAACCAAGGAGATGCAGAAGGCTACAGAGGATGCCACCAAGGAGATGCAAAAGGTTACCGAAGAAGCAACCAAGGCTCTTGAGGAATTGCAGAAACAAATGGAGAAGTCAAAGGAGAAAAGCGACTAAACGAAAGGGATCGGGGCTTATTTTTCCAAAACTGATGCGAAAGACAGGCCCCGCCCCCCATCTCACCTACCTCTTCAATTCAATATCAAATCCCCAACTAAACGTTATTCCCCCCTGACTGTATTCTGAAAATGATTTTCCTTCGAAATGATTGCTGTTTGTCATCTTCAGATTACAGGTATTTTTGGCAATTCCTCCTTCATTATCTACTTTCGCACTATTTGAAAAAATATAATCCTTCCCCTTTTTCTCCCCTGTAAAGTACTTAAGCTGTGGAGGATTAAAAACCATGCCTGACTTAAATTCCATTTTTAACTGACTGCCACTTTGAGTAATTTCAAGACTTCCCTTACTTGGTTTTCCGGCCGGAACAGGGCCTTTTGCCCAGTGATTGGATGTTGAATAGTTCCAGGTTCCGACAATAGGCTCTGCAATTGCCCAACTGGCAAGATTTAGAAAAACAAATAAAGACAGAAATCCTATCCCAGCAAACCTTCTTTCTCTCCCTGGGGTAAGCATAAACTTCTCCTTTCTTTTAAAAAAATGTTATTTTTCTTCTTATTTTTTAACGATTTCCACCCGTCGGTTTTTGGCTTTGCCTTCTTCGGTTTTGTTCTCTGCGATGGGTTTGTCCTGTCCCCAGCCGGCGGCGCTAAGACGTTTCGCATCAATCCCTGCTTTCACGAGGGCGCTGACCACGGATTCTGCGCGTTGGTGTGAAAGGGTTTTGTTTCTCGCAGGAGTTCCTGTGCTGTCGGTATGGCCTTCGATGCCTACCTTCAAACCGGGGTTATCCTTGAGGAGTTTCAGTACCTGATCTATGATGGGTTTGGATTCAGGCTTAATGGTTGCCTTATCAGTGTCGAAGTTGATGTAAAGCGCTACAAAACCCTGTTTGTTCAGAGCGGAAAGCATGTCGCCGGCTGTCACCTCCTGGACCATCGCCCTTTTTTCAACGATGACTAAGTTGTACGCCTCTCCCGAGTCATAGGCCTTAACATGAACCCACGTGATCGCTCCCCCTTTCTCCACTTTTAAATAAGTTTGATAACGAGCTTCAAATACGGTCATTCCTCCACTCTTTTGGATGGCATTAGCGCAATTGCGTACAATTTGAATTTCACTCGGAGCCTTTACTCCTTTATTAAGAACATACTTGATGAAGTGATAAGTTCCCTCGACCACCACCTCTTTTCCCTGGGAATCAGCGAAGGTATACTGATCGAAATCCTTTTTCTCACAACTATCAATATAGAAATTAGGCATCCGGCTTAGAAGTGGATGATCCTTGCACCCCGGGTCATCCTGGGCGACTGTCGGCTGCGTGAAGAAACAAAAGACAGTTACACCAACAAAGATTAACAGCGTGCGTGTTGTCATGGAGACCTCCCATGAAATAGATGTTTTCAAAATGACGGTATAAGTTTATTTTTTTTCTGACACGACGATATAGGTCATATCCGGGCCTTCCTTCATGTCGAGGCCGATAAAAGGCCGCTGTATCCTCGCATAGAGCTTGGAACTCATGAGATCTTTTGCCCCATCAAAAATGAAAAAAGAAGATTTGAGCTCCTTACCTGAAGGAAGTTTATTCTTTGTCCCCGATACATTCGGCATCTGGTATTCTTTGCCAACACCTTTGTAGAAAGAATAGACCTTCTCGTAGGCATCACCCGTAGTATAAATGGTGGCTTTTGGAACAGCCATCTTGGAACCGGCTGCTGCTTTAGTTCCGAAATCATTGGCTTCCTTGGTCAGTTTTTCGTCGATTTTAGCGCCGGGGTAGACCTTGAAATCTGTCGCTGACACAACCCCGATGGTGATGAAAACCATTACAACTACAAAAACAGTGCTTCTCAATAGTTTCATTCCAAGCCTCCTTTTTTAATAAGATTTTCTCCCTTTAAGTCTTCTAGATTGAGTCCATAAACTGCTGTAAATCGGGAGGCGGGCAGACACCGTTTTACCCCGTTAGACATAATGCCCCGCTGGAATTATTCTAACGGGGTTTACTCCATCTCCTGCTGGATTAAATACCGCTCTGCTTTTCGGCGAAATCACCCGCGATGGGCAGTTTGTATTTCTCGCCTTTGAAAGCCTTGAACATCAGGAAGAGCCAGAGGAGCAGAGTCAATAGTGAGAGGATTAGGGATAGAAACCATCCGACGAAGGGGATCACTCCAAGAATGATCACAGCCACGAAGAGTGGCAGAAAAGCGGCCAGGGATTGAGCGGCATGAAACCGGACGAACTTGTTCTCCCTCTCAAGAGCCAGAAAAACGATTCCAGTCACCCATCCCAGAACGTAGCAGAGCAATGCCTCGACGTTCTCATCGATACCCAGTGTCGTCTTGGTTTTCGGAGCTTCCATTTAGTTTCCTCCTTTCGTTATTTCCATCCTTACCTTATAAGGGCAGGGTGGGGTCATGTGGCTGATGATGCCCCATAGCTTAAAGGGCTTATAGAATATGGACAACATTTAATTAAATTTTCAGGAAAATGTAAAGGCCTTTTTTAAGGGCATAAAATATTAGGTAATATCAAAGTGAAAATTCTGGACATTTATGGTAAGGATAGAAGCATCAAAAAAGAAGGGAGAAAAGCTTGTCCTGGCAGGCGCTGGCCGCAGTCATCTTCTGGGGGTTTTCATTTATTGCCACCAAGGTGGCGTTGAGAGAAGTCCATCCCTTCACACTGCTGACGCTCCGCTATGCGATCGGCGCACTTCTGCTTCTTCTTGTCCAACTGGGTCGGGATAGAACTTTTTTTAAAATATTTTCTCCCCGGGACTGGATTTACATTTTCATCCTTGCTGCGGTAGGGGTTTCAGGTCTTGGCCTTCTACAGGCCTATGGACTCCTCTACACGACCGCCATCAATACAGGATGGATCATTGCGATAAATCCCATCCTGATCACTCTCTCAGCCCGCCTCTTTCTCGGTGAGACAATTACTATCAGGAAAATGCTGGGGATTGTGTCAGGTTTCTGCGGAGTCTTTCTCATCATCTCCAAAGGGATATTTTCTCTTTCCCTGTTTGGTTTTGTCTCGACCTTCGGGGATCTTCTCGTGCTTGCAAGCGCACTGGCCTGGACCGGTTTTACCATCGGAGGGAAAGGTTTCATCACACGGTTTCCTTCTTTAGCGACGGTCACGACCATCATGCTCTCGGGATGTCTGATCGTCCTTCCCTTGAGCCTTTTAAAAGGAGAGTGGAACAACCTCATCCATTTATCCCTCACCGCCTGGATCGGCATCCTCTTTTTAGGAGTCTTCTGCTCAGGCCTAGGTTACCTTTTCTGGTATTCGGCTCTTAAAAAAAGAGATTCTGGAGTCGTCGGAATGTATCTTTATCTGGAGCCTTTTGCCACCCTGATCGGAGCTTATCTCCTGCTGGGTGAAGAGATCCGGTGGATCACGATGATGGGCGGAGGGATGATTTTGTGTGGAGTCTTTCTGGCAACGCATAAAGCATCAAGAAGGTTTTCGGGGAAGGGTTAGGAAGTTAGGTTTTGTGTAACACTTTAGCTCTTTGAAATGGAGTTGGACGCCGGTCAGGAATGCTTCCCAAGTCTTAGAATGCGGTCTTTATAGGTAATACCGTTGGTACCAAAGAAATTCTTGAAAGGCTGAATCACCTGTAGGCCGCCCGTATTATTTGATAAAAGGTATCCGCTCTAAGGCTTCTCCAGCATCCCTGACCGGTGTCCTATCAGCATCGTTTCAAAGAGCTAAAATAATACGGTTTTGTGCAGATTTGTGATTTGGCGCTTATTTTTTCATACGGTCTTCAATCTTTTTTATCGCCTCTCTAATTTTTGGAACCAATGATCCTTTTTGAGATTTTTCCAATCGAGTTAACGCTTTGACCGATTCCCCGGTCCCGATCTTTCCCAGGGTATCACAGATCGCGGCAAGGGAGGCATCGGTGAGGGGATTCTTCTGAAGAAAGCCCAGTAATCCCTTGATCCCTCTTTTTTCCAAGACCTCAATCAGAATCTGCTCCGAAGTCCTTCCCTCTATGGCGATATTTCCGGAAAGGCCAAAGGCGAGGTAGATATGGGTTTCGAGTTTATCGGATTGCGGGGATGGCGTTGCGGATAGCTCTTTAAGCATCTCCACCATCTTTCCGAGACCCTGGGTGCTTTTGACCATGCCCAGACACCAGACCGCTCTCTTTCGAACCTCCATGTCCAAATCATTTAAAGACGAAAGATAGATCTGCTCTCCCTCAGGGCCTCCGACCTGGCACAAGGTGTGAATGGCCTGTTCCCTCAATCTGGAATGTTCATGGGCGGCAAAGCTCTTTGCGACTTTCGTCAAAGGGGCCTGCCACTCGCGAGATTTAATCTGTCCGAGAACCCTGAGAATATCGCAAGTCGTATCGACAGAGGTCTGCTGTCGCTCCAGTTCCTTGAGAAGATGGACGGCGGCGACCGGTCCGATTTGAATCAGAGCTTCGCAGGCATTCTTCCTCACCCACTGATCCTCACTCAATTTCAAAATATCGATGAGGACAGGAATGGCCCCGATCTCAAGGGCGGCCAAAATAGGAATGACTGCTACCCGGACCTCTTTTTTCCCTTTGAGAAATTTCTCTTTGAGGAGTTGAGGGATCGTTCCCTTTCCGATCTCCTCCAGGATCTGGCCTGCGAGAAGCGCCCACATCCTCTTCTGGTGAAAATGACCCTTGAGGGTTTCAAATATCCGGAGAATCTCCGGATAACGATCCCTACGGATCAGTTCAGGAATCATCCTGACAAAGGAGATGGCCACGTTGAGAAAGGCCTCCTTATCTCTGGCCTGGTCGAGTTGCTGGAAGAACTGATCCGTATAGTTGAGAAACTTGTCGGTCAACCTCTCCAGAAGGATCTTATCTTTCAGGGCCAGGGGCAGGTCTTCGAGGCCGATGAGCTGATGCCTGAAAAATTCCTCGAGAAGATTTTCCGTCTCCCCGGTGGCAGCCTCTTTTAAGCGGCGTGAGATCTTCTTCACGAGACGGTCCGATTTTTTCTCAAAACCATCCTGCTTCTGAAGTTTCTTGAGGTCGAGATGTTCGCGTAAAAAGATTTTAGAGGTATTAAGAAGGTACTGTTTCTTCAAGGAAGAAATGATCTCATCCTCAATCGTCTCCTCAAGACTTTCGGAGGTGGTGGCAAGATCGCTATTTTGCAGAATGGGGCAGAGCAAGTCGGATTGGCGAATCGGCCGAAGGGCATCCCGGAGGAGGTTTATCCGGATCTGCTGGATGTCCTGCCCCGTCATTTTCTGAAAAAGGGGAATCATCTTGAGGTCCTTCCTCATACGGGAGAGGGTGAGCCGGGCCCTCCAGGGCATCTCCCGCTCCAGGGCGAGGAATTCTTCATTGAAGACATAGGAGATGTTAAAGATTCCACGGCTGTAAAGGGCCTCCGCAAATCGATCCTGATCCTGTTTGCGGCGTGTGTCCACCAGGGTGGGTTCACTCATAATATCTACGAATGAGCTGAATTCGCCATGTTTCATCCGGCTTTTGAGGGTCAAACTGATCAGGTCTTTGCGCTCCATATATTTAGCAAATTTCGGGACATAAAGCTCTCCCATTCCCTTCATCATCATCCTGCTCAATTTCTGCGCTTCGGGTAGAACGCCTTCGACAAAAACCTCCTGTCCCGCCTGTTCCTCCCGCACGAGAAAGGCCAGTTCATCCTCCTCCTCAAAAAGTTCTCTGAACTTCTGGTAGAGGCCCTCCTTTGCCTTTTTCGATTCGGGATGATCAGATGTATAATATCCTGTCCTCAGGAAGGCCTGGATGAGATGAAGGACAAAGTCGGTGAGCTTGATCTGAAGTTTCTGTAGACGCTCAACCTCTTCCGGAGGAAGGCCCTCCGGAATTCCCGGGGACTTTTTTTCAAGAATGGGATTTGGCTTAAGGGTCACACTCTCTTCCTTTGAGCTTTAATTTCACAAAAACTGAAGAGGTTGTCAAGTTAGAAAAAAGAGAAAAAAGAAACCTGAATGAAAGTTCGTAGTTGGGAGTTCGCCTGCCCGCCGTACAGGTGGTAATCTGGCAGGCGGGGAGTTCGGAGCAAAAAATCAAAACAAACCCCATTTCAGCCAGTCGGCTGATTTTCTAAAACCTTTCTGAAACTTTTTCAACCCGTCTGCACTTGACCAATGGTATGGGTCTGTTGACTTTTCCGAAAGGGGTCGATTAAATTTAAAGACTGGGGAAGCGGATAGGATGAAGTCTTTCAAAACCCTCAAAGAAGACCTTATCAAGAACCGATGGCGAATCCTGACAGGACTTGCGGCGCTACTCGTCGTCGATGTCCTCCAGCTTCTCATCCCGAGGGTGGTGAAGCATGCCGTTGATGATCTCACTTCAGGCGATATCGCCTCCCGCAGTCTTCTCCTTTACGCAACCCAGATCCTTATCCTGGCCCTTGGCATCGGCGGATTCCGTTATGTCTGGAGATACCTCTTGTTAGGGGCCTCACGGCGGATGGAGAAGGCCCTCAGAGAACGCCTCTTTCTCCATCTTCAGGCGCTCTCCCCTTCCTACTTCTCGCGAACTAAAATAGGAGACCTGATGGCCCATGCGATCAATGATGTTGAGGCGGTCCGGATGGCGATGGCCCTCGGGCTGGTCTTTATCGTCGATACGATCATACTGGGTATCCTGACGATCTTTTTCATGGTCTACATCGACCCGGTCTTAACCCTCTATGCCGTTCTCCCCATGCCGTTGATCACCCTCATCACCCTTCTCTTCAGCCGGAGAATTCATGACCGTTACGAGGTTCTCCAGAAAGCCTTCTCTCATCTCACCGAACGGGTGAGGGAGTCCATTGCGGGCATCCGTGTCGTCAAAGCCTATGTTCAGGAGGAGATGGAAAAAGAGAAACTCTCCTGCCTGAGCCGGGACTATATCAAAAAAAATGTGAGCGTGACCAGGCTATGGGGAATGTTTTTCCCCCTGCTACTCTTTCTTTCGAACCTTTCTCTGGCCATCGTTCTCTTCCTGGGCGGAAAGCTGACCATTCTCCAATCGATCTCCGCAGGAGATTTTGTGGCCTTCATGAGCTATCTGGGGATGCTCGCCTGGCCGATGATGGCTCTGGGATGGGCAATCAATGTGATCCAGCGCGGAGGCGCTTCCATGGACCGTTTGAACCGGATATTCGGAGAGGTTCCGGAGATTTCCGACCATCCGGAGATCATCTCTTCCGTCTTGCCAAAAGGGAGGATTGAGATCAGGAATCTAACCGTTTCATCCGGCAACGGCGGAGCCCCGCTTCTTGAGGATATCCATCTCGACATCCATGAGGGCGAGAGAATCGTCATCGTGGGAAGAACCGGAGCCGGCAAGACCGTCTTATGTCATCTGCTGGCTCGAATGATAGAATCTCCAGAAGGCTCTATCTTTTTCGACGGAATTGAAATCCATCGTATTCCTCTTAAGGTATTGAGAGGAGCCATCGGCTATGTCCCTCAGGACACCTTTCTCTTTTCCGATACGATTAAGGAAAATATTGCCTTCGGAAGGCCCGATGCCTCTCTTGAGGAGATTGAAGAGGCGGCCCGAGTTGCACAGATTTATGATGAGATGATTGAATTTCCAGCAGGCATGGATACCGTGATCGGCGAGAAGGGAATCACCCTCTCTGGCGGACAGAGGCAACGGGTTACCATCGCCAGAGCGATCTTGATGAATGCACCGATCTTCGTTCTCGATGACGGGCTCTCCTCTGTAGACATCCAGACGGAAGAGAGGATCCTTGAGGGATTGGAGAAGTTCCTCAGGGGAAAGACGAGCATCCTGATCACCCATCGAATTGCTCCGCTCAAAAGAGCGGATAGGATCATTGTCCTCGAGAAGGGTAGGGTGGCGGAGATGGGAGATCATGAAGCCCTTCTCTCAAGAGGCGGGATCTATTCGAAGCTCTACTGGGAAAGAGAGATGGAGGAAGAACTGGAAAGGGAGAGATAAGGTAATCACCAAACACCAAGCACCAATAACCAAATAATTTCCAATTACCAAACGCCAATTTAAAATGATCAAAAATTGGTTATTCGGACATTGGTCATTGGAATTTATTTGGAACTTGAAATTTGGTGATTGGAATTTAGCGGAGCCTAAACCAATACCTATTCAATATGAAAGTGGCAATAAACTTACTGCGCTAAGGGATTTAAACCAATGTACGCTGATTTCGGATATATGGAAGAGGGAAAATTAGGGAAACCCTACGACCTGAAACTGATGGTTCGGCTGGGGGCCTATCTCAGACGTTACTGGTTTCTGATGAGCATCTCCCTCTTCTTCGTCCTGGTCATGGCTGTGCTTGACCTGGTGATTCCCTACCTGACCAAAGAGGCGATTGACCGTTACATCGTCACCTCTGCGAGGGAGGTGGTTCTCCGCAGGGACGGGTCGCCGGAAGAGAAGCGACTCCTCCAGCGATTTGAAAACGATCTCATCCCCATGAAAAAGGAAGGGAGATTTCTCCTTCCGCCGGAAGCCTTAAGTTCCATGGACCGCAGAGAGACGGCCCTCTTTCAGAAGGCCGGCCTGCTCTCAGAAAATCGATACTATCTCTTTATACCCCGAAAGCCGGAAGAGGAGGCCCTGCTCATAAAATATCCTACCTCTTTCGAAAGGAGCGGCCCTTACTGTTTCATCTCTTTGGACCGGATGAAAGGTTTAGAAAGAGAGGATCGCCTCAGCCTGAGGGGAAGGGATATAGAGGGGATTCTTTACCTTGCCCTCATCATCGTCTTCATCCTGGCCGTTCATTTCGGTTTGAATTTTGTTCAGGTCTATGCCATGGAGGTGGCGGGCCAAAAGATGATGCACGACCTCCGGATGAAGGCGTTTTCCCATCTCCAGAATCTTCCGGTCTCATTCTTCGACAGGAATCCTGTGGGAAGACTCGTCACACGCCTCACCAATGATATTCAGAATGTCCATGAAATGTTCACCTCCGTTCTCATCAACCTTTTCAGGGATGTCGTCCTCCTGATCGGAATCGTCATCATCCTTCTCCACCTCCATCGGGAGATGGCCCTGATCTCCTTTGCGGTCATTCCCCTGATCTTTGTCACCACTCTCTTCTTTAGCCGCCGGGCCAGGGATGCATTTCGCGAGATCCGATTCAAGATCGCCCAGATGAACAGTTTTCTCCAGGAGAATTTCGCAGGGATTCAGGTGGTTCAACTCTTCAGGAGGGAAGAAGAGAATAGGAAGCGATTCCAGAAGATCAATGAGGCTCATTATTTGGCCAATATGAGACAGATCTCCATCTATGCCTTTTTTGTTCCATTTGTCGAAATTCTAAGCTCCGGAGCCATAGGGCTCCTCATCTGGTACGGAGGGGGCAGAGTGATCCAGGAGGCCATCAGTCTCGGTGTTCTCGTTGCCTTTCTCTCCTATATCCGGATGTTCTTTCAGCCCATCCGGGACCTCTCCGAAAAGTATAATATCCTCCAGTCGGCAATGGCCTCCCTGGAGAGAATTTTCGGGTTACTCGACCAGGAGAAAAAGATTCATCCATCCCTTTCACCAATCAGAGGGACGATCAAGGGGAATATCGAATTTCAACAGGTCTCCTTCTCATATAATGGAAAGGACCGGGTCCTCAACGAAGTTTCCTTTTCCGTGCGCGAGGGAGAGACAATCGCTATTGTGGGAGCCACCGGTGCTGGAAAGACATCGCTCCTCTCTCTTTTTGAACGGTTTTACGAACTGGAAGAAGGGAAGATTCTGCTCGACGGGATCGATATTCGAGAGAGAGATATCTCCGATCTCCGGTCACAGATCGGTCTGGTGATGCAGGACACATTTCTCTTTGCAGGGGATATTGAGGAGAATATCAGGCTGGGAGATCAGGAGTCGGACGGAGCAAGGGTGAGGGAGGTGGCCCGGGTGGTGAATGCGGATAAGTTTATTGAGCGATTGGCCAATCAATATCAAACCAGAGTAGGAGAGGGAGGAGAAGTTTTATCCGCCGGGCAGAGGCAACTCCTCGCTTTTGCAAGAGCCCTCTATGCCAATCCTAAGGTCCTCATCCTCGACGAGGCAACCTCCCATGTCGATCCGGAAACAGATCGATTCATTCAGGAAGGATTGACACGGTTACTCAAAGGGAGAACGGCCATTGTCATTGCTCACCGCCTCTCAACCATCCAGTATGCGGATCGAATCATTGTCCTCCACAAGGGAAGGGTCCGGGAGATTGGCACCCATGCTGAGTTGATGGCAAGAAAAGGGCTCTACTACCGGCTTTATCAGTTACAGTTCGGAGTGAATAGTTGTATCGTCAAATAGTCTTATCGTCGGATAGTCAAGCCAGATGTTGCAATACCAAAACCGGGCAGGGGTACTTACAAACCCTTGCAATTGCGGATTTTTAAAAAATTAAGGGTTACAGAGGATCTCATTTTACGTGAAGTCCCCGTTTTGTCTAAAAACGCAAATAGCCGACTCCCAAAGGTGCCGCTGCAAGATTTTTCCAGTACCCCCGCCCGGTTTCGATATTGTTTTTTGCAACTGGTGGGTCAAGCCTTCAATGATTCAGAGACAATGAGACTACAAGACTACGAGGCTTCGGCCTTTGAACGGGGGAATCGGATTTGACAAAATAAGAAACGGTGTCCTATAAAGAATGAGAAAGAGAAAGCCTGACATTAAATCCGAATTTCGATCATTTGAAAAGGAATATCGTTTTCGCCGGTTAGAGGAATTTTATGGAGGAAAAAGAGGAGTTGTCTTTGGAGGTCAAACCCGAGGAGAAAAAGCGGGTAGTGGATCTCAACACCCTCTTTCCCGGGAAGGATTATGATCTGAATCGCCTCTTTCCCGATGAGGGGACCAAAAGGCTTCTCCATGAACTGAAGCGAAACAAGCGGGATATTGACCGGTTTATTAAAAGTCTCAATCTTGAGGAGGAGTAGATGAAGTGCCCCCGTTGTGAGGAAGCATTGCCGTATATTCTTTGTGGGGAATGTGGGGAAGGAATACCGGAGAGGAGCCGTTTCTGTTGCTGGTGCGGAAACCCGGTTATGGCGAAAGACGAGGAGAGCGATTTGTCGAATAGGCTGTTATGCAGTGATGGAAGTTGCATCGGCGTCATCAACGAGGCGGGGACCTGTAATATCTGCGGAAAGCCCTATGCCGAAATGTCTTGAAAATAAAAGTCAATAGTCAAAAGGTGATGGTAAAGAGGCTCGTTTCGTTAAGTTGAAATTAACGTTTATTGTTGTCGAAACTCGTATCGAATCTCGTATAGGGATACTGGATACTCGAACTTCTAATTTCGAGCTTCTTACTTCGATACCAGCTTCGTCACCCATAACCGTTTGACTATCAATCAAAACGGACGTCGAAGCCTTAATCCCCAAAACGGTTTACCCTTTTAAATCATTGGGATCGATTACATTGACAGGCGGATTGGCAATGATTATGTTATATTTAAATGTACTGGTCTAAAGATCAACCTTGGAGGTTGTCATGATTTTTTTGCCAAAGAGCGGCGCAGATAAGGAGGAGAAGGGAAGGGATGAAAAGATTGTTGTCCCTCCCGAACTTCCCATCCTTCCCCTGAGGGGGACTGTGCTTTATCCTGACCTGATTTTGCCCATCATGGTGGGCAGAAAGAGGTCTGTCAAATTGATCGATGATGCGATGGATTCGAACCGGATCATCGGCATCGTCACTCAAAAACGATCCGAAATCGAAGACCCGAAGGAGAGCGATCTCTATTCGGTTGGAGTAGCGGCACTGATTCTCAGGATGATCCGGGAACTGGACGGAAGCCAGCGGGTCATTGTCCAGGGCGTTTCAAGGATCAGGGTGAGGGATTATATTCAGAGAGAGCCTTATTTCAGGGCACGAACGGATACCATTGAAGAAGTATTCGCCTTGGGCGTGGAGATAGAGGCCCTCATGATGAACTTAAAAAATTTATTTCAGAGGGCGGTTGAGCTGGCCCCTTATCTCACCTCCGAGCTTGGCTCGATGGTCAGTAACATCAAATCCCCTCCCATTCTTGCCGATCTGATTGCTTCCAATCTCAATGTTTCCACCCCTGAAAAACAGGGGATTCTGGAGACGATTGATGTCCGGGAGCGACTGACGAAAGTCCACCTCATCCTGAACAAGGAGGTTCAAGTTCTGGAACTGGGCAATAAGATCCAATCCCAGGTGAAGGAAGATATGGATCGGACCCAGAGGGAGTACTACCTTCGTGAGCAGTTGAAGGCCATCAAAAAAGAGCTGGGAGAACTGGATGATCACTCCACCGAGATCAAAGAATTAAGGGAGAAGATTAAGAAGGCCAAGATGCCGCCCGAGGTGGTTACAGCTGCGGAGAAGGAGTTAGACCGTCTGTCTAAAATTCCCCCTGCTTCAGCGGAATATACGGTTGCCAGGACCTATCTCGACTGGCTGGTGGAGCTTCCATGGTCGGAGACGACAACGGATAATCTCGATATCCATAATGCCCAGAAGACGCTCGATGAGGATCATTACGATCTGGAAAAGGTGAAGAAGAGAATTCTCGAATACATGGCTGTCAGGAAATTGAAGTCCGATATGAAGGGGCCGATCCTCTGTTTCGTCGGGCCACCGGGAGTGGGCAAAACCTCACTTGGCAAATCGATCGCCCGGGCCATGGGACGAAAATTCATGAGGCTCTCTTTGGGCGGGATAAGGGATGAAGCGGAGATCCGGGGACATCGAAGAACCTATGTGGGCGCTCTGCCCGGCCGGATCATTCAGGGGGTCAAGAGGGCAGGGTCGAACAATCCGGTCTTCATGCTGGATGAAGTGGATAAGATCGGAATGGACTTCCGTGGCGATCCTTCCTCTGCCCTTCTCGAGGTCCTGGATCCGGAGCAGAACTTCTCCTTTTCAGATCACTATATCGATCTGCCCTTCGACCTTTCGAAGGTGATGTTCATTACCACGGCGAATGTGCTCGATCCCATCCCTCCGGCCCTTCGAGACCGGATGGAGACCCTGGAACTTCCGGGTTACAGCGAAGACCAGAAGATGATGATTGCCAAGGAATTCCTGATCCAGAAACAGATCAGCGAACACGGACTGACTTCGGAGTACATCGAATTTCAGGATGCGGCCCTCCAGGTCATCATCAGCTCCTATACCCGTGAGGCAGGAGTGAGAAATCTGGAGAGGGAGATTGCAGCCGTCTGCCGCGGGGTGGCCAAAGATGTGGCCTCCGGGAATAATAAGGAGAAGGTGATCATCACTCCTGAGCTCCTCCATAAATTTCTCGGGCCGGTCAAGTTCTTCCCTGAATTGGCGGAGCGAACCTCTGAGCCGGGTGTGGCAACCGGCCTGGCCTGGACACCCACAGGAGGGGATATCATCTTTGTAGAAGCGACGAAGATGAGAGGGGAGAAGGGATTGACATTGACCGGTCAGCTGGGCGATGTGATGAAAGAGTCTGCCCAGGCGGCGCTGGCCTATGTGCGATCGAAAGCAAAAGATCTTGGGATTGAAGAAGACTTCTTTGAGAAGCATGACATTCACATCCATGTCCCTGCGGGCGCTATTCCAAAAGACGGGCCCTCGGCCGGAATCACCATGTTTATCGCTCTGACCTCTCTTTTGACAAACAAACCTGTCCGCAACGATGTGGCCCTGACCGGAGAAATCACCCTGAGAGGCCTCGTCCTTCCCGTCGGAGGGATCAAAGAGAAGGTCCTGGCAGGAATGCGCGCGGGGATCAGGACGATCATCCTTCCGAAGAAGAACGAAAAGGATCTGGAGGAAATTCCGGAGCATATCCGAAATCAGTTGAACTTTAAGTTTATTCAGAGGATGGATGAGGCCATCGAACTGGCCCTCAAACATCCCGAGGTGCAGAAGCCGGAACACGGGGCATTGACCATTACAGCCTGATGAGAGCACGGAAGTTGCGTGGATTTTCCCAAGCTCAGAAATGTAATTATTTTTCCTGTTCAGAGGTCGGGCCAATCCCTGCTCTGTCTTCAGGACCCTCAGAATATTAGCGACAAAGCGCTTTTTCTTCCTCCCCCTCTCTACTTCATCATCTCCCTCTTTGATGGCCGCCATTCGATCCTCGATATTCAAGCTGAATACATGAGGAGATTCGGAGAGTTTCTTTTTACAGAAAAGATCGAGGAAATCATTCATCAACTCGATGAAACTCTTTTCCTCGAAGGGGAGAAATTCCAGGAAGCCCTGCGGCAGAAAGAGGAAGAGTTCAAGAAGGCTTCTTTTAGAGAGGCCGCCTTTGCCGGAAAGAGTTATGAGAAAGAACCCGGGAGGCTAAAGGATCAACTTCTCGGGTATTTTACCGGGCCGGAGGGTCCGGGGCCGCTTCCAGAGAGAAAAGAGATAACCCCCGTTAGAAAGGACGGGGCTTTATACCCCGCCCTTTCTGAAAGGTATTCAAATTCTGATTCACAACTTCATCCTTGCCTTAAAAAGACGGGGCTTTCTAACGGGGTAAAGGGATTGAAAGGGGTGATTGCCCCACACATCGATTTCCAGAGAGGGGGCTCCTGTTACGCCTTTTCCCACCGGGAGGTGTGGCAGAACCGTTTGCCGGACTGCTTCATCATCTTTGGGACGGCCCATACCCTGATGGTCCATCCTTTCTCTCTGACCCGAAAAGAGTTCATCACCCCGCTTGGCAATTTAGAGGTGGATCGAGAACTGGTCGATGCGATTCAATCCCGATGCCCTGATGACCTTTTCATGGACGAGGGGACCCATCGGAGCGAGCATTCCATTGAGTTTCAGTGCATCTTTCTCCGGTATCTCTTTCCGGAACCCACTGCGGTCAGGATCGTTCCCATTCTGAGCGGATCATTCCATGAGGCGGTTGAGAGAGGAATTTCGCCGATGGAACTTCCGTCTATCCGTCAGTTCATTGAGGCGCTCAAAGAATCAGTATCCTCCCTTGGAAGAGAGGTTTGTTATATTGCCAGCGCCGACCTCGCCCATATGGGTCTTCAGTTTGGTGACCGAGAGGGAATCGGAGAGTATGATCTCCGGATCCTTGAAGAGGAAGACAGGGAGATGCTAAAACATGCCGAGAGAATGGATGGGGAGGGTTTCTTCTCTTCCATTTCAGGGGAACGGGATCGAAAAAGGATCTGCGGACTGCCGGCCATCTATGCGATGCTCAAGGTGATGGAAGCAAAAGAAGGCAGACTCCTCAAATACGGTCAGGCCTTCACTCCGGAGACCCAATCCGTCGTCTCCTTCGCCAGCCTCGCGTTTTACTGAACAGTTAGGAGTTCGGAGTTTAGAGTTCGGAGATAAAATCCTTTTGAAATCTCCCCTATCCCCTCTTTATCAAAGAGGGGAATTTCCCCCTTTGGAAAAAGGGGATGAAGGGGGATTTTGTAAATCTCATTTTTGCTGTTAGTTGCTTTGCAGATCAGGAGGGTTTCTGTTTGATTCTGTCGAGGGAGGGGTAGACCTGGGAGAGTTTGGTTTCGATCTCCTGAGGGAAGTCCATCTGGAGGTTAAGAATCTTCTCCCTGATAAGGGCAAGGGTCCCCAATTTTTCACTCACCTCTTTTGGTGTGACTCTGCTCAATCTCTTTGAAACCTCTTTGACCTCCTCATTGAGGAATTCGATCAGCTTCAAAACCTCTGAGACCTTTTTCTGGGGCATCCTCGTTCCTCTCCTTCTATCTTTGCTTCCACCATACCCGATTTAAAAAGGGATTTCAAGAAGTTTAATTCCCCTATTCATTTAATACATCCTCGTCTTCAAAGGAAGAAAGACTATGCTCCCCATCTTCTTCAAACTTCTTGATCCAACTGTTCACGCGGTTTTCACCATAAGCCTTTTTCCATCCCGCTACAATTTGTTTAACCGGAATGTCGGGAAAGATTCCTTCGAATGCCACATATTCCATAAACTTTTGATTTTCCAAATTATAAGGCTGGAATAGAGAGTCTTCACGACCATTAAATTCAAGCGGAGATACGTTATGCTTTCTGCAAAGTTCCCTGTTAAATGCCGGGGTGGCTTTTACCCACCTGCCCCCCAGATAAAACTCTACGAAACCATGTGAGACAAAAAGGTCGGTTCCGAGAAAATCGATGAGTTGTTTCGTTGCAAGATGATTCCGGACTGTCGCAAGACCCACGCGGGAGGGAATGCCGCAAGCCCTTCCCAATGCACAAAGAAGCGAGGCCTTCGGCACACAGAAGCTCCGGCCCTGCTTGAGCACATAGCTCGCACGGTAATGTTCGGGCAGATAAAAAGGAGAGTAGGGGTCATAACGGATATCGTCCCGGACTGCCAGATAGAGTTTCACCGCCATTTCCACGAAATCAGTGATCCCGACCGTCACCCCTTTTGCATAATCCAGTACACTTTTGTGATGGCTATCGATGATGTCTGTGGGATTGAGATAGCGAGGGTCAACCGGGTTTGTCTCCATATACCATTTATACTTCTTTAAATCCTCTCTTTCAATAGTAATTAAATTGGAATATGAAATGTCAACCAGAAACCGGGTTTTATTGAGATTCTTCATCGGATGTGATATGAGAATGAGTCATTGATGCGATATTGAAAGGAGAGGGGAGGAGATGATCCAAACCCTTCAGGTGAGGAGTTCGAAGCAGACGGAGTTCATCGATATCACCCGGCTCGTTCAGGAGATCGTCCAAAAGGCAGGAGTGGAAGATGGCCTTTGTATCCTCTTGGTGCCTCATACCACTGCGGCGGTCACGATCAATGAGAATGCCGATCCGAGCGTCCCGAGAGATATTCTGATGGAACTTAATAAGATCGTTCCCTTCGAGGATCGATACCAGCATACCGAAGGGAATTCCCCGGCTCATATCAAATCGAGCCTCATCGGATGTTCCCAGACTCTTTTCATCAAATCAGGGGAACTCCTCCTCGGGACCTGGCAGGGAATTTTCTTCTGCGAATTCGATGGGCCGAGAAATCGTCAGGTTCATATTAAGGTCATCAGGACAGAGCCATAGAGATGGGTCTTGAAGTTCTGCTTGAAAAAGTGGGCAAGGTACTGGAAAAAGAGCCCCGGCTGATTTATCTTCCTCCCCAGGGGAAGGTTGTCTTTGTGGGGGATACCCATGGAGATCTCGATGCTTCCGAGCAGGTCCTCCGCCATTACCTGAAGAAACCTTATCGAATCGTCTTTTTAGGGGATTATGTAGATCGAGGGGATGACTCCGAAGAGAATATCAACTATTTGCTTCACATGAAGATTGAACATCCGGAAGACATTTTTCTACTTTCGGGAAATCATGAAGGGCATATGGTCAAAGAGTTGCGCCCTGCCAATTTCTGGGAATCTCTTTCTATCCAGGAAAGGAAACAATATGGACAGGTCTTCTCAACATTGCCCCTCTGCGCCACTTCGGCCAATGGTATGGTGGCCCTTCACGGCGCGCTACCCGAGTTGGAATCCCTTGAAGAGATCGATAAGATAGAGTGGGGAGATTCAAATTGGGACAGGATCGTCTGGGGGGACTTTGTCGAAGGAGATGGGGATCTCCTGGGAGATTCGTGGGGAAGGCCCCAATTTGGGGGAGCCTATTTTAACCGGTTGATGGAAAGGTATCGTAAAAAAATACTTGTGCGGTCACATCAACCCCATGCGCCTTCATTGATGTTTAAGAAAAGGTGTATTACCATTTTCACTTCACAGGCCTATCCGTTGTCCAGGACGATTGTGATCGCCGATCTGGAAAAGGAGATCCGGGACACAGGGGATGTGATCATAGAAAAAATATAAATACGAAGCACGAAATCCCCGCCTGCCAAAGAACTTGTTCGGCAGGCAGGCGAATTTCGAAACAATCTCAAATGACCTAACCTTAAATATTCAAAACAAATAAAAGTTTAAGACATTTGGATTTTGAAAATTGTTTGGTGATATAGACCAATAAGCTTGTCATTCCTGCGGAAGCAGGAATCCAGGGGTTTTAGATTCTGGATTCCCGTTTTCACGGGAATGACATAAGTGGAGGCTTTTTCAAAGTGCTAAAGTTTCACGAAAATTCATATTTGTTTCGGATTTAGATATTCGAATTTCGGATTTTATAGTATGTCCGGTTTCTTCATCGGCAAGAATAGAGGTTAGATATAAAGGATGCCTAAGATCGTCTCTTTTGATATGGATGGAACGCTGGTTGATCCGGAGTTCACGGATTGGGTCTGGCTCCACGGTATCCCCAAACTTTATGCCCGGAAGAAAGGCCTTTCCTTCGATGAAGCAAAAGCCATGGTCGTGGAGGAGTACCAAAAGGTCGGGGAGGGTGCGATTGAGTGGTATGATATTAAATACTGGTTCAGGCTCTTTCAACTCGATGAGGCGTGGGAGACCTTAATGAAACATTATGCCAACAAGATCAGTGCCTATGAGGATGCCCGTCACATCCTGGAGCGTTTAAAGGAGAGGTACCCTTTAGTTCTTACCTCCAATGCGGGAAGGGAGTTCATCGATATTGAGATGGAAGT